>Ga0208787_1000349_pt1 | contig 22540 bp, 18 predicted proteins | sample Wag4_2014_7_11_FD_187362 | JGI IMG/M metagenome (GOLD analysis project Ga0208787, IMG submission 187362) | Fresh water microbial communities from Ohio, USA - Utica-2 Time Series HT 2014_7_11 (SPAdes) (version 2) | ecosystem: Environmental > Aquatic > Freshwater > Water tank | place: USA: Ohio...
GAACCACCCCTAATCCCTTCTGAAAGGCAATCGCACCCATCATGGAAGCAATTAACATATCACTTCTGGACGATACATCTGGTTTATGGACTGCATTTTCAATGGCATTTTTAATTTTCAAGATACCTTCCAAAGCGATTCCTTCACAAATAGGATGACTCATTTTAGCTAAAAACGCTTCCATGTTATGGGTTAGGGCATCCATACCAGTGGCCGCAGTAACGGCAGCAGGTAAATCCATGGTTAACAAAGGATCTGCGAAAACAATATTCGCTAGTAACTTGGGAGAGAAAAGAATGCGTTTCTGATGCGTTTCATCATCCGCAATAATGGCACTTCGGCCAACTTCGCTGCCTGTACCCGCTGTTGTGGGAATAGTTATAAAGGGAGGAACGTCATTGGTGACAAAAACATCCCCACCAATGAGGTCATCGTATTTGAATAAATCTTCCCTGTGATTTACACTTAGGACAATGGCTCTGGCAACATCAATGGCAGCACCGCCTCCTAAACCAATGATGGCATCACATTTATTTGCATCAAAGGCATCGCGACCTTTGAGCACATCAGATTTGACGGGATTCTTAAGGATATCATGGAAAACGGAGATAGAAATTCCTTTTTGCTGAACATCGCGAATCATTTTATGGGTAAAATCGAGGGTAGCGATGATTGGGTCAGTCACCAATAAAGGATGCTTAATGTCTTTACTTTTCAGATAGTCAGCAAGTTCAGTAACGGCACCTGCACCGAATCGAATAATGGTTGGAAAATTGAATTGCACCATAAGATTTAACTTCAGTTCTGTCTTTATATAATTTCAAAATAACGTTTATACTCCCAGTCCGTGACTGCTTTGAGATGTTGTTTCCATTCCCATTCCCTGGTCATAGTAAAATGGTTAACGAAAGTATCACCGAATAATTCACTGGCTACGGGAGAATCTTTCATTTTCAGTGTAGCCTCAATCAATGTGCCTGGAATATTTTCATTCCCCGTTTCCTTGTAGCCATTCCCAACTGTTTGTGGCTGATGTAAATGTAGTTGATTTTTGATGCCATATAGTCCGGAAGCCAGACAGGCTGCCATGGCTAAATAGGGATTTACGTCGCTACCAATAACCCTTGTTTCAATTCTTGTGGCAGTGGAGCTACCAGCCAAAACACGAAGGGCGACGGTTCGGTTATCGATGCCCCAGGTAAGGGTAGTTGGCGCCCAGGCACCTTCCACCAAGCGCTTATAGCTATTTATGGTCGGTGCAAACATGGATAAAATATGAGGAAGGCAATAGAGTTGCCCAGCCAGATATGAACGGGCGAGGTCACTCAGTTTTTGCGGGTCATTTTCATCATAAAAAAGATTTCTCCCACCCTCGTTATTCCAGAGACTTTGATGAACATGTCCTCCGCAACCTGGCAGATTTTCATCTATTTTAGCCATAAAAGTGGCCATAATACCATGCCTGTAAGCTATTTCCTTAACAGCCGTTTTAAATAAGACCGCCCGATCAGCGGCTTCCAAAATACCTGAATATTCAATGGCAGCCTCATAAGTACCTGGGCCTGTTTCCGTATGTAAGCCTTCAATGGGAATGCCGAACTGAGTCAGTCCATCAAATAATGCATTAAAATAATCCTGGTGTAATGAGGTTCGTAAAACAGAATAACCGAACATACCCGGGGTTAAAGGGCGTAGATTTTTATATTGTTTATCGTTGGCAGAATGGGGAGTTTCTGAAAAATTGAACCATTCAAATTCTTGGGCGAAAATGGGGGTAAAACCCATGTTATTTGCGGTAACGCGTGTATTTTTCAATAATTGTCTGGGACAAACAGCTGCTGCATGACTGGAGAAAGGATCCATTTCTCCAAGGAAAAAGGGAAGGTCACCTTCCCATGGAATTTTCCTGAAAGTATGTACGTCCAAAACAGCGGGACTATCGGGAAAACCTGCATGCCAGCCACTTATTTTACCCTTATCATAGAGCGCATCCTCCATATCCCAACCAAAGATAACGTCACAAAATCCCATGCCTTTTTCAATGATGGAGACAAATTTTTCCGACGAAATATATTTGCCTCTTAAAATGCCGTCTATATCGGCAACGGCTACTTTTACCCTTTTGGCAGGATGATTGGCAACGTATTTTAAAATGCTGGCTATGTCCATGATTTATAATATGTTTTTTTTAAGCCTTAAAAATATAAATACGCTGATTAGCATGATGCTGAAAAATAACAGGAATAAAACGAAATTAAATACGATCATAGCAATCAATGCTACCAGGGTGATAGTGAGCGCAGTGTATGGAAAAAGAGGATAAAATGGAACCTTAAATGGTCTTGGCAGTTCGGGTTCACTCACTCTTAGTTTTATGAGGGAGAGCATGGAAAATAAATACAAAAATAGGGCACCAAAGACAGCAATAGTAATTATTTCCGCTGTTTTTCCCGTTAATAACGCTAAAATTCCAATACCCATATTTAATAATAATGCATTGGCAGGCGTATGAAATGTCGAATGTATTTTACCAAAAACAGGTGGGGCAAAACGCGCCTTTCCAAATTCATAGCTAGCTCTTCCCGCCGCAAGAATAAGGCCGTGGAAAGAAGCAATAAGTCCAAAGAGACCAACTGTTATTAACAAATGATAAAGGAAATTATTTTCACCTACAATATTAATTAAGGCTAACGGTAGGGGAGAATCAGAGGTGGAACCGTCCGCTCTATACACAATATTTTCCCAGCCACCTACACCAACGGCGCCGACAAAAACCAATAGACACAAGACAATTAAAGTGATTAAAGCAGAGCTAAAGCCCACTTTTATGGTTCGTTGTGGATTTATTGTCTCTTCAGCAACATTAGCAACCCCTTCCAAGCCTAAAAAAAACCAAATAGCAAAGGGAAGGGCAGCAAATATACCTGAAATACCATTTGGCAATGAATTTTTTAAAAAAGCTTCCGTAGAAAAATGGGGTAGTGAAATACCCGCAAAAAGTAATAATTCACCAACGGCAAAAAGAGTGATACCCAATTCAAAAAGAGCAGATATCTTAACGCCACGTATGTTAAGTGCCGTGAAAAGAATATAACTAATGATTGATATGACAATAATAGGCACGGAAGGGAAAAAAAGATTGAAATAAGCACCTATGGCAAAGGCAATTGCAGGAGGAGCAAAAATAAATTCTATGTTTTGGGCCATCCCGGCAATAAATCCCCAAGTATCGCCAAAGGCTCTTCTTGAATAATCGAAACCACCTCCAGCCTTGGGAATAGCCGAGGCTAGTTCGGCATAACTAAAAGTAAAGGTGATATATAAAATGATAATAAAAAAAGTAGCTATAGCCAATCCCAGGGTTCCCCCTTTTTCAAGGCCCAGATTCCACCCAAAATACATGCCAGAAATAACATATCCAACACCTAATCCCCAAAGCATAAGGGGGGTTAAAGTTCTACTTAATGTAGCGTCTTCTGGTGAAATTGCTGATTTGCTCATATTCTTTGGGTAGGATACGAAGTTATCAAATTCTTACAATATGCGGAATTAAATAGGAATATTAAGTCGATTTATCTTTTATGCCTTTACTTAAGGCATATTTTTTTAAGTTTTCCCTCAACATTTTTCTCGCACGGAATAATCTGGAACGAATCGTCCCCAAGGGTAATTTTAAAATTTCAGCTATCTCTTCATAACTGAAACCTTCCAAATCACTAAGTAAAAGCGTGATACGATAAGTGTCGCTCAATTGATAAATGGCCCGGGAAACTTCGTCGTCCAATAAAGAATCAAATATTTCTTCCCTTAAGTCAGTGGCGTCGGGAAGCTCAATTTTATCTTCAAAATTAACTTCCTTTGGGAGCCGCTTTTTTTTTCGATAGGCATTAATATAGCTATTTTTTAAAATGGAAAACAACCATGCCTTAGGATTTGCATCTCTTTGAAAAGTATCTATCGATTTGAATGCCTTTAAAAGCGTTTCCTGAACTAAATCTTGTGCATCTTCCTCCTGCCTGGTCAAATGATAAGCAAAGGAAAATAAAGATTCTACGAAAGGAAGAAATAATTCTTCAAATTTTTTATCCTCTTGAGGCATTACTTTTCGATATTTCTACAGAATTGATAAAAAAGACCTACTTTTGCAAATCTATGAAAACAAGAACAATTCTTTTAGGTTTATCTGTGCTGATAAGCACATTGATTCTTTCCGGCTGTAAGGGCGAGTTTGAAAAGATTCGTACCTCAGGGGACGCAGAACGTTTGTATAGTGCTGCGATGGATTATTATGAAGATGAGGAGTACCAAAAAGCTCAAACGCTGCTAGAGTTAATCATCAGCAGTTATCGTGGTAAAAAAGAAGCGGAAGAGATTTATTATAAATATTCTTTCACTTTTTATTATTTGGGGAATTATACTTCTGCCTCCAGCTACTTCAAAAATTTCACACAGACTTACGGAAATAGTCCGTTAAAGCAGGAAGCAGATTTTATGTCCGCCTACTCAAATTACCAACTATCTCCTAATTTCAGGCTGGATCAAACGAATTCTTTGCAGGCTATTAGTGAATTACAACTATTTATAAATACTTATCCCGACAGTGAAAGGGTTCCTCAGTGCAATGAACTCATTGAAAGAATGCGCGATAAACTGGAGGAAAAAGTGTTAGATGAGGGTCGTCTCTATTTTAATATGAGGAGATATAACTCGGCAATTCAATCTTATGAAAATCTGTTGAAAGATTTTCCAGAGACTGAAAATGCCATGAATATTCGCGTGATGATTATTCGTTCCGCTTTCTTGTTGGCGGAAAATAGTATCTACGAAAAGCGTAAAGAACGATTGGAAGACGCGCAAAAAAGAGTAGATGAATTTTTGCGAAAATACCCAAAGTCAACTTACGTTAAGGAAGTGACTAACTTCAAAGAGGAGATTGTTAAAAAGATTAACTTATTTCAATAATATGGATATTAAAACTAAAGTTCAGGGTGTTGACCCAAATGTTCAACCTCGCGATATTGATGGTATTTCTGCAAAAGCAGCCAATATTTACGAAGCATTGGCTATTATTTCTAAGCGTTCTCAACAGTTAAGTGTTGAGCTTAAACGCGAGCTAAATAATAAGTTGGAGGAATTTGCCGTTAGTTCTGAGACCATTGAAGAAATCAGTGAAAACAAAGAGCAAATTGAAATTTCTAAATTCTATGAGCGCCTGCCTAACCCTTCTATTATCGCTTTAGAAGAGTTCATACGTGGTGATATAGCTCACCGTTATGTAGAAAACGAAATTGAGGATTAATTAAGTTCCAAAAAATGATATCATGAGACTAATACTGCTTTTTTTATTATTTAGCGTTTCAGTCCATGCTCAGGAATTTAATTTTTCTGTAAAGATAAATACCCAAAAACTACAAACGGTAGATCCAAAAGTTTTTCTTACACTGGAGCAAAGTATCAATGAGTTTCTCAATACTACCCGGTGGACAGAAAATAATTATCAGCCGTTTGAACGTATAAAAGGTAATTTTTTACTTACTATTCAGGAAGAATTATCTACCACTTCTTTCAAAGCTGAATTGGCTATTCAAGCTACAAGACCCGTTTTTGGCGCTGGTACTTATGCCACTACGTTGATTAATCACATCGATAAGGATTTTGTTTTTTCTTACGAGCAGTTCCAACCTATTCAGTATTCTAAAAATACTTATGTTGATAACTTAAGTAGTGTGTTGTCATTTTATGCGTTTGTTATCTTAGGCCTTGACGGTGATTCATTTTCTTTGAATGGGGGAAATCAATCATTTCAAAACGCTTTTGATATTATTTCAAATGCCCCCCAGGGAAATGGGACAGGATGGGGAACCGACGGAAGCAGGAATAGATACTGGTTGTTGGAAAATATTCTTTCTCCACGATGCAGAGCCTACAGAGAAGCAATGTATATTTATCATCGCCTTGCCATGGATGTTATGCACCAGGATGCAGCTAAAGCAAGGGTGATTTTAACGGAAGCGCTTACAAATATTGAAAAAGTGAATATGGCCTATCCAAATGCCATGATTACCCAAATTTTTGTTAACGCTAAAGCCTTAGAACTTACTGAAATTTTTAAAAGGGGAACCCCCGAGGAAAAAGATATTTTCTCCAGAGTGCTCATGCGTATCGACGCCCCTAATGCTGAAAGGTATCGGTCTATTCGATGATGTATTTAACCTTGGAAAATGGTTCTACAAAATAAATATTACCGAACTATCTGGTTAGATGAGTCTAATGCAGGAGATGTTTATGTGTTAGATCAGCGCGAACTACCTTTTTCAATAAAAATTCTTACCTTAAGAAATTTAGAAGAAGCAGCTTCTGCCATTGAAAACATGGCAGTTCGTGGAGCACCTCAAATTGGCGCAACGGCCGCTTTCGCTTTTTATCTGGCGACCAGAGAAATGACAGAAGATATTTCCTTCGCAGATTTTATCTCTTCGGTTTCAAATAGACTGGCTATTACCCGGCCCACCGCCGTAGATTTGTTTTATGCTATTGAATTACAAAAAAGGGCATTGACAGCTTTGGCTGATCAGCCAAAAGAGGAATTCCTTACCTTAAAAAAAACGGCGACGTCTGTTGCTTTGAGGACAGCTCAAAAATGGTGCGACGATAGCATAAAGGAATGTGAGGCCATTGGACAGGCTGGCCTTGAAGTAATAAAGAAAATATACGCCAAAACAGGAAAACCTGTAAATATTCTTACCCATTGTAATGCCGGTTGGTTAGCTTGTATTGATATTGGAACAGCTACTGCTCCTGTTTATGCTGCTCAAAAGGAGGGAATTCCCGTTCATGTATGGGTCGATGAAACCAGACCCCGTAATCAGGGAAGCCGTTTAACTGCCTTTGAATTGCAGGAACAAAAGGTTCCTTTTACCCTCATTACCGATAATGCTGGTGGCCATCTAATGCAACATGGAATGGTTGACATGGTCATAGTAGGTACTGATAGGACTACTCGAAATGGAGACGTAGCTAATAAAATTGGAACTTATCTTAAGGCATTAGCCGCTTTTGATAACCAAATTCCTTTTTATGTGGGTTTACCTTTATCTTCTTTAGATACCAATATCGCAGACGGGATAAAGGAAATACCCATAGAGGAACGTAGTGCGGATGAAGTTCATTGGATAGAAGGCTGGAATGGCACAAAAATAGAAAAGGTACGTATTTCTCCGTTTGATGCCCCAGCGGCAAATTTTGGTTTTGATGTTACGCCCGCCAGGCTTATTACCGGAGGCTTAATTACCGCTAAGGGTATTTGTCCGGCAAATGAGAAGGATATTAGCCAGTTTTTTAACTTATGATTGACGAAGGTTATATTAAATACGAGGCTTTTTGGTTGCCAGCTCCTGAATTTGATGCTGTTGCAACCGATTCTTTAATAGCCTACAGGCAATTAATGTATAAGTATGACCTTATCGGCGCTTATCCTGATGGCATTGGCTTTGGAAATATTAGTCAGAGAAATGGTCAATCTAATTCGTTTGTGATTTCGGGTTCTGCTACCGGCTCAGTACCAATGCTTTCCAGTGCCCATTTTTCTTTAGTATTGAAAACAGATCCTTTTCTAAATAAACTTTGGTGTACAGGGCCCCATATTGCTTCCTCAGAAGCGATGAGCCATGCAGCATTTTATAATAAATTACCTGGGGTAAAGGCGGTGATTCATGTACATCATGAGAAATTATGGAAAAAATTTCTTTTCCACCTCCCAACGACCGCCGTTGAAGCTACTTACGGTAGTCCTGAAATGGTTCATGAAATAAATAGATTATTAGATGATCCCGAAGTAGTAGATGGAAAATTACTGTTTATGGCTGGCCATACTGATGGTATTTTTGCGTTCGGAGAAGATCTGGAGGCCCTTTCAAATAAATTAATTAGCCTTCTTTCTGCCCTTTAAGCAGGTCGGAAAATGGCTTTTACTGTCCTTACTCTTTACAATGGCTTATTAAAATGCAGCATACCTTGCATCAAAAAATAAATGCTGCGATTTTTCCTTTTTCTAGGTCTGTTGCTAAAAGCGAATGATTCCTTTTCTCAAACTTCTTCCCCCTTGGGGGTAAAGGAAGACTGGATGCAGATGGGACAGGTTTACTGGATTATCCCCGTTGTGGATAAAGGTATTTACCGAATTTCAGATGATGAATTAATAAAAAAAGGATTCCCCAGTTTAGAGGATACTCTAAACTTTCAATACGAACTTTTTTGTTTAGGTGTTCCAATATCCATGTTTATACATCATGATAAGGAAAAGGAAGCCGCTTCCTATCTGGAATTTTATGGGGAGGGGGATGAAGGGAAATCGGATGATCTACTTTTTAAAGAAGATAAATCTAGTCGTCTTAATCCTTTATTTAGCCTGTTTACCGATACAGCCTATTATTTTTTAAGTTGGCATCAAAAAACGTATGGGTCGGTCAGGCAGGCCAACAGAGTAGATTTACCCTTGATTAAAAAGTCTGATCTGGGTATTATTCGGTTGAAAGAACAGGTGGTTTATAAAGATAGACACGTAAAGGTATTTCAAAAATGGGTGGGGGTCGATTGGGCACCTTCTAATTTTGAAAATGAGGGCTTTGCTTCAGATTGGTATAACACCCTGATTACAGAAATTTCAGCTCAAGGAGTTACTTATTATAAAAAGCAGGTACCTATTTCGAATAGGTTAACGGCAACTTTAACCATTCATTTAATTACGAATAATTTTGAGGAGCCTCATCATTTACAGTTTTTTATCAATGATTATTTTATAAAGGCTGACTCTTTTTCTTTTTCCAGCATTAAATCATACGAATTTAGTATTCCCGTTGATTATCTGAGAGAATATAATTCGGTTCTGGTAAAAGCGACAAACGGAGAATACGACAAATTTGCGATTGGCTGCGTAACACTTTCTTATCCGGCTATTCAGGTAAAGTTGCCTAATACTTTTGAGATACTGCATAAGGATAATACCTTTCCTGTTGCACTGCAAACAGAGGAGAAATTAACAAAACTGGTAATTTGGGACTTGAATAATAAGGATGTTTATTATATCGAAACGGATGAGAATGGTACCATTTTTATGCCTCATAGTTCAATGAAATCATCCCCTCTTTATTTCATTCAATCAGAGAAAAAGGTAATCTGGTTAAATCTTCCCCAAAATTCTTTTTCTCCTGAACCTTTACCTCCAGGGAATATCGATTTGTTAATGATTACAAATCCTTTTCTTTCGGTTGATAAAAATGGGAATAATCCCGTCACAGCCTATTTGGACTACCGACAAAGTATCGTTGGTGGAAACTATACCCCTTGGCTTGCCGATATAAAAAAACTTGAAAACCAATATGGATTTGGTATTCCTAATCATCCACTGGCCATCAGAGGATTTGTGAATAAGCTCTTTCAACGGGATTATGCTATAGAGGCTATCTTATTATTAGGAAAGGGGAGAGAGTATCGGGATATCAGAAACAAGCAGCGCGCTATTAACCTGACAACAGATGAAAATCAACCATCCTTACTTCCTACCTGGGGTTTTCCGGGGAGTGATGCCTTGTTAGTGAGTTCTTTTCAAAACGATTTGCCATGGACCTCTTTCGGCCGCATTCCTGCCATTTCAGCAGATGAAATAACGTTGTATTTAAAAAAAGTAATCCTTTTTGAGGAAAAAAGGGAATTAAATACGTCGTGGACCAAGGAGGTCATTCAATTAGGGGGAGGGACTTATGAACCTGAGAAAAAGTATATCAGAGAGGTCCTGGCTAATTTTACTGTATTACTGGATAAATTACCCTGGTCACCAAGAGTAGTTTCCTTTTTCAAGGAAAACGAAGCACCCGTTTTTATTCCTTATTCCCAGCAATTTTTTGATGCTGTAAATGAGGGTGTTGGATTGATTATTTTCCTTGGTCACTCTACGGCAAATACCTTCGATTTTAATATTGATAATCCTGGTTTTTATGATAATGGATATAAACAACCCTTGTTTCTATCGCTAGGTTGTTATGCAGGCAATCATTTTACTTCTTTTCGAAGTCAGGGAGAGCGATTTTTATTTTATGATGAAAGCGGAGCCATAGCGTTTGCAGCAACCCGGGGGGTCGGTTTTTTAAATTTATTAGCTGAAATGGGGCGGGTTATCATCGAACAAATGAAAGGTGAAAATGAATTTCCATCCTGGGGGAAGGTCATTCATAAAGGCATACATGTCTTATTGTTAGGAGAAAATATGCCTTTGCGCGCTATGGCTCAACAATTGACCTTTCAAGGGGATCCAATCGTTCGACTACCCATACCTAGCTCTCCGAAACCAGATTTTTTAGCCCATTCGGTTAGTATATCACCTCATCCGGTATTAGTAAGCAATGATTCATTTCTTATAGCATGGGAAATATTACCCTTAGGTATGGAGCCTCTGACCTCTCTTTTAGTCGAAATAAGCCTGGATGGGTTAGCTGAAAATATAATTTTTGAGGAGGTTATCACCACAGAACTCGATGGACACAAGATAAAAATACGGTGCCCTTTACCCAAAAATTTGAGTAAGGGAACCTATCGATTATTCCTTAAATATAAGAAACAGGGATGGATAGATGGGGCGGGAATTTCAAAAACTGAAAATTTAGAGGTCTCCTATTTCCATATCGATGGGAAAGAAGGTTTTCCACTTCAAGTGGAAAACCGACTTTTTATTCCCTTATCCCCCATAGATAATGGAATGCTAAATGATGAAAATCACTTTTCCCTTTTCAGAGCTTCCGATGACTTATCAGCTCAAGAAATTCACCTTGAATGGAAAAGGGATAAAAAACGAATCACTTCTGAGGGAAAAGAACCTGTCTTTTTAACAAATGATGTTCTTCACCAAACTTTATTATTTAAGGAAGATAGTTCAGTTATGCATGGTTTTTTACCCTTTTCACCAATGATTGACGAGGTCTGTTATTGGCGTGCGTATCCTGAGGGAACGGATGAAAATATATTAAAAATACTCCCTTTTCAGTCGTTTACCTATACTAGTCAATCACCATTTCAACTAAGTTTAAGTTCATCGAAACAGTTTATGGAAGGTAAATTGGAGGGAATGAATCTGGAGAATCAGGATAGTATTTCCCCGGTTTGGCATTTTGCGACCGTTTATAATACCGTACTCATTCGAAATAAATGGAATGAATTAGAAAATCCCCCGGAATTTATCCACAACGGACAGCCCATCGGATCTCCCTGGCCTTGGTTACTTCCTGCAGCGATACAGGTGATGGTATGGGACACTGTTGTTGGGAATTGGATAAAAAATCCGCCAGGTGGCTTGTATCAGTCCAAATCAAATGGTTTTGCGATGAATGCCTGGGTTTTTGACACCCGAAATGAAACAGGTAGAATGGGTCTTATCTCTTTTCTTGAACTAGGAATTCCTCATGGTGCTTATGTATCCATTTATTCTGCGCAGGAAAAAGGAAACGGAGACTATAAACCTGAGCTATGGGAGGAGGATGCTGTTAAACACGGGAAAGACCTCTTTACAGTTTTGGAAAGATTAGGTGCTTCTAAAGTTAGATTCCTAAAAGAAAGAGGAGCTGTGCCATATACGTTCCAGTTCAGAAAGGGATTTGGGAAACTGGATGAATCTGTGGCATTTAATCCCAATGATATCATTTATGCCCAGTGTAATCCTTCAAAAGTCTGGCATAAGGGTACTTTTACCAGCCCTATGCTTGGACCTGCCTTAAAGTGGCAGGAATTGCAACTCGATTTTAAGGGTGTAATAACGGAACATGATTCAATTGAAATTGAAATTGTTGGATTTGATCCCGCTTTTCCTTTATTTAAACCCGTTCTTTTTGAAAAAAAGGCAATTTATATAATTGATAATCAATTGTTTATACACGAAAACGATTTTTTCTTAAAGGAAATAGATAGCATATTGGCTGTAAAACTAGGTATTCATGAAGGCCAGCTACATCAAATGGGTTGGCCTTTCCTACACGTAAAATTAAATATTACTAATCGGTTAACGAGAACACCCTTGAGTTTGAATAAAATTCAAGCGGTGTTCCATCCTTTACCCGAGTTTAAAGCAAGCTTAAAAGCTTCAATATCTAAAGATTCAATACTTAGTAATGGGGATTTTTTAGCCAGTTGGCAACTGGAAAATTTAAGTTCTTTTACAACCGATTCTCTGACTTTGACCTATAAAATAATCCAGGGACATAATTTGATATCCAGCAAATCGTTCATTTTTAGACCGCTACGACCCTACGAAATAATGAATATTCCTTGGCAATTGTCTTTGTCAGGTTTGAAAGGGGAAGTAGATATTGCATGGGAATGGGGGCTTCCCGGTAATGATTTTTTTCCTGCTAATAATGAAGGAAAAGTTAAAGGTTTAAAACTTCCCGATAAACTTAAAAGGTCTTTTTCTATATTATTGGACGGGGAACTATTACAACAAGGAGCTTATGTTTCTCAAAGACCTCAATGGGTCATAGAGGCTCAGATTAGCAGTGAAAGAGAGATTGAAGGGTTTGACTCCCTATCTGTTATTACAACGCTATTGCTCCCAAATGGCCTGTTAAAACCCATTGTTTGGGCGTACGAAGTGGTTAGAATCGTATCGGAGAAACTGGAAAATGGACGAAAATTAAGCATTCATTGGCAGCCTTTTTTCGAGCAAGAAGGTACCTATAAAATACAGTTGAATTTGGATACTTATTCGGAAAGCTGGGTATTTGAAGTCATTAAACCACAAAAAATTACCCGTGTCCTGAATTATCCAAATCCGTTTTCTCGTTTTACCCAATTTCATTATACACTGAGTGCGGGAGAAAATATAGATCAGTATAAGATTCAGATATTTTCCATAACAGGTTTGCTGGTTCGTCAGTTAAGTCAGGAGGATCTGGGGAGTTTATTAGTTGGAACCAATCTGACCGCTGGAGGCTGGGACGGTAAAGATACATTTGGGGACGCACTGGCAAACGGTATTTACATTTATAAATTAGCCATTTTAAACCAGAATATATTGGGTAAGATGGTGCTAATAAATCCATAAATGGTCAGTGTCATTATACCTGTTTACAATGCAGAAAAAACAATCAGCAGAGCGATAAAATCGGTCATCAGCCAACCGTATGTCCACCAACTGATTTTAGTGAATGATGCTTCTACAGATAATAGCAGCTCATTAATATCGTATTTTAAGGATAAGTATTTTTCACATGACAGGGGTATAAAACTGGATATCATACATCTGAAAACAAATGAAGGGGTATCCATATCGCGCAACAGGGGACTGGAATATGTCCTAAGTCCTTTCATGACCTTTTTAGATGCAGATGATGAATTTCTACCCAGACGGTTTTGCAGGGATGTGCCTCTTTTGCTGGGTAATGAAACCATTGCGGGCATTTATGCACCCGTCCAAATAGTTTATGATGATCGATATGCCCAAATAAACCATCAAAAAGTAAGTAATGAAAAAGAATGGATTGGAGCTATAAAGGAGGATAATACATCCTTGTTTTCTAAATTTCTGGGTTGTAGGGACCAATATTTCCTTCTTTCCGGGTTATTAATCCGAACAAGGAGTATTTCCAAGATCGGTTTTTTTGACCCAAGTCTGCTTTTTTGTCAGGACACAGACTGGTTATTACGGGTAATTGTCGCTTTTACATTATTGCCATCTGAAAATAAGATACCCACTATAAAGATCTGGAGACACGCTAAAAACAGGATTTTAACCCCATCCCTTCCGGCAAAATTTAGGCTGAAAATGCTGTGGAAATGGTTGCCCTTTGTTCTCCAGCGAAACGATTTTACTTTTAAGCAACGATTTTTCTTTGTTAACAGCTTGTTGGAAAATCCAGAAGAATTTCAGCAAAGCAAAAAATCCAAAGTGTTAAGAGCTATAAAATGGTTGGTGAGGAATCCTCGGGTATTTAAATGGCTGTTAAAAGGATGAAAATATTATACTTTTCACCCACCTATTCGCCCATTACTCATGGGCCGGCCTTAACGGCTCAGATTCTGTCAAAAATACAGGGGAATCATTCTTTTGAAATCAGAATAGTATCAGAATCATTTGAGTTTGAAAAACCACCAAATGCCTATTTAATTCAAATTCCTATCATCAGAATCTTTCACGCGTGGGGGAAATGGATCAGAATGTGGCTATATCACAAAAAAGCAAAGGAAATTTATAAAGAATATGACTTTGATTATTTAATGTTTAATGATGCCTTGTTAGGTCTCATTTCTTCCATAGCCTGGCGTAATTCTCAGATACAAATTTGGGGATTTTGTAATGATAGTGCCTATATGAAATTAGCCACCAATGTAAATAGGGGTAAACTTAGTTTTTTAATGGATTGTCTTCATACGATGGCAGAGTTTGGTATGATGCATTTCGCCGATGGTATATTTACTTGCTCTGATTACCTTCGAACACGGGCAATCCTCTTTTACAAAGTAAAAAGGGAAAAGATAAAATGTTTGTATCCAGGTATTTCACTTAGTTTTTGGCATTTTAAAGAACGAGAATTTAATCAATTTAAGACAAGGGAGGAGATTTTATTTGTTAAAAGTGATTACAAAAATGGGGGCTTATCTGTACTGTTAAGCGCCCTTTTAAGGTTAAAAAGGTATTCATTTCGTTTGCACCTGGTAGGAACACCAGTCCTGCAGGAGGCTAATCTGCAAAGATTATTGAGCAAATTTCCAACATTAAATATCCTGACTTATGGTCAGTTACCACCTTTTAAGGTCCGGGATTTAATGCATCAGTGTGATACCCTTTGTATTCCATCGTTTAACGAAGGATTTGGTATTGTGAATGTGGAGGGATTAGCCACCGGAATTTCTGTGGTAAGCACGCTGACAGGAGGTATTCCCGAAGTTTTGTCCTTTGAGAAATATGGATGGACCGTTCGCCCAGGGGATGATTTTGCCTTAGCTGAAATGCTTGAATCTTGCTGGACAAACAAGGACGAACGTCTCCGTAGGTCAAAAGCGGGTCGAAAGATGGTTGAAGCGCATTTCACAAGCCAGCATCTTCAGGATAATTTTATAAAATGTTTAGTAGCAAAATAACAAAAATAGCTCTTTTTGAACCGGAAATGCACCACGAAGTATTAGAAATGCTCCTTGGATATTTTATAGAAAGGGCAGAAGTCATTTCTATTTTAACTCAAAAAGAAAATATAAATTATATTGACCATGCTACGCGTTTACAGTCGAAATTAGTTTGGCAAACCTTTGAGAGCAAGAATAAAGACAAGATTTTCATTAGAAACTGGATCTCAGATCAACAGGAAGTTGATTTATTTATATGGATCACTTTATCACCAGGCTGGTATTCTTTAAAAATAGAAAGAATACCAGAAAATTCGATGCTCTTGATACATAATCTTCATTTTTGGTTTGATTATAAGAACCACAAAGCACCTATATGTTATCATTTAAAAACAATTTGGCATCAATGGATTTACTTTTTCAGTTATCGAGAAAAACAGAAAAGATGGCTCTCAAGATTTCGCTATTGGAATAGTTTGGTATCCTTTCCATTTCTTCTCTCACAGCTCATTCCACTACAGCATTCCCCTGTAAGTACTAAATTATCGGTTGTGATTCCAGGCAGCATCAGAAAAAATGGCAGAGATTATGGTTTAGTTATACAGTTTGTTGAAAAATTACCTTCTTCCGTTGAGATGGAACTTGTATTTCTGGGAGAAGCAGCCGGTCTTTTTGCCCGACGATTTCTAACATCGGTAAATAAATTCAAACCCCAAAGCGTCAAAATCAAACATTTTGACCATTATGTTCCGGAAGATCTTTTTAGGTTTTACATGCAGCGCGCTTCCTTTTTATGGATTCCATTAATGCCACACAGATATTATGGAGGTGTGTTGGAAAAAGTAGGTTTTTCTGCTATAACCGGAGGACTTTTGGATACGTGGAAGTATCAACGTAAATGTTTTCTTCCCCAGTGGCACCCCATTCCAGCAAGCATGAAAAAATTAGTATTGCCCTACCATCATGTAGATGAAATAATTCAACATATTTCAGGCAGCAAACGGCATGATAGTTAGATTTATAAACAAGCATAGAAGACTGTTTTCAAATAGCATTGGCAAGTATAAATAAAGCTGAAAATGAAAAGTAAATACTATTTTACTAACGGCTATTTAGCTTCTTCCATTCTTAGTCGTTTAATCGCGAATTTCCTTTTTGAGTTGTAACGTATTTTTGATTCCGATCTTTAGAATTTTCTTTTTGTGTATATTCTATCAAGTTTTGTTCTATTAAAGATAAAATATGTCTTTTGAAGTTATAAAAATGGTTTGATATACCCATAATAGAAAGTACTTCCAATCTTGACTTTGGTGTTTTACAATACTTTAAAACTTTTTTTATTTGGTCAACTACTTGGTCACTTACTTGGTCACTCGGTATTTTTTTTTCTAATATGAACGCTTCGTGAATATGGAATTCACTAATGAAAAAGGTACGTTCTGGTTCATTAGCATCAAAAAGTGGTTTTGGTGAGCCATTTTCTGCTAATACTTTTAAAATAGTTGGAATACCTGTGCCTTTTCCTTCGGTTAGTTTTAAATCCTTCAGAAACTCTCCAATTCTTCTGTTTCGGTATCTTCTTGCACGAACTATTCCTTTATCAAAATCTGATTGCTTTAAAGAAGGGTCAACACCATTGAAACTGATTATTTCTAGAGCCAAAGGAAGAATTCTAACTTCAATAGGGTCCAATAGTTCATAGTTTCTGTGGTAAATGGCATTTGCTAATGCTTCTTCAATAGCTTCAAAAGGGTAATTGAAAACTCGGTCAGATTCAGCTCTACCTTGGTATTTAGTAACTTTTTCTTTGATGACATTCATTTTTATGTAGGACAAAACATCAACCAATTACTGCTTAATAGCACCTTTGAAAATTTTTTCTGTAAAAAATTTACCTGCAATTCCATCTTGAAATTCAACTAAATCAATTTGTGCTCCTTTAAAATATTTTTGAGGTTATGAGCTAAACATTAATAATCCTACATTTTTAGGGAACAGGTGTTCATTTGTACCTTGGCACAAATTCATTTGTTGTGCTAATTCTTCCACACTCATTCGGGCGCTTTCATTAAAAAGTTTACTTTTAGTTTTTTCCAGGTGCTCTCGCATCAAAGCAAAGCTCAAATCATTTACTTTTGCAAGCTGATTTACTCTATCATCGTAAGGAGTTTTTGCTGTTAGTTGTACTAATTCTGCTTCTTGTTCGGGATTTGGAATGATGGTGCTTGAATATTGTCGAGTGCGGTAATGGTAGATTTTATGTTTAGATAAAACATCTTCAGGTACTTTATATGGACGATTGGTTCCTGCCGAAACCCAAATTGCAAGAATGCACCTCCCATCAATTTCTTCTAATGAAAGATTGGGGAAATAGGTAGGTTGGATAAGATTACAATAGCCAATCATTTCTTTTTGTATTGTCTCAAAATCATCGGGATTAAATCCTTTTACAGGTCGAATGGGTTTCCCGTTTTCTTCTGCTACACCTACAATAATATAACCACTTCCTTCATTTTCAAAATCGTTGGCAAAAGCACAAATGGTTCGCATAATTGATTTTGGATTCCAACCTTCTTTCAATTCCATACGAGAACCCTCGATAATGGCACCCTATAATAATTCTTCTATATTGACTAATAAGCTCATGTTTTCAATTTTTGTGTAATAAGTTTTTTAAACAGGTTGATTTGTATCTGCCGGGTAAACTGCCTAACCCTGTCTTGGCCTGATAAAGAAAAAATCGACGCATCCTGGCAATGGGTTGTTAACTATTTGCATGGCTGCAGCTGCGGAAATAGGGGGGCTCAATATATTGTTTGAGGAGTAAAGTAGCAAATGATGGGGTAATAATGCTTTTAAATGCTGCAAAATGAACAGGGTATTTGAAGCAAATAAAGGGAGGTTTGCCTCAAAACAAATAAATGGAATCTCAATATCTATCGATTTTATAATCTCCCATTCCATCCCTTCAACGTCAATTTTAATTACATCGGGAAGACCATGTTGATGAAAAATATCCGAAATGGGCACCATATTTGCCTCCAGAATTTTAGAATCAGACAATGCATTTTTATGGTACCAATCGTACATAAAGGTATTGTAACCAGAATGTGGGCTAATCTGGTAAAAGGGAAATGGGCCTGTTTTATCCCCTAAAGCTACCTGAATAAGATCTACTTTTTTGCTTTTTGCAAACCGAAATCTAAGTATTTTAAATGCTTCTGGATCCGGTTCTAAAGCGATGATGCGCTTCGCCTTCATGTTGAGGAAATATTGGGTGGTAAAGCCTTCGTTTGCTCCAATATCATAGACAAGGGTGGGTGGTTCGTCGCTGTAATATTTCCACGCTTTCTTAAAAACCTGTTCTTCCTGCTTCAAATAATTTTTTAAACGTGGATGAACCTTTAGGTGTATCCAGTCTATAATGGGGTGATACCTTAATTTTCCGGAAATTATTCTTCGCAGAAATGAAACTGTTTTTTGTTTGAAAAGCACTGTTTTTTCTTTTAATCAGGTAGCCTGAATGTCATATATTTTTTGCCACTTTTGAAGAGAGTTTATTCTCCATGCCAAAGCTGGATATTGATGGAAAAGCTGAGAAGGATTGCGCGTTGGAAGGAAGAAATGGCTATCCTGGGAGATAAATTCCTTTAAATCGGACAAAAAAGCCATTTTTTCACGCAGATTTGGTTCTGGCATTTTAGCCGGAAATCCTTTTTTTGAGTAATGGTACAGGATACTTTCAGGCAATAAATCTTCTCCAATCGCCCGTAATATCCATTTTTGTTTTCCTTGATGTATGGCATAACCGGTGGGTAAACCTCTGACAAATGCCTGAAATTGATGTTCTAAAAAAGGAACTCTGGCTTCTATATGATTTGCCAGACTATGCCGGTCTTCTGCGTGTAGTAAATAGGGTAGATTGCTGTTGAACAAGGCATTATCCCTGTTGAGATTTAGTGGGATTGATGCTGGAGAAGATAGTTTTTTTTGCCAGCGTTTCAACAATTGTAAGCCGTAAGGGTATAAATCTTTGCGTAAAAAGGAGGTCCATAAAACTTCAGAAATTAATTTTTTATATTTTTTGCCAGTGTAAAGTTCCGCCCAGTAGGATTTTATAAATCCGGGGTATCCCATAAAAAGCTCATCGGCACCTTGTCCGGAAAGCATGATTTTTATCCCAATATTTTGGGCAAATGTATAAATATTGAAATGATATATGACATTGGGGCCTGGTAAAGGTCCTTCGCTTAAAGAAATTATTTTTTCATGCGTATGTTGAAATTCATCCCATGAGGGAACAGGAATGGAGTAATAATCAGCAGTAAAATGATTTTTCAAGACATTTATTTCCTTGTTTTCTATTTCTGAATATGAAATGACTCTAGGTATTTTCTGTGGATGTAGATATTTCAAAAAGGAAAGTATCAGGGCGCTATCAAGACCTCCCGATAAAGAAAGGCCAACAGGCCCATTACCTGAAATATGGGTGTTTAAGGCATTTTCGAAAAGTAATCTTCCCTGAATTGTCGCTTCCTTAAAAGATAAAGGCTTCGGAGGTAAATCAAACAGGTGAGATTTTACCATTTTGTCCGCTTCTATGGTCAGATGAAAATGGCGGTTACGTCGATAACTTATTATAAAAGTGCAGCCAACGAGGACTGCCTTAGCCTTTTTCCAAAATGGATCACCCTTTATTTCTCTCTCTCCAGTGGCAAGAAAATGATTTATTTTTTCATTTTCTACTTCGAAGGTCCAGTCTGGAAAATGAAAAAATGCTTTTGTTTCCGATGAAATAACAAGATACCCGTTTAAGTAGGCGTAGTATAAGGGTTTTATCCCTAATGGATCGCGCCTTATCCAAACTATTTTTTCTCGAGAATCATAAAAAATAAAGGAATACATCCCCTCCCAATCAGATAGGTTGATTAATCCAAAATGAATGAGCCAGGTAAAAGCAATTTCAGTGTCTGAGGTGGTATGCACAGGTATATTCTTGGCCTTTAATTTTTCAGACAGTGCTTTATAATTGTATAATGTGCCGTTAAATACAAAATGATATCTTTCCTTGAAGTGCAAGGGCTGGTGCCCCTCATTTTTATCTCCGATAATACGAAGTCTGTGGTTAGATATTCCAGCATCATGGTCTATAAAAATGCCTTGACTATCGCGACCTCTGTGTTTGATGGCTTCATGCATACCTGTCAAAAGAGTTGAATCGACAGGTTGACCGTTTAGCTGGAAGAGTCCTGTAATACCGCACATACTTTCTTTATTTAAAATCGAAAGATGCGGCAATAGAAAATGAAAGTCAAATTTCAGATTATCCTGTATTTTTACGTTTTATAGTGTATTTTGTCCTTATGAAAATAATCAAAGACAGGTTTGAATACATCAGGCATTCTCTTAGTTTACCTCTTTTTTACCAGGCTGGCTGGTGGGATGCAAATTGTGGAGAAAATGACTGGACACCCGCTGTTATCATTGATAATAATGGGGAAATAGTCGCTGTGTGGCCTTATAAGTTGACTCGAAAATTAGGCGTAAATCTATTACTGCCAATCCCTTTTACGCCCTGGAATGGGCCCTGGCTTTTGCCTTTGAAAAATGAAAAAGAAGGAACAAAAGCAATTAGAGAAAGAAAAATATTCGCAGAACTGTCCAAAATAATACAAAATGAGGCAGATCTTATTATTTTTCGATGGCCTCCAAATTTTCAGAATACCCAGGTATGGAAGGAATCTGGATATTTTCAATCTACCCATTTTACCCGTCAGTTTAAGAACCTGGAAAGTCTCCTGGAAATGCGCGCTCATTTCTCGCCCGATGTGGAGAACGATTTGAAAGCAGCTGAACATATCTTACATTTGACAGAAATGAATGAGCAGAATAAAGAGGCATTTTTAAAAAGTCAACAGACTTTTCTCGCCAGTAAGAATATTTCATTTAAATGGGATTTGTCCACTTTTGAAAATTTACAGCATAGCCTTCGAAAGATGGGGGGAAATGATTTGTTGATTGAGGCATGTGATGAATCAGGAAGAATTCACGGCAGAAGCTGGACGGTCATGGATAAAAATACCGCCTGGTTGTTAATTCAGGTTTCTGAAAAGAAATACAGGCACCGAGGTACTATGATCTGGTTGATCTGGCAAAATATAATGGCGCTTCAAGGAAAAATAAAAACGTTTGATCTGGAAGGGAGTATGATTCCTTCTGTTTCAAAAAAATATGAAGCTACAGGTGCATCACAAGTTCCTTTGCAGATGCTGATCGGGGGTAAATATGCGCTGATTTATATAGTGTATCAATTTCTGAAAAATAAACTTCGATCTAATTAATAGATTATCCCATTTTCTATACCTATTAACTCGCTATATAAAGCATCTATTTTGCTCAATCTGTTGATGAGCTAGAAATATGTCTATACAAACTGATAGAAATTGATTCATTTTTTGGTGCCTAAGCGGTTTGGAAAATGGCACATTCTGTCCTTTCATACCTTGTTAAAACAGGTGATATTGCCTAAAAATAGGCATGGAACCACTGTACATAAATAATCTTTGGAAAGGAATAATTGAATTAACGGAACTGGTATTTTCAGAGACCTATCTGTTTCCATTAAATGAAAGAGCAAGCCTTTTAAGTAAGGATTTGAGAATGGACGTGATATTTATAGCGTCCAAATTTGCAAATACAGTGGAAGGTCAGGTGTCACCTGAAAACTTGCTTCCTTTCTTCCTTATCGATGAGAGATTATCTCGAATGGAACTTAATTTATTAGATTGTTATGAAGAAAAATGGGTCGTTATTTCCAAATATTACTTCATAAAACAACTTATTGAAAGCATTAGAGGCCAGATTATTTTTAGAATAGATCAATTTTCGATTCAACCTTTTATTTTCTTGTTTCCAGCAGGTCATCACCAATATAAATTGACAGGAATATGAAGGTCATATACTTTATGCTATTCCTTCTTTTTTCGTCAACATTTATACCCAACACCCCTGTTTTTGGTCAGCTGGCATCCTGGAATTTTGAAAATGTATCGGGACCTATTCCAAGTATTCCTATTTTACCTTCTGCATTGGGCGCCGGTATCGCTTCGGGTGGTGGTAGTTTGAGTGGCGCTCAAAACAGTGGAAGCCCAACCACCTGTGCCAGTCCAGAAACCTGGGCTACCAATTTTTGGCCTATTACGACGGTAAGAAATACAGGTTCTTATATGTCTTTTATGGTTACCGCTTCAGAAGGATACAGGGCAAATATTTCAGGGATTAGTTTTATGCTATCAAGGTCGTCGTCCAGCGCACCAAGTGAATTTTATGTTTCAGTTTACCGTTGGGGTATAGAGACATTTATAACCTCGGGTGTTGTTCCTATTTTAGGTTGTACTAACTTTAGTGGTACTTGTAATGTTTCAGGTACCAGTGGAGG
>Ga0208787_1000351_pt1 | contig 22480 bp, 20 predicted proteins | sample Wag4_2014_7_11_FD_187362 | JGI IMG/M metagenome (GOLD analysis project Ga0208787, IMG submission 187362) | Fresh water microbial communities from Ohio, USA - Utica-2 Time Series HT 2014_7_11 (SPAdes) (version 2) | ecosystem: Environmental > Aquatic > Freshwater > Water tank | place: USA: Ohio...
GCCGGGGATGGGGAGCTGCCGGATGAGCGTCTGGACGGGGAGTGCCTGAAGGGGGACCTGCGGGCGCTGCTGGAGCAGCTGCCGGAGCTGCAGGGGCGGGTGCTGAAGATGCGCTACGGCATCCCCTCGCCCGACAATCCCGAGAGCGAAGAACCCATGAGCCTCACCGGCATCGGCCGGGTGCTGGGCATCAGCCGCGACCGGGTGCGCAACCTGGAGCGCGATGCCCTCGCCGGCCTGCGGCGTCTGAGCCATGCCGTTGAGGCCTACATGCTGGGCTGAAACACCAGCAGGGTGCGGCTGCGTTCGTCCTGCAGCAGCAGGGTGCCCTTGTCGATGCTCCAGCGCCGCACCCGTTCCAAGGCCTGGCCGAAGCGCCGCTCAAAGGCCATCACCTCTGCGGGGCAGGCCATCTGGGTGCTGGCCAGCTGGGAAAAACGGATGGTCTCGCCCTTGATCACGGCACCACCCATCAAGCGGTTGCAGCCGCCGCTGCCGCTCACCTGATCGCTGTCGGCCGCCAGCTCCAGTTCCGGCGGGCGCTCGGGTGCCGTGAGCAGGCTGGGACCCTGGCCGTCCTGGAGGGCCTGCAGCCGCCAGAGCTGCCCCCGCAGCGGCTGGGGGCAGCTCTGGCCGGGGTGCACGCCCAGGAAGCGCTCCACCACCAGGGTGGGCACCGGTCCGCGGCCCGGTTCGGCGGAGAGTCTCCTGGTGATCAGGCCCTCCAGCTTCACCAGCATCGGTTCGCCCCGCGATTCGGCCGGCTGGGCCGCCAGGTAGGCCTTCTCCAGCCTCAGGAAGTCGCCCTCCATCGCCACCGGCAAGGTGGCGCCGTTGGCGCAGAGGCGGATGCTGGCGGCATCGGCCAGGTAGCGGAACATCCCCGCCAGCTGCCGGTGGCTGCCCACCTGCACCAGCTGCAGGGTCACGGGCGGCTGGGGGCCGGCCTGGGGCCCGCCCTCGAGCACGGGTGTGATCGTGTCGGTGGTGAACAGCAGCCGCTCGCCCTGGCGCACCGTGGCCCGCACCGCGTAGCGCCCCCGGCTGTTCAGGTCGCTGTCGCGATAGGGAATGGTGAAGTGGAAGGGTGGTTGGCCTGCCGGCTCCAGCCGCACCCGGCCCAGCTCCCGCGCCGGCGCATCGGCAATCGCGATGTCGATCAACACCGCTTCGAACACCGCGTCCGGCGGCAGCGCGATCCGCTCCCGCAAGCTGGCGCTGCCCGTGATGCTGCCCGCCCGGGCCGGTGCGGCCAGCACCAGGGCGCTGGCCAGCAGCCCGGCGGCGAGCCCGTGAGCCGTGGTCGAGAGGCGGGGCGGCAGGGGCATGGGGCAGCTCGGAGTTGGCGGGCTGGAGCGGTGTGGCCCAGCATCAGCCATCAGGCCAGCTTCAGCCAGGCTTGGCGGTCCGGCAGCGGCAGCGAATTCCCGACCTTGATGCCGTTGATTCGATGGCAGAATGGCCAGGTTCCACGGCCAACCATGCCCTTCAGCGCCAAGACGGAATACGGACTGGTGGCGCTGCTGGATCTCGCTTCCGTGTACCCAACCGGCCAACGGGTGCAGACCAGGGAGATCTGCGAACGCCATGGCATGCCCGAGCGCTACCTGGAGCAGATGCTCACGGCGCTGCGCAAAGGCGGCATGCTGGCCAGTGTGCGCGGGCCCAGGGGGGGCTACCAGCTCACCCGGCCTCCCCAGCAGATCACCGTGGCCGAGGTGGAAGCGTGTCTGGAGTGTGATCCGCGCTCAGGACGCCAGGTCGAGCGCAATACTCCCGAATTCCGGGCAGTGGCTCAACTGGCCATGAAGGCGGAGCGGGCCCGGCAGGCTGTTCTGAGCCACACCACCCTTGAGCAGCTCGTGAAGGACCGGGATTGCTTGCTGCATCCGGGTCCGATGTTTTACATCTGAGTTCGTTAGGTCAACCTCCTGAAATTGCAGGAATCAACAGTGTGCTGGAGGTGGATCTGAGCGGGCTGAATGCCCTGGCCCCTGGCCTGCGCCGGCTGCTCCTGGCCTGGTGGGAGGCCCACGGCCGCCACACCATCCCCTGGAAGCGCGGCGACGCGGGCGCCCGCCCCAGCCCGGGCGAGCCCCTTCACCCCTACCCGATCTGGGTGGCCGAGGTGATGCTGCAGCAAACCCAGCTGCTGGTGGTGCTGCCCTACTGGCAGCGCTGGATGGCTGCTTTTCCCAGTCTGGAGGCGCTGGCGGCGGCCGAGGAGCACGACGTGCTGCTGCTCTGGCAGGGCCTGGGCTACTACTCCCGCGCCCGCCGGCTGCACCAGGGCGCCCGCCAGCTGCTGGGACAACCCTGGCCGCGCACGCTCGAGAGCTGGCTGGCCCTGCCGGGCATCGGCCGCAGCACCGCCGGCAGCATCCTCTCTTCGGCGTTCGACCTGCCCTTCGCGATCCTTGATGGCAACGTCAAGCGGGTGCTGGCGCGGCTGATCGCCAGCCCGCGGCCGCCGGCGCGGCAGCTCAAGGGGTTCTGGCAGCTGAGCGAGCTGCTGCTCGACCCGCAGCGGCCCCGGGCCTTCAACCAGGCTCTGATGGACCTGGGCGCCACCGTCTGCACGCCCCGCAACCCCAGCTGCGGCGCCTGTCCCTGGCAGGGGCACTGCGCTGCCTACGCTGCCGGCGACCCCGCCGCCTACCCCGTGAAGGACGCCCCGCGCGAGCTGCCCTTTCAGGTGATCGGCGTGGGGGTGGTGCGCAACGGGGCCGGCGAGGTGCTGATCGACCAGCGGCTCAACGAGGGCCTGCTGGGTGGCCTGTGGGAGTTTCCCGGTGGCAAGCAGGAGCCGGGCGAGCCGATTGCCGACACGATCCGACGCGAACTGCGCGAGGAGCTGGCGATCGAGGCGGCGGTGGGTGAGGAGCTGATCGTGGTGGACCACGCCTACAGCCACAAGAAGCTGCGCTTCGTGGTGCACCTGTGCACCTGGCTCTCCGGCGACCCCCAGCCGCTGGCCTCCCAGCAGGTGCGCTGGGTGCGGCCCGAGCAGCTGGCCGACTTCCCCTTCCCGGCCGCCAACGCCCGCATCATTGCGGCGTTGCTGGAGCGGCTTCAGGCTGAGGAGAGTCGTCCGGCCGCCTGATGGCCCCAGATACGCCCGATCAATCCGCCAGTTCGGGTCCGGCGCCAGCGTCAGCCCCGCAGGTGCTCTGCCTGGGGGAGGCACTGGTGGACCGGCTGGGGCCGCCCGGTGGGGATCCGGCTCACGATGGCCCCTGCGACGACCGCCTCGGCGGCGCCCCCGCCAACGTGGCCTGCGCCCTCGCCCGCCTCGGCACCCCGAGCGCCTTTCTGGGCCGGCTGGGCCGCGATGCCATCGGCGCGGCGTTTGCCCAGCTTTTTGCCCAGCGCGGTGTCGACACCTCCGCCCTGCAGTGGGATGGGGAGCGTCCCTCGCGGGTGGTGCTGGTGCGGCGCGACGCCAGTGGGGAGCGCCAGTTCGGCGGCTTTGCCGGTGGTGCTGGTGCTGCTGCTGGCGAAGCTGGCTGCTTTGCGGATCAGGCGCTCGATGCCGCCGCGCTGTCTGCCGCACTCGGGCCCCTGCTGTCAACGGCGCGCTGGTTGCTGGTGGGCACGATCCCCCTCGCGTCGCCCGCCGCGGCGTCAGCCCTGCAGCTGGCGTGCCGCCAGGCCGCGGCGGCCGGCGTTGCCCTGGCCCTCGATGTGAACTGGCGGCCCACCTTCTGGGATCCGGCCGCCGATCCCGCCAGCGGACCCTCGCCGGCCCAGCTTGTCGCGATCCAGCCGCTGCTCGGCCAGGCGGCCCTGCTCAAGTGCGCCCGCGAGGAGGCCCAGTGGCTGTTCGGCACGGCGGATCCGGCGGCGGTGAGCGCGGCCCTGCCCCAGCGGCCGGCGGTGCTGGTCACCGATGGCGGTTCACCCCTGCGCTGGTGGCTGGCCGGTGCGGCCGGCGAGCTGCCCTCCTTCCAGGTGCCCGTGGTCGACACGACCGGCGCTGGCGATGCCTTCACGGCCGGCCTGTTGCACGGGCTGGTCGCCACCCCGAACCTGCTCGCCGGAGCCAGCACCGGGCAGGCGCAGGAGCTGATGCGCTTCGCCAGTGCCTGCGGCGCCCTGGTGTGCCAGGGGGCTGGTGCCATCGATCCCCAGCCGCTGGCAGGGGCTGTTCTCCACTTTCTCCTGACCAGCAGCAAGTCTTTGGAGCAGCCCCCTGAATCAACCGAGATCAGCCAAACAGAAACAGATCTGCACTGAAATCCGAGGCTTCGAGGCCTGGAAGCAGGGCGAGCTTGATGGGCCGTGGGTTGGCGCCATCACCGTTGGGCGAATACAGCAGGTAACCGGTATTCTGATCGAAACTCAGAGAGCTGCCGATCGCTTCCTTGCGCAGCCCGCGTGAGGTGAAGAGATCACCGAAATCGTTGCCTTTGAGCAGAAACTTGTCCTCGTCTGCGTTGAAATCAGTGATCGTGTCGATGGAGTGACGTCGGTTTCGGAAAGTGAACTGATCGCTGCCGCCGCCTCCGGTGACCAGGTCTTTGCCGCGCCCACCAGCTATCCTGTTATTACCGGTGTTGCCAACTAGAACGTTAGTGTGCTTGTTGCCACGGAGGATAAGGTCAAGTCCCCCCAGCAATTTTCCGTGGGTTGCGTTCTGATACTCGCGAACGTTGAGTTTGAGATCAAGAAATTCACTTGTGATGAATGGCTCTATTGATGCGGTGGTTGCCAGGGTGCCAGCAGGGGTTGATGTGGAAATAAGATTCCAATTGACCGCTTCGTCTGCAGTCCAATCAACACCTTCTTCTTCGGGAGTGGTAAGGGGCTCTGCCTCTCCCAATGCCACGGGCGCTTCATGAGCAGCTACGAGTGGCTGGTCGGTCTCGGCCGATTCGTCCATTGGGGAAAGCCCTCGGAAGGCATAGGCCATCTGAGGTTCAATAGTCGAGTTGGTCGAGTACAGCACCGGGAAGGACTTCGGATAGGCGAAGCAGTGGTCAAGCGAGATGCCATCCTCTCCATCACTCTCGGAGGGTGTGGGCAAGGGTGTGGGCATTGGACATATGACTGGTAGAAAGATAGGATTCAGGTTTGAATCAAAGGTCTCAATGAAGCTTGAAATCTCACCGTTTTGATAGGTACAGGTCCATGTGCCTTGATAGCCTTCAATGCTGCCGTCTTCTCTGAAGAATGGCTCAATGATGTAATGCTGGCTTGAGCCATCACTGTAAATATTCTCTGCGTGAACGAGTTGGCCGTTGATGTCGTACAGCTCCAGCCGCTCGTAGGTCGTGCCATCGGCCCATGCGCCTGAAGTCGTGAGGGCGTGGCTTAGCGGAGCTGGACCAATCGAGAGCTCGGGGGGTGATGTGCGGGTCGTGTTTTCCCAATCGCCATCGGAGCTGCTGTAACTGCTGGAGAGCAGATTCCCGTCTGTGTCGTAAATCTCTACACGGCTGTCGCTGTAGGAGCCATCAGAGGAGCTAGCTAGGTGCCGCTGTCCAGCAAGTAGTCCGTCTGAATCGAAAATAGATTCCCAAGTAGAACTGTAAGAATAAAAATAGCCGTCAAGATCTGTGTAGGTGTCGCTGATTAGATTGTTGTCTAAGTCATAGTTTTCAACTAGTGTGTACCACTCGGTTTCGGTGGTCAGGCTGTATCCGATTACGTTGCCGAATTCATCGTTGCGATCGATCCGCAGCGGGTTTGATATGTGCTGAGACTCTTGATATTGAGCATGATCGCCAGAATCATCAAGTTCAATATCGACTGGATTAACGTGCTCATCAGGAATGGGATCCACATGGACTTCCGGAACAGGGAAGGTGCAAATTGATATTTCAGGTTCAAACGTCAGACAGGCGAGTTCCGTTGTTGCTGTATGGCTATACGTCTGGATGGAATTTAATTGACTGTCAAAGTGATTGCTCCAGCTAGAGGTGTAGCCATTTATATCGATCCAGGTCCAAGTGCCCGTATAGCCTTCAACGACGCCGTCTTCGCTGGCGATGGGCATGATCCTGTAATCCTCTGAAGAGCCATCGCTGTAGGCGCTCTCCGAGCGAACCAGGTTGCCGTGGATGTCAAACAGTTCAGTTCGCTGGTAAGTGATGCCGTCGCCCCAGGCGCCTGTGGTCTGGAGGGCGTAGCTGAGAGGTGCCGGCCCGATCAACTCCTCAGGCGGTGTAACGCGAGTGCTGGTTGCCCAGTCACCGTGGCTGTTTCTGTAACTGCTGGAGAGCAGATTTCCTTCCGCGTCGTGAATCTGCACAAGGCTGTCGCTGAAGGAGCCTTCTGATGAGGCATAGGTGGCGGTTGCACCAATAATCTTTCCGTCTGCTTCCAGTGATGGTTCCCATGTATAGCTGTGGGAAGAGCCGCTGATGTTGGTATAAGTTCTGCCTATCAGGTTGTCACCAAGATCGTAGGACTCAACAGTTGTGTCCCATTCGGTTTCGCTGATCAGGCTGTATCCGACCACGTTGCCGAGTTCATCGTTGCGATCGATACGCACTGTGGATGAATCGGGTGAAGCGTCAGGCCAGGTCATCGGCTCGTCGACCCCAGGATCCCAGCTTTCCTGCGGTTCATTCTCAGCGATCACGTCAAAGTCGTCGGTCGAGCTGGCGGGTCGCATAAGGGGAGCTGATCGAAGCTGAGGATTTGGTCGGACAGTCTGACAGTACTGCTGAACTATAACTACCAAACTACGCCTTATTCTAATACTAAGGGAAAATGCCTCTTTTGGCAACATCCGTGCAGTGGCCCCAGGGGTGCTGTCGGCCGTCCCTGAGCTGATGGTCTGGTTACGTCCCTGATCCAGGCTGCACAACCGTGGCCAGCCTGCCCAGATCCGGATTGCTGCAATCCTGCAGCGTCAGTTCCACCATCCAGGCCGCTTCGGGAGGGCGGCTCAGCCGCTCAGGCCACTCCACGGCCAGCAGGGCTCCAACGGCGATGGCCTCCTCTTGTTCCTGGAGGAGGAGTTCGTCGGCTGCCCCAGGTTGCTCCAGGCGATAGAGATCCAGGTGGATCAGGGCGGTGGGTCTGCTGTCGGCGCTGCCTTGATAGTGCTGGGCCAGGGCGAAGGTGGGACTGGTGATCGGTTCCTCAATGCCCAGGCCCATCGCCAGCCCCTGCACCAGGCAGGTCTTGCCGGCCCCGAGATCGCCCTTCAACAGCAGCAGGGGTAAGGCTTCCGTGGGGTACCTCAGCCAGCGGGAGGCGATGAGGCGACCCAGGGCCCGGGTGGCGGCCGCATCCGCCAGCTGGTGGAGTTCGGGCTGGGGGGGACTGTCGCCGATCCCGGCTGCTGGCTGATCGCGGTTCACGCGGCACAGATCTTTGTCTGTAGATTGCCCGCCAGCGAGCCCGAAGCCTCGGCGTCTCTGCAGATATTTCCCAACCACGCCCTCCCAGTCGGGAGCGAGCAGTACCTCCGGAGTAACAACCCATGGTGGCCACCCCCGTCGCGCCTGCCCTGCAGAGCACCAGCACCTATGTGATCGCCGATCTCGGTCAGGCTGAATTCGGCCGTAAAGAGATCGCCATCGCCGAAACCGAGATGCCGGGCCTGATGGCCCTGCGCGCGAAGTACGGCGCCGAGCAGCCCCTCAAGGGCGCCCGCATCGCGGGTTCCCTGCACATGACGATCCAGACCGCCGTTCTGATCGAAACCCTGGCGGCCCTCGGCGCCGAGGTGCGCTGGGCCAGCTGCAACATCTTCTCTACCCAGGATCACGCTGCCGCAGCCATTGCCGCAGCCGGCATTCCCGTGTTCGCCTACAAAGGCGAAACCCTCGATGAATACTGGGCCTTCACCCACCGCATCCTTGAGTGGCATGACGGCGGCACGCCCAACATGATCCTCGATGATGGCGGCGATGCCACCGGTCTGGTGATCCTGGGCACCCGGGCCGAGAGCGATCCCTCGGTGCTCGACAACCCCTCCAACGAGGAAGAGACCGCTCTCTTCAACAGCATCCGCCAGAAGTTGGCGGCCCAGCCCGGCTTCTACTCCCGGATCAAGGCCCAGATCCAGGGCGTCACCGAGGAGACCACCACCGGTGTGGCCCGTCTGTATCAGCTGCAGAAAAGTGGTGAGCTGCCTTTCCCGGCGATCAACGTCAACGACTCGGTCACCAAGAGCAAGTTCGACAACCTCTACGGCTGCCGCGAATCGTTGGTGGACAGCATCAAGCGCGCCACCGACGTGATGGTGGCGGGCAAAGTGGCCCTGGTGCTGGGCTACGGCGATGTGGGCAAGGGTTCGGCCCAGTCACTGCGCGGCCTTGGCGCCACCGTGATGATCGCTGAGATCGACCCGATCTGCGCCCTGCAGGCGGCGATGGAGGGCTACCGCGTGGTGCGTCTTGATGACGTGGTGCGCGATGTGGACATCTTCGTGACCGCCACCGGCAACTTCCAGGTGATCCGCCACGAGCACCTGATCCAGATGAAGGATCAGGCGATCGTGTGCAACATCGGTCATTTCGACAACGAGATCGATGTGGCCTCGCTGAAGCAGTACCCCTGGGACAACATCAAGCCCCAGGTGGATCACATCACCCTGCCCAGCGGCAACAAGATTCTGCTGCTGGCCGAGGGTCGGCTGGTGAACCTGGGCTGCGCCACCGGCCACCCCAGCTTCGTGATGAGCAACTCCTTCACCAACCAGGTGCTGGCCCAGATCGAGCTTTTCACCAAGGGCGATCAGTACGCCAACGAGGTGTACGTGCTGCCCAAGCACCTCGATGAGATGGTGGCCCGCCTCCACCTCGACAAGATCGGCGCCAAGCTCACCGAGCTCACCACCGAGCAGGCCGCCTATATCAACGTGCCGGTGGAAGGGCCCTACAAGCTCGAGCACTACCGCTACTGAGCTGGTGAGGCCGGAGCCCGCGTCGGGTGGCCAACGGCCTTTGGCCGAATGCCGCCCTCTCACGGGCTCCGGCCCCACCACGGGCTTGGGCGTGGAGGAGGCCTAGTTGCGGTGATCGTTGATCTCTCGCTGGCGGCAGCGTTCAGCCCCCCAGGCGGCTGAGCCCCCCGCCAACCACCTGCGCACACCCCGCACCCGTTGCGGAAGGCCGCCCCGGGCAGAGCCCGCCCATCCACCGCGTGGTGGGGCGGGCGACCCCGGCGGCCTTCCGCAACGCGGGGGTCAGAAGGGCACTTCCTCCTCGCTGGGCTCGCCGCCGAAACCACCGCTGTCGCCACCGCCGAAGCCACCGGCTTCCGCGTCCCGCTTGGAGCCCAGCAGCTCCAGTCGATCCACGCGGATCACCGGCTTGGTGCGCTCTTCGCCGCTGCCCTTGTCGGTCCAGCGGTCGAGCTTGAAGCTGCCGATGATGCCGAGCAGGGAACCCTTGCGCACATAGTCGGCGGCCACCTGGGCCTGCTTGCCCCAGATCTCCAGGTTGAACCAGTCGGGTTCGTCGCCTGAGCTGCGGCGATTCACTGCCAGGGTGAGGTTGGCCACCACGCTGCCGGATTCGAAGTAGCGCACTTCAGGGTCGCGGCCGGCCCGGCCGACCAGGGTGATGGAATTGACGCCCATGGTGTGTTTCCTCTGTGTTGGTTGGATCAATGATGCGGCACCCCTCGGGACGCCACCGTTGATTCAGTTCCACCACGGGGCCTGTCTGTCACACACCCCTATGATTCGGCGCTTGCCGGCCAGGGTCTGATCCGTGTTCTTCCGTCGCTTTCAGTTCTCCCGCGACATCGGCATTGACCTCGGCACGGCCAACACCCTGATGTACGTGTCCGGCAAGGGCATCGTGCTGCAGGAGCCCTCGGTGGTGGCCCTCGACCTGGAGCGCAACTCTTGCCTGGCGGTGGGAGAGGAGGCCAAGCTCATGCTCGGCCGCACCCCCGGCAACATCCGGGCTGTTCGGCCCCTGCGCGACGGCGTGATCGCTGACTTCGACGCTGCCGAGCAGATGATCAAGTCGTTCATCCAGAAGGGCAATGAGGGCCGCGGCATCGTGGCGCCCCGGCTGGTGATCGGCATTCCCAGTGGCGTCACCGGCGTGGAGCGCCGTGCCGTGCGCGAGGCCGGGCTGGCCGGCGCCCGCGAGGTGCACCTGATCGATGAGCCGGTGGCTGCCGCCATCGGTGCCGGGCTGCCGGTCACCGAGCCCGTGGGCACGATGATCGTGGACATCGGTGGCGGCACCACCGAGGTGGCGGTGTTGTCGCTGGGCGGCACTGTGTTGAGTGAATCGGTGCGGGTGGCCGGCGATGAGCTGAGCGATGCCATCGGCGTGTACCTCAAGAAGGTGCACAACCTGGTGGTGGGCGAGCGCACGGCCGAGGACATCAAGATCCGCATCGGCTCGGCCTTCCCGGACGACGAGCACGACGAAATCTCCCTGGATGTGCGCGGCCTCCATCTGCTTTCCGGCCTGCCCCGCACCATCAACGTGCGCGCCGGAGACATCCGCGAGGCGATGGCCGAGCCGCTCAATGTGATCGTGGAGGCGGTGAAGCGCACCCTTGAGCGCACGCCGCCGGAGCTGGCCGCCGACATCGTGGACCGGGGCATCATGCTGGCCGGCGGCGGCGCGCTGGTGCGCGGCATCAGTGACCTGATCAGCCATGAGACCGGAATCCTCACCCACGTGGCCGAGGACCCCCTGCTGTGCGTGGTGCAGGGCTGCGGCATGGTGCTGGAGGACTACAAGACCCTTGAACGGGTCCTCGATACGCCTGACTTCGTGCGGCCGATGGCCTGAGCCCGATGGCGTCGCAGGGTCGCAGGCTGCGCCTCCCGCCACGGCGCCTGGTCGGCCTCGCTTGGCCCTGGCTGGTGGTGATTCTGCTGCTGGTCGGCCTGCGCCTGAGCAAGGGGGCCGGCGTGCTCGATGTCTATGCCCTGCTCAGCCGGCCGTTCTGGCCGGGCACTGCCCAGTCGGAGTGGCTCACGGCGGCCCAGCGCCTCGACCGGCAGTCGCGCCTGCAGCAGCTGGAGGCCGATAACCAGCGGCTGCGCGGGCTGCTGGATCTGGAGCGGGGCAGCCCGGCGCTGGTGGGTGCTCCGGTGATTTCCCGCCAGGCCGAGGGCTGGTGGCAGCAGCTGCTGATCGGCCGCGGCGGCCTGCAGGGCATTGCAGCCGGCGATGCCGTGATGGGTCCCGGTGGGCTGCTGGGGCGGGTGGCCAGCGTCACCCCCACCACGGCCACCGTTCTCCTGCTCACCGACCCCTCCAGCAGGGTCGGCGTGTGGGTGGGGGCCCGCCAGCGGCACGGCCTGCTTGTGGGCGTGGGCACCTCCCGGCCGGTGTTGCGTTTCATCGAGCAGGATGGCGGCGTGCGGCCCGGGGATGTGGTGACCACTTCTCCCGCCAGCACGCTCCTGCCCCCCAATCTCACGGTGGGAGTGGTGCAGAGCGTCAACGAGCGCGCGGTGCCCGCGCCGGAGGCGGTGGTGCAGTTGAGTGCCCCGGTGAATGCGATCGACTGGGTGCAGGTGCAGCGGGCTGGTGACCGTCCATGAGTGTGTTGCTCCGCCAGCGCTGGACGCCCATCACGGCTGGGCTGGTGCCCCTGCTGGTGCTGGCCGCCCCGACGCCGCTGCAGCTGGCGGGCGTGCCGCCCTCCTGGCCGGCTTTGTGGCTGCTGCCCTGGGCGCTGGTGGATGGTCCATTCTCCGGTGCGGCGGCGGGACTGGGGCTGGGGCTGATCCTCGATGGTCTCCATGCCGGACCGATCAGCGAGGTGCCTGCGCTCACGCTGCTGGGCTGGTGGTGGGGGCGCCTCGGCCGCAGGGCTGCACCGATCGAGCGCAGTTTCAGCCTGGGGCTGCTGGCCCTGCTGGGTGCCGCCCTGCAGGGCGTGCTGATCTGGTTGCAACTGCTCTGGTGGGGAGAGACCAACGTGGCGGCCCTGCACACCCTGTTGGCTCAGACCGTGCTCACCGGTCTGTTGGCGCCCATGCTCTGTTCCCTGCAGCTGCTGTTCTGGCGCCAGCTTGCGCCCGGTGTGAAGGGCTGAATCCGATCAGCCGAATGCGATGGAGCCCCATGCGATGACCCTGAATCTGATCTCCCCATCGCCGCAGCTGAAGCGAAGGGAGCTGCTGCGCTTGCTGGCCCTGGGCGGTGGCTCGACCGCCCTGGCGGCTTGCGGGCCGCGGCGGCCAGGCGCCGGCGAGGCTGGCCGGGTGCTCACGGTGTGGACGCTCGATCTGGCGCCTCGCTTCAACACCTATCTCCAGGCGGTGATTGCGGCCTGGGAGGGGGAGAACCCGGGGGTGAAGGTGCGCTGGACCGATGTGCCCTGGAGCGCGGTGGAGCGCAAGCTGCTGGCCGCCGTGTTCGCCCGCACCGCCCCCGATCTGGTGAATCTCAATCCCCCGTTCGCGGCCAACCTGGCCAGCAAGGGCGGACTTCTCGATCTGGCGCCGCTGCTGCCAGCCAGTGCCGAGGCCCGGTTTCTGCCCTCCATCTGGCAGGCCGGCAGCCAGGACGGGGCCCAGTTCGCCCTGCCCTGGTACCTCACGGCGCGGATCACGATGGTGAACCGGCAGCTGCTGCAGCAGGCCGGCTACAGCGCCCCGCCCCAGCGCTGGCAGCAGCTGCCCGCCTATGCCGAGGCGGTGCGGCGGCGCACCGGGCGTTATGCCCTGTTCATGACGGTGGTGCCGGATGACTCCGCCGAACTGCTGGAAACCTTCGTGCAGATGGGGGTGCAGCTGCTCGACGATCGGCGCCGGGCGGCGTTCAACTCGCCTGCCGGGCGCCAGGCGTTTGCCTTCTGGACCGACCTCTACCGCCGGGGTCTGCTGCCCCGGGAGGTGGTGAGCCAGGGTTTTCGGCGCGCCATCGAGCTCTACCAGTCCGGCGATCTCGCCCAGGTGGCCACCGGTCCCGACTTCCTGCGCAACCTGCAGACCAACGCGCCGGGCATCGCCAGCCAAACCCGGCCCTATCCGCCGATCACCGGTGAGGACGGGGTGGCCAACGTGGCGATGATGAACCTGGTGGTGCCGCGCCAGAGCGCCATGGCAGCCGAGGCGGTGAGCTTCGGCCTGCACCTCACCAATGCCGCCAACCAGCTGGCCTTCGCCCAGGAGGCCCGGGTGCTGCCCTCGGCCCGGGCCGCCCTGGCCCAGCTGGAGCAGGAGCTGGAGCAGGAACAGGGCGGCGACCAGGCCTCCCGCCTGGTGGAGCAGGCCCGCCTGCTCTCCGCGCGCACCCTGGGGCGGGCGCGGGTGCTGGTGCCGGCCATCCCCGGCGTGAAGCGTCTGCAGGCGATCCTCTACACCCAGTTGCAGCGCGCGATGCTGAGTCAGGCCGACAGCGACCGGGCCCTGCAGGCGGCGGCCGAGGAGTGGGATCGCTACGCCGCCGCGCGCTGGCCAGAGGGAGTACAGGCGGATTCACGATCAGCCAGGTAGCAGCGGCGCCGGCTTTTGTCTGTTTCCGCAGAAATCCTTAAATCTGCCCAGATCGACCGGCTGGGGGGCGTTTGCGGGGATGACCACAGGGCGACCTGAGGGCTAAGGTTGCGAATCTTCACCCTGCCGGCACTGCGCCCATGCCCTCCGCGGACATGTCGACCCCGCCGGCTGATCCCAAGGCCACCCTGCTGGTGGTGGATGACGAGGCAGCGGTGCGTCGGGTTCTGGTGATGCGCCTGCAATTGGCGGGCTACCGGGTGATCTGCGCGGAGGACGGCGAGGAGGCCCTCACCCTCTTCCACCAGGAGCAGCCCGATCTGGTGGTGCTCGACGTGATGCTGCCCAAGCTGGACGGCTTCGCTGTCTGCCGGCGGCTTCGGGCGGAATCCTGCGTGCCGATCATCTTCCTCTCGGCCCTGGATGCCATCGCCGAGCGCGTGTCAGGGCTGGATCTGGGCGCCGACGACTACCTGCCGAAGCCCTTCAGCCCCAAGGAGCTCGAAGCCCGGATCGCCACCATCCTGCGGCGGGTGGGCCGGGGCTCGGCCAGCAACGAGCCGCGCGAGCTGCCCAGCGGCAGCGGCGTGCTGCGGGTGGGAGATCTGGTGGTGGACACCAACCGCCGCCAGGTCACCCGCGACAGCGAGCGCATTGCCCTCACCTACACCGAGTTCAGCCTGCTGGAGCTGTTGTTCCGCGAGCCGGGCCGGGTGGTGCCCCGCGCGGAGATCCTTGAGCAGCTCTGGGGCTATCCGCCGCGGCGCGCAGCCGACCTGCGGGTGGTGGATGTGTACGTGGCCCGGCTGCGGGGCAAGCTCGAGCCCGATCCCCGCAACCCCGAGCTGATCCTCACCGTGCGCGGCACCGGCTATGCCTCCCAGCGCATGGGCGACGGCGGCATGGCCGCCAGTGCAGTCGGCTGACAGAACCAGACCCACCAGCGCAAGCCGTGCTCCTGCAGGATGGCCGGAAGCTGAGCTGATCCGGTCCCTTGTCTGAGCTGCGCGAGACCCGCCTGGAGAAAGGCAAGGCCCTGGCGGCGCTGGGGCAGGGGCCCTATGCCCTGCGGTTCGAGCCCAGCCACCGCCACGCCGAGCTGCAGGTGGCCCACGCCGATCTGGCCAATGGCGAGGAGCGCGACGTGGCGGTGGCCGTGGCCGGCCGGGTGATGACCCGGCGGGTGATGGGCAAGCTGGCCTTCTTCACCCTTGCGGATGAATCCGGCCCGATCCAGCTGTTTATCGAGAAGGCCACCCTGGCGGCCTCGATGCCCGACGATCCAGAGGCCTTCGCCCACCTCACCTCCCTGGTGGACGCCGGCGACCTGATCGGCGTGGAGGGCACCTTGCGCCGCACCGACCGGGGCGAGCTGTCGGTGAAGGTGCGCCGCTGGCAGATGCTCAGCAAGGCCCTGCAGCCCCTGCCCGACAAGTGGCACGGCCTGGCGGACGTGGAGAAGCGCTACCGCCAGCGCTACCTGGATCTGATCGTCTCGCCCCACACCCGCGAGACCTTCCGTCGCCGGGCCCTGGCGGTGAGCACGATGCGCCGCTGGCTGGATGGGCGGGGCTTCCTGGAGATCGAGACGCCGGTGCTGCAGAGCACCCCTGGCGGTGCCGATGCCCGGCCGTTCGAGACCCACCACAACGCCCTCGACCTGCCGCTCACCCTGCGCATCGCCACCGAGCTGCACCTCAAGCGGCTGGTGGTGGGTGGCTTCGAGCGGGTGTACGAGCTGGGGCGGATCTTCCGCAACGAGGGGGTGAGCACCCGCCACAACCCCGAGTTCACCTCGGTGGAGATCTACCAGGCCTACGCCGACTACGGCGACATGATGGAGCTCACCGAACAGCTGATCGCGCATGTGTGCGAGCAGGTGTGCGGCGGGACCCGCATCACCTATCAGGGCACGGAGATCGACCTGGCGCCCCCCTGGCGGCGCGCCACCATGCACGAGCTGGTGCAGCAGGCCACCGGGCTCGATTTCCATGCCTTCAGCAGCCGTGATCAGGCGGCCGCAGCGATGGCGGAGCGGGGTCTGGAGGTGCCGGCGCTGGCCGATTCCGTGGGTCGGCTGTTGGTGGAGGCCTTTGAGCAGAAGGTGGAGGCCGATCTGATCCAGCCCACCTTCGTGCTCGACTACCCGGTGGAGAACTCGCCCCTGGCCCGGGCCCACCGCAGCAAGCCGGGTCTGGTGGAGCGCTTCGAGCTGTTCATCGTGGGCCGTGAAACCGCCAACGCCTTCAGCGAACTGATCGATCCGGTGGATCAGCGCCAGCGCCTGGAGGCCCAGCAGGCCCGTAAGGCCGCCGGCGACGACGAGGCCCAGCAGGTGGACGATGACTTCCTCCACGCCCTGGAGGTGGGCATGCCCCCCACCGGCGGGCTGGGCATCGGCATCGACCGCCTGGTGATGCTGCTCACCGACAGCGCCTCGATCCGCGACGTGATCGCCTTTCCGCTGCTCAGGCCGGAGGCGCGGGAGGCTGCCGGCGGGGGCTGAGGGGCGCAATGGGATAATGGTTCCGCTAGGCAATTTCCCCCACCAGGGGCAAGGATCCCATGAGCGGCGAGCGCGTCGGATTTCGCTTTCAGCACGCAGACGCGGTGGTGAAGCGCAACCCCCAGGGTCGCTCCCGCCGGGGCTGGGTGATGGAGCCGGTGGAGCAGACCACCAGCCGCGGCACCAAGATGCCCGCCTACCGCATTCGCTGGCGCGACAGTGAGCGCCCGGAGATCGTGCTCCAGCACATGCTGATCGCCGATCCGGACCCCACCCCTCCGCCGGAAGGGGTGAGCCTGGTGCCACCGGCCCCCAAGGCCTGAGCCGTTTCCCCCGGATCAGTTCCCCCGAGGGGTCCCCAGTTCAGGCCCCTTTCTGGCCTCGACGCAGCTGCTCCAGGTCCTGTTCCGATTCAAACCTCGACCAGGCCTGCTCCAGGTCCTCCATGCCGGAATCTTCCGCCGCAGCTGTCGCTGAACCAGGACTGCCGGTGGCTTCAGTGGCGCCGTTGCTGCTGCCATGGGCGAGCTCATCGAGCTCCTGCTCCACCTGGCGGTAGTCATCGCCCAGTTGTCCCAGGGCCTGCCAGCGGTCACGGCCCCGGGCCATCAATTCGGCCAGGTGGCTTTCGGCCCGCTCTGCCAGGGCATCCGCGCCGGCTGCCCGCGCCCGCTGCACCCGCTCCTGCCACTGGCGGATCTCCCCCGCCAGCTTGAGCAGGTCAGCGCGGGCCCGCTCGGCGCCGGCCTGCAGGTCGAGGCGGCGGCGGCGCAGGCGCTGCTGGCGCTCGCTCTGCTCCTGCTGGCGCAGCAGCTGCTCCTGGGCGGGGTTGGCCCGCAGAAACGACTCCAGCTGTTGCTCCAGCTGCCGTTCTAGCTGGCTGAACCAGTCGCTGGGGCTGCTCATGGCTGGTGCCCAGCCCCTGGGGCGCGGGTGATCAGCGGGGCCTCGATCTCTTCCTGCAGCGGGGTGATCGCCGCTTCCCGCGAGCGCAGCAGCAGCTGGGTGAGCCGGGCGATGCCGCCCTCGCCCAGGTTGTGCTCGGTGAGCTGCTCGAAGCTGGCGGCATAGAGCTGCTCCAGCTGGGCGATCAAGCCCTCGCGCAGGGCGCGGATGGCTTGGCGTTGCTCTTCCCTCGACATTGCGGCAATGGGATGGGGCTCAGGGGGAGTCTGCCTGGGCCAGCAGATGCAGGGACAGGTCGCCTCCGGGATCACTCCAGCACTGCAGCGCTCGCCAGCCCGCGGCCTGGGCCAGCCCCTGAAAGTGGGCCGGGCTGTACTTCACGCTGTATTCCGTGATCAGGGCCTCCCCGGCCCGGAACGGCCAGCTGCGGCCCGCCAGCCGCACCTCCTGGGGCCTGCGGCTCACCAGGGCCATGGCGATCCGGCTGTGCTCGGGCTGCCAGCGGGCCTCGTAGCGGAAGGCCTCCGGCTCAAAGCTGCCTGCCAGGTCGCGGTTGAGGCGCACCAGCAGGTTGCGGGCGAAGGCGGCGGACACCCCCGCCCGGTCGTTGTAGGCGGCCTCCAGCCGCTCCACGCTCTTGGGTTGGTCGACGCCGATCAGCAGCAGGCCGGAGGGGCCGAGCAGGCGACGGAACTGCTGCAGCAGGGCGCGGGCGTCCTCCGGCTCAAAATTGCCGATCGAGCTGCCTGGGTAGAAGCCCAGCCGTGGCTTGCCGTTCAGGGCTGGCAGAGGTGGCAGGCCACTGGCGCCGGCGTAATCGCAGCAGATGCCCAGCACCTGGGTGGCCGGATGGGCTGCCTGAAGGCTGGTGCAGGTGGCCTCCAGGGCGCTGCGGCTGATGTCCAGGGCCACGTAGGCCGGCGGCTCCAGGGCCCGCAGCAGGGGGCTGGCCTTGCGGGCATTGCCGGCTCCGAACTCCAGCACCACCGGGGCTGCTTCGCCGCCGGCGCCCACGGCCCTGCCGATCGCTGGCCCGCAGGTCTCCAGCAGTTGCACCTCGGTGCGGGTGAGGCTGTATTCGGGTTGCTCACAGATCGCCTCGAACAGACGTGAGCCCTCGGCGTCGTAGAGCAGCCAGGCGGGCAGCTGGCGGGGTTGGCGCTGCATGCCTGCCACCACCAGGGCCTCCAGGTCGGCCGCGGCGGGGTGCAGATCGATCAGCTGGGGCGCGCTGGCGGTGGGCACGGCCATCAGATGTTGTCCCCAGGGGTTGCCGCCAGTGCCGCAGCAGGAGCCGTGCTGTCGCGGGCCAGCCGCACCCCCGCCGCCATCCAGCGGCTGGCCGGGGGAAAGAAGTTGCGATAGGTGTCGCGGCCATGGCCGCTGGGGGTGAACAGGCAGCTGCCGCGCAACACGAACTGGGAGGTCATGAACTTGCCGTTGTATTCGCCCACGGCCCCCTCCGGGGGCTGGAAACCCGGATAGGGCCGGTAGGGGCTGCCGGTCCACTGCCAGAGCAGGCCATGGGCCTGGGGCAGGCCTCCCTGGCTGGCCGCCAATTCCCACTCCGCCTCGCTGGGCAGGCGGGCTCCGGCCCAGCGGGCATAGGCATCGGCCTCGAACCAGCTCAGGTGCCGCACCGGTCCCTCCGGCGGCCGCGGCTGCAGGCCCGCCAGGGTGAATTCCTGGACGTGGTCGCGCCAGTAGCGCGGCGCCTGCCAGCCCCGCTGCTGGCACACCGCCCAGCCCTCGCTCATCCACAGCTCCGGCCGCCGGTAGCCGTCGTCGGCGATGAAGGCCGCGAATTCGCCGTTGCTCACCAGCCGGTCGGCCAGCGCGAAGGGCTCCAGCCAGCAGCGATGGCGGGGCCCCTCGTTGTCGAAGTGGAACGGCTCGCCCGCCTGTCCGATCTCCACCAGCCCCCCCGGACAGGTCAGCCAGCGAATGTCCCCTGGCTCCAGGTCGGTCGGGGCGTCCAGGCGCTCCCGCCAGAGCGCCTCCGGGCCGCCCTCGGCTGTGCTGTAGGCGGGCAGCAGCGGGTTGCGGCTGAAGCCATCGAGCAGATCCATCAGCAGCAGTTCCTGGTGCTGCTGCTCGTGCTGCAGGCCCAGCTCCAGCAGGGCGAGGCTGGCCTGGCGGTGTGGCGCCGGCTGCTGCTCGAGCAGCGGCGGCAGCTGGGCCAGGGCCCGATCCACCCGCTGCCGCCAGGCCAGCACCTCGCCGATGCCCGGCCGGCTGAGCAGCCCCCGCTGGGGGCGCGGATGGCGGGCACCCACCGCCTCGTAGTAGCTGTTGAACAGGAAGCTCCAGCGCTCCGGCGCCATCGCGTAGTCCAGCGCCAGCCCTTCCTGCAGCAGCGGCCCCAGCAGGAACTGCTCGAAGAACCAGGTGGTGTGGCCCAGGTGCCACTTGGGCGGGCTGGCATCCGCCATCCCCTGCAGGCAGAGGTCCTCGGGCTCCAGCGGGGCGATCAGCTCCACACTCCGGCGGCGCACCGCCAGCAGCCGCTCCAGCAGGTGGGTGCTCATGCAGCGTCGCTCCTGCGGGTTCCCGCCCAGCCCTGACCTTAGGGAGCTTGCCTACGATCCCGCCAGGCACGGCTGAGGGCATGGGCGGCAGCACAGCGACGGTGAGGTCGCAGGGGGGGATTACCCCGGGTTTTGTGGGGGCGGTGGGTCACACCCCCCTGATCCGGCTGCACGCCCTCAGCGCGCTCACCGGCTGCGAGATCCTCGGTAAGGCCGAGTTCATGAATCCCGGCGGTTCGGTGAAGGACCGGGCGGCCCTGGGCATCCTCCTGGAGGCCGAGGAGCAGGGCCTGCTCCAGCCCGGCGGCACGGTGGTGGAGGGCACCGCCGGCAACACCGGCATCGGCCTCACCCACCTCTGCAACGCCCGTGGCTACAAGGCCCTGATCGTGATCCCCGACACCCAGTCGGCGGCGAAGATCGGCCTGCTGCGCAGCCTGGGCGCCGAGGTGCGCACGGTGCCGGCGGTGCCCTACCGCGACCCCAACAACTACGTGAAGCTCTCGGGCCGCATCGCTGCCGAGACCCCCGGTGCCGTGTGGGCCAATCAGTTCGACAACCTGGCCAACCGCCGCGCCCACTACAACTCCACCGGCCCGGAGATCTGGCAGCAGACCGACGGCAAGGTGGATGCCTGGGTGGCCGCCACCGGCACCGGCGGCACCTACGCCGGTGTGGCGCTTTATTTGAAGGAGCAGAACCCCCGGGTGCGCTGCGTGCTGGCCGATCCCCACGGCAGCGCGCTCTACAGCTGGGCGAAAACCGGTGAGCTGGTCAGCGAGGGCAGCTCGATCACCGAGGGCATCGGCAACAGCCGCATCACCGCCAACCTGGAGGGGGCGCCGGTGGACGACGCCGTGCGGGTCAACGACCAGGACGCACTGGAGACGATCTACCGCCTGCTCTGGCAGGAGGGCCTCTTCCTGGGGGGGTCGGTGGGCATCAACGTGGCGGCGGCGGTGGAGACCGCCCGGCGCCTGGGTCCGGGTCACACGGTCGTGACGGTGCTGTGCGACAGCGGCGACCGCTACCGGTCCCGTCTCTATGACCGGGACTGGCTGGTTGGGAAGGGTCTGCGGCAACCTGAGCGCTCTTCGCTCACCGCCGGCTGATGCCCTCCGATCCGGGTCATTCCCCTGTCGACGGCCAGCCCGGGGAGTCCGGTCAGTTGATCGGCGAGCGTTACCGGCTGGAGGAGCGACTCTCCCAGGGGCTCCAGGGAACCCTCTGGCGCGCCACCGACCAGCTGGCCGCCGCCGCGCCGATGGTGCTGCGCCAGCTGGGCCCGGACCTGGACCAGCAACGGGCCCGGGAACTCTGGACCCGGCTGCAGGGGGTGCTGCATCCCCAGGTGCCCCGGCTCGGCGGGGCCCTGAGCCAGGACGGTTGCCTCTGGCTGGTGCGCGAGTGGCAGTCCGGCCGCACCCTGCAGGCGCTGCTCGAGGCCCGGGCCGAGCGCCAGATGGTGTTCGGCGCCGGCGAGGTGCTCCTGCTGCTGCGCCAGCTGCTGCCGGTGCTGGCCGCCCTGCACAGCCAGGAGCTGGTGCATGGCGATCTCTGCCCCGCCAACCTGCTCCGCCGGGACAGTGATGGCCTGCCGGTGTTGCTGGACTTCGGCCTGGTGGTGGGTGGCGATGCCGTGACCCCTGGCTACGCCCCGCCCGAGCGCTCCCGCGGTCAGGGGCCCGAGCCCTGGATGGACCTCCATGCCCTGGGCGTCACAGCTCTGGTGCTGCTCAGCGGCGATCCGCCATCCCGCCTGCTGGAGCCCAGCTCGCTGAAGTGGCGCTGGCCCGCCAGCCTCAGCGACCAGCCGGATCTGCAGGCTGCCCTGGCCCGCCTGCTCGCCCGCGACCCCGGCCAGCGCTTCCCCTCGACGGCCCAGGCCCTGGCAGCCCTGCAGGCCCTGCCCATGCCGGAGACCACCGGGCCCGTTCCCCGTGCCGACCGCACCGTGGCCCTGGTGCCGCCTCCTGTTGCGGCCGTCGCCACCGGGGTCGCCCCTGTCCCTGGGCCGGAGACGGTCGAGCCACCGCCCCCAGTCCAGCAGCCCCCAGTCCAGCAGCCCCCAGTCCAGCCGCCCGCTGTCCAAGCACCCGCAGTTCAACTGCCGGCGCCTGAGCCCGTGCTGCCGGAGATTGAGCCCAGCCCGTCCGCGCCACTCCCCCGCCTGCGGGGCGAGGAGCGGGAGCTGGCCGCCGAGGGCGGTCTGTGGCCCGTGGTGATCGCTCTGCTGCTCTCGGCTGTGGCGGGCACGGCCATGGGCTGGTGGTGGCTGAGCCGCGGCCAGTCCAGCCGCCCCAGCACCCCCGACGCGGCCCTGCAGCTGCCCAGCAGCCTGCCGCCCGCCGAGATCGACCAGCGCCAGCAGTTGCTCAACCGCCTGCGGGCGATGCAGGTGGACCGGGCCTGGTTCCTGAAGCTGGTGGATGCCAGCCTGCTGGCCCAGTTCCCGGAGCGGGGTGGGCGCTTGCCTGGCGACAGCCTGGAAGATGCTCCCCTGCGCAAGGTATGGAATGAGCTGGCCCAGGAGTGGCTGGCCCGGGTGGAGCAGCTGCCCCTGGCGATCCGCCGCCGCCTGGGCAGTTACGGCAATGCGGACTGGGAGCAGAGGCTGCGCGGCCTGGCCGACCAGGGGCTGAGCGGCGAGGTGCTGAGTCAGCTGGTATCGGCCCAGGCCCAGAACCTGCTGCCGGGCCGCTCCGGCAACACCATGCCCCCCGAGCCCTACCGCCAGCTCTGGTATGCGGCCGCCGAGCAGAGCCTGGCCTCGATCCAGATCGAGCCGATCCAGGCCCGCAGCAGTGAACCCCAGGTGCTCAGCGCCCCGGTGTCCGCCGGCGGTGCCCGGCTGTTCCCGATCCGGTTGCCCGAGGGCTACAGGCTGGTGATGGGGGTGAACGGGTCGCCCCTGATGCAGATGAGTGTGTTCGCCGCCGACGGCTCGCTGCTGGAGCCCAGCGGCCCGCTGCGGGTGGTGAGCCTCCCCCCCCAGTCGCGCTCGCCGGTGCAGTTGCTGGTGACCAACGAAGGGGTGGCACCGTCGCTGATCACCCTGTCACTGCGGGCCGACGCACCGCCAGCCCAGCCGGACTCCCCCCCGCCCGCGGCTGCCGACGACACGTCCGAACCGGTACGCCCACCCCTGCGTCCTCC
>Ga0208787_1000352_pt1 | contig 22444 bp, 31 predicted proteins | sample Wag4_2014_7_11_FD_187362 | JGI IMG/M metagenome (GOLD analysis project Ga0208787, IMG submission 187362) | Fresh water microbial communities from Ohio, USA - Utica-2 Time Series HT 2014_7_11 (SPAdes) (version 2) | ecosystem: Environmental > Aquatic > Freshwater > Water tank | place: USA: Ohio...
CGACTTATCCGAATCATGGGTACATTTGACCTAGCAACAGGCCATGCAGACACAATGGATCAGGCGCTAGACGCACTGGAGTCTGAGCTACGAGAAAACCAAATAGAGGCACTACGCCAAGCCATCGATATGCACAAGCATGGGCTAGGTTTTTTATTAACACAGTGGCAGATCAAAGTTGGCGTATTGAAGATATTGACGAAGGGCTAATGACTGGATGGTTTGCAAACGCAATGATGGCAATGCACGACCATGTAAAACGTGAATGGGTTGGGCTGACGGCTGAGGAGATTTACGATTACGCCGATAAGTTTCTCTATCAGCATGGGAGTAATTATGGAATCAGGTCTTTTGGTAAAGCAGTCGAAGCCAAACTAAAGGAGAAGAACACATGAGTAAAGTTAAACTAGTCTGGAACACACCCAATGCAGAGGCATGGGTTGCTCGTATGGCACGAGTATCTAACCCTGAGAACCAGGACAATCCTGAGTACCGCAAACTAATTAAGTACCTGATCAAACACAAGCACTGGTCACCGTTTGAAATGGCATCCGTCTGCATGGAGATCAATACCACACGAGATATTGCAAGGCAGATTCTCAGGCACAGATCGTTCAGCTTTCAGGAGTTCAGTCAAAGGTACGCTGAGTCAGATGAGTTCACTATTGCAGGTACACGGATGCAAGATGAAAAGAATCGACAGTCCAGCCTGCCCTGCGAGGACAGAGAGCTTATGCGGTGGTGGTCTGATGAGCAGGCAAGGCTAGTGTCCAATGCAGTTTCTGCCTACAAGAATGCACTGGCACAGGGCATTGCCAAGGAGGTAGCACGTAAGGTATTGCCAGAGGGTTTGACCATGTCTAAGTTGTACATGTCTGGCACACTCCGGTCATGGCTGCACTATGTCCAAGTGCGTACCAGCATGGACACCCAGCAAGAACATCGTGATGTGGCATGCCAATGTGCAGTTGTTCTGAGTGAAGTTGTGCCCACAATTATGGAGGCAGTAAATGAAAGTGACAATTGAGATTGACACCACAGAGAATCCAGAGCAGGCTAATATCCTGATCAATGCGCTGGAGTTTCATGGGAATATGTTTGAGTTCGGTGAGCGATTCCGCAAGACCATGAAGTACATTGACCCTGATACACCAGATGTCAAGGCATTCCTTGAGTTGTATCAGGTATGGTTTGATCTAACAGAGGGGCACCTGTAATGTTCGGTCCTAAACTGGGACAGAGAAAACTGACCACGCTAGTTCGTGAATACTACAAGTCACTGGATTACAGGTCACTGACTCCCAATACTCAGCGTGATTATAGATACAATCTGGAAGCTATCCTTGCCTGCCACATGCGGGGCAAGAAGGTGGATCAGTTCTTTGCAGATGATATGAAAGCACCTGATGCCCAGTTTATCTACAATCAATTGGCTGAGAGGGGTATCCCGTTTGCCAATCACTGCAAGGCAGTGTGCAGCAGGCTCTACAATTGGGCTATCTCCCTCGGCTACATTGATCACAACCCCTGGACGGTGGTGCGTAAGAAGGCACACAGGCCACGTCGAGAAGTGTGGGAGCAGGAGCAGATCAACCTCTTCCTGAAGACGGCATACAGCCAGTTTAAATGGCGTTCTGTGGGGCTTATCGTGCAGATGGCATATGTCTGGTGCCAGAGGCTGGGCGACATGTCCAATTTGAAATGGGAAAACTATGACTTTGACGAGCACGTACTATATCTTGAGCAATCAAAACGCAAGGCAAGAGTGGAGCTTCCGACCCCAGATGACCTACACGAACTACTCGTGGCACAGAAGGAGGACATGGGGTTCCAGCCCTATGTTGCTCCTGTCTGCCTCTACGATAAGGTCTATCCAAAACCTTATACAAAACATCTACTTACCTCACACGCTAGGAAAATCATGCGAGAGGCAGGACTACCAGAGCATCTCCAGATCATGGACATGCGAAGGACTGGCATCACTGAAATGGTTGACGCTGGTGTAGGGGTATTCCAGATACAGGCAGTGACAGGACATGCCAATGCACAATCGGTAATGCCCTATATAAAACATACACTTAAGTCAGCAACAGAGGCATCGACTGCTCGATTCCAAAAGCTGTTTGACACTTCTCAAAATACATGATAGGCTCCGCCTTACACGGCAGGTGATACATATGAACATAAAACAATTCGTTGAAGACTTAGACTTATCCGTAGGTAAAACATACAGAGGTAACTGCCCTGTGTGTCACCGAAAGAATACTTTCACTGCAAAGAATGAGATGGGTTCCCTACTGTGGAACTGCTACGCCAACAGTTGTGATGCATCTGGCGGCACTCGTGCCAATCTCAGAGCAGAGGACATCAAAAGATTCTTGTCTCAAAGTTTCGACGATATCCCTGTCGATCCCTTCTCTCTGCCAGAGTGGGTGGTCATGCGTTACACTGAGCCTCGGATGCAGGACTACTGTGAGAAGTGGGGGCTGGACGCAGCCAAACTGGACCTGCGCTATGACATCCGTGAAGATCGTGTTGTGTTTCCTGTCTACGATCCAGGCACCAAACTGATTGTCGATGCAGTGGGTAGGGCAGTGGGTGACACACTGCAGCCTAAGTGGAAACGCTATGGCATTGCCCGTACTGCATACATTCGTGGCAACAGCAAGTACGCATTTGTGGTTGAGGATTGTGTGAGTGCAACAGTCATTGAAGAGATCGGAGGCACAGGCTTTGCCTTGCTTGGCACTCAGCTACTTCCCGAACACAAGGACATGCTGTTACAATACACCTCTGTACTGATTGCACTTGATCCTGATGCCCTGTACAAGACTGTTGAGTACACTCGTGAGCTAAGATCACATGGTGTCAATGCTAGTGCCATACGATTACGAGATGATGTTAAGTACAGAAACGAAGACGATATTGACAACCTTAGAAAATACATTGGAGATTAAATGGAACATGCATTACTCAAGAGTCTTACTAACAAGTCCTTCTACGACGACACTCGTGGCAACAAATGCCCAGAGAAGTTGTTCACCAAAGACTTGCGTAAGATCAAGGTCACGATTGATCAGGCCATGGAGACATACCAGCGTGACCTGACAGTCGATGAAGTAGAGGCATTATTCCTAACCAGCAACCCCACCCTTACTACCGCACAGAAACAATCCTACAAACTAATCTTCGATAGAATCCGCAAGGAAGATTCACTTGGCTCTGACGTGGCACAGGAAGTTCTGTCCCACATGTTTCGTCAAGTTGTGGGTGAAGAAGTTGCCAACCTTGGATTCCAGTATGTCAATGGTGAGCAGTCATCCATGGAACCATTGCGTACTATCCTCGACAGTTACCAAGATGATTTCACACCCAGCATTCGTGTTAACTACGTAGACAACAGCATTGACAATCTCATCCACAATGCATCGAACAATACCAAGTGGCAATTCAATGTGCACAGTCTGCATCATGCAGTGCAGGGCCTGGACAACGGCATGCTGTTTGTGATTGGTGCTCGATCCAACGTAGGTAAGTCCAGCTTCCATGCAACACTGTGTGCTGCACCACATGGCTGGGCATCACAGGGTGCCAAGATTCTTGTGCTCTGTAATGAAGAAAAACCTGAGCGTGTGGCTGCACGGTACATGACTGCTGCAACAGGCATGACCATGGCACAGATTGTGGCTAACAAGAATCAGGCACACAGACTGTACGATCCAATCAAGGACAACCTGAAGTTTGTAGATGCAACAGGCAAGACCATGCGTTGGGCTGAGGCAGTGATCAAGAATCACAAGCCTGACGTTGTGATCATGGACATCGGTAGCAAGTTCGCAGAGGATGGTGCTGCATCTAACAATCACGAGTCACTCAAGGCCAATGCAATCTATGCACGTAACATTGGCAAGATGTATGGATGTCTGGTGGTATACTGCACTCAGTTGTCTGCCGAGGCAGAGGGCAAGATCGTACTGTCACAGGCAATGATTGAGGGCAGCAAGACTGGACTGGCAGGTGAGTCTGACCTTATGATTCTGATTGCAAGGAACCCGCCAATGAATGATCAGACGGAGGACGATGGTATGCGGTACCTGAACATTGTGAAGAACAAGATTAGTGGTGTGCATCGTATCGTGAACTGTGAGTTCGACTTCACTACCGGAGTGTATTCATCATGAGTGATTACGACAAAGCAATAGAGGCAGGCTTCACCGAGACATGGTTGAAGAATGAAAAGAACCTTAACAAACTGTCGGCATTCGCAGATATAATCCGACAGTCTGTAACACCGAGAGAAGATGTACCGCAAGCCAACCTAATAATTCGTGAAAGGTACGGCAATGATTCTGATACTGGACGTTGAGAACACAGTAACAAACAAGGATGGAAAGAAACACTTAGATCCATTTGAACCTGGAAATACACTTGTGATGGTGGGTGTACTTCCAGTAGGTGGTGAGCACGAGATCATCACCTTTGATCACTCTCAAGTACAGCCCACTGAGAATGGGCGTAATCGGGTGCAAGAATGGCTCGACAAGACGACCATGCTAGTGGGTCACAACATCAGCCACGACCTGCTGTGGCTCTGGGAATCAGGCTTCAAGTACGATGGGCCTGTGTTTGATACGATGCTTGCAGAGTATGTGCTGCAGCGTGGACAGAATGCGTCGCTGGACTTAGGTTCTGTGGCTGAAAGATACGAGTGTGAGTACAAAAAACAAGACACGCTGCATGCTTACTTCAAACAGGGATACTCAACACGAGATATCCCACATGATGAACTCTCGGATTATCTACGACACGACCTGCTTGCTACCGAGGGAATCTTTCAGAAGATACAATCCAGACTTTCGTCAGTCTCGGATGAGGGTCTTCGTCCGACAATCGAGCTTACAAATGAAGTGACGGTTGTACTGGCACGGATGTACCAGAATGGATTCAAGGTAGACCAGTCCAAACTTGAGCACGTTCGTACTGAATTTGAGACGGAGAAGGCAGAACTTGAACGCTCCATCAATGAGTATGTTCGTACCCTGATGGGCGATACACCCATCAACCTGAACAGCCCTGAACAATTATCATGGGTAGTATTTAGCCGTAAGCCTATCGACAAGAACAGATGGGCTGCTGCAATCACACCTTACATGACTGACCAAGATTTCAAGCTGGCAGTCAAGCAGCACTTCACTACCCTATATAAAACGAAAGCAGTACAGTGCCCTACCTGCAAAGGCAAGGGTTCGTTTTTCAAGGAGAAGAAAGATGGAGGACTGTTTAAGAAGGCTACTAAATGCACACAATGCAATGGAACAGGATTTGAATATCACCCTACACGGGAAGTTGCGGGACTTAAATTCACTCCTCCAAATGAAAAGTGGGCTAGTGCCAACGGATTCGGAACTTCTAAAGGGAACCTGGAGATACTCGAACGGGTTGCCGCCGGTAAAGGTATGCAAGAAGCCAGCGAGTTCTTAGGTAAACTCAGGAGGCTGTCTGCATTAGATAGTTATCTAACTAACTTTGTGGATGGTATCTCCGCATTCGTTAAGCCAGATGGCATGCTGCATGTACGATTGAACCAGCACATCACTGCAACAGGCAGGTTCAGTGGGTCCAACCCGAACTTACAGAATATGCCAAGGGGTTCTACTTTCCCAGTTAAAAAAGTATTTATATCTAAATGGGAAGGTGGTTATGTGTCCGAGTGGGACTTTGCACAGCTAGAGTTTCGTGTGGCTGGAATACTTTCAGACGATGAGCAAATTAAAAAAGAAGTCAAAGAAGGCTTTGATGTACACTCGTATACAGCAAAGATTATTACGGAGGCAGGGCAACCTACAACTAGACAGGTTGCTAAGATGCATACATTTGCACCCCTATACGGAGCGTCAGGATATGGAAGAACCCCAGCAGAAGCTGCCTATTACTCACACTTCATGGAGAAGTACCAAGGAATAAGCAAATGGCATAACACCTTGGCAAAGCAAGCAGTTAACTATGGGTACATTTCTACACCAAGTGGAAGAGAGTTTGCTTTCCCAGACACAAAACGTAAGAGGGACGGCAGCGTAACAAACTTTACGCAGATTAAAAACTATCCTGTGCAATCTTTTGCCACTGCAGATATCGTGCCGCTAGTACTGATAGAAGTTCACGAGAGCCTCACAGCAGCAGGGTTACAAAGTGGTGTAGTAAATTCAGTGCACGATTCTGTGGTGATTGATGTCCATCCCGATGAGAAAGATAAAGTAAAAGGTATTATGGACTCTATTAATGGTAAGGTAAACTTACTGGTAGAAAATAGGTTTGGTGTTAAAACAGATGTCCCCATCATAATGGAGGGAGGCATAGGAAAAACATGGCTGGATCAAGAGGATTGGATTTAATTACACGAAAGGATGCCATAGAAGAAGGGCGTAAGTTCTTCTTTGTTGGCAAAGAATGTAAGAGAGGACACACCTCTCTACGGTTTGTGTCTAACTACGCTTGCTACGAATGCAGTAAAAGTAATTACTACGCTACATTAAAGACAGATAAGTACAAGCAAGCAAGGAAGGCCCAGACAAAGCGTGAATACCAATCGAACAAAGACAGATACTTTTTCAACAATGCTAAGAGGAGAGCACTAGCCAAGCAAGCTACCCCTGTCTGGCTAACAGAGGAACAGAAAAAAGATATAAGGAATTTTTACAAGGAGAGGCCAGAGGGATACCACGTTGATCACATTGTCCCGCTAAGAGGTTGCAATGTGTGTGGACTCAATGTAAGATGGAACTTGCAATACCTAAAGAGTAGTGATAACCTAACCAAGAGTAACAAACTTTGATAAAGGAAATAAAATGACTGAACTCGTAACTCTGAATGACTCTGGTAACTTCGCAGCTATGGCTGCTGCAATGGGCATGTCTGCTGATCTCAAGAAAGAGAAGACAAAGACTGCAACCCTTGCTCGTCTTAAGATTGATCACTCTGGTGTGATGGGTGAAGAGAATGTAAAGGGCAAGATTCGTAAGGTACAAGTAGTTGATGGTGGCCTGTATGTTCTCCAGCGCAATGAGCAGGAGAATGTGTATTGCCAGGAACCTACCATCCGTTTGTTCAACCAGCGATTCATGTACAAGCGGTATGTGAAAGGTGTTGCAGGACAGAAGGATCGTTATGTAAAAACCATTATGTCTACCGACTTGAATGGTGACTTGCGTGACACTGATGGTGGCTTCAATTGTGGCAAGCCTGCTGGCTGGATCGAAGACTACAAGTCCCTGCCTGATGACATGAAGAATCTTCTGAAGTCCATTAAGCGTGTTCGTGTTCTCTTTGGTACAGTGAACTTCCCCATTGCACTGAATGCAAAGGGTGAAGAGATTGAAGGTCTTACTGCAGTGCCCTTCATCTGGGAAGTAGACAACAAAGATGCATTCAAAGAGATGGGTGCTCCCATTGCACAGATGGCAAAGCAGAAACGTATTCTGCCCCAGCACAACATCCTGCTGAATACCATCGAGCACAGCTTGCCTACTGGTGCAGTGTTCTTCACCCCCAGTGCAGCACTGGATCTGTCACACACTCTGCCCCTGACTGATGAGGACCAGGGCACCTTCGCTAGCTTCAACGAGTGGATCGATGGCTACAATGATTATGTAGTCAAGTCCTTCAATGAAGCGATGAAGGAGAAGGCTGAGTCTGAGTTTGATTCAGTTGTCGAAGAGTTTGTAGACGTAGAGATTCAGGCAGATGCCTAATGAATCATCCTGCCGAACTCAAGGTACACCAATATCTGAGCAATCTGCGATTTGGAGATAGCACTCTCAGTGAAGAAACCGTCGAACAAATTGTGACTGATGTTCGTGCTGCCTTGATTCGGCAGTTTGTTCAGAAGCAGGATCAGAAGTTTGGCCTGCGGATGTCCAATGTTGGACGTGACTATTGCCAACTCTGGTTCGATAAGAACTCCCCTGAAGATGCAGCAGGACACTCTACAAACTTCGTAATCAATATGATGATCGGAGATATTGTAGAGGCTGTGTTCAAGGGGTTACTCACAGAGGCAGGTGTGGCGTATGCATCTGGCGAGAGGGTAGTGCTCAAGCTAGAAGACACAGAAGTTCCTGGTACGCCTGACCTAATCATGGATGGAGCAGTGGACGATGTTAAATCTGCCAGCCCCTGGGCATATGAGAACAAGTTCAAAGACTACGACACGCTGGCTGCTGAAGATTCTTTTGGTTATGTGGCTCAGTTGGCAGGCTACGCCAAAGCACTTGGAGTCAAAGCAGGTGGATGGTGGGTAGTTAACAAAGCCAATGGAGAGTTTAAATATGTACCAGCAGACGGGATTGATGTCGATCAGGAAGTATCTAAGATCCAGCAACTCTCCGACGAGATTGCAAAGAATGAGTTTCGCAGATGCTATGAAGCTATCCCAGAAACATACAGAAAGAAGGAGACAGGAAATCTTATACTCGGAAAAGAATGTGGGTGGTGTAAGTATAGATACAAATGCTGGCCCGGATTACAAGAGAAGCCATCCCTTGTATCACGTGCAGAGAATCCTCCGATGGTATCTTACGTGAAGATCGCCAATGGTTAGTCCGATAAAACATTGGGCACGTGCCAAGAAGTTTGGTTATCGTAGTGGGCTTGAGAAGGTTGTACAAGATTCCCTAAACGATAGAATGTGCTTCGCTCAGTACGAAGCTATGAAGATTGAGTGGGAAGATCTGGCTTACCGTACATACACACCAGACTTTCTACTGCCCAATGGTATAATTATCGAGACTAAGGGTATGTTTACAGTTGATGATAGACGTAAGCATCTGCTGATTAAGAAGCAGCACCCAGAGTTAGACATTAGGTTTGTGTTTGAGAATAGTAAACGCAGGTTGTCAAAAGTATCTAAGACTACATATGCAGCATGGTGTGAGAAGCATGGGTTCTTATATGCAGACAAGTTAGTACCTGATGAATGGATTCAAGAAGAGAAGAAGTTAACCCATCCCCCGTTAGTTAAATTTAAAGGAACTAAAAAAGATGCAAATCACGAATGACGACCTCGCCCTTATCATCCGTCCTAACATTGCCAATGACACATGGAACGGCACAGTAGACTTGCATGCAGTCATTATGCCCCAGTCTAAACTGACTGATGATAATCGTGAAGAGCTTATGCATCTGGTTACAGCACTGTCTGTATGCTTTAACCTGCTGAATTCGGACGAAGAGTTTGCTGCACATATCAATGAAGAGATGGCAGCAATGGCAGAGCAGAATGATTTTGTAATGACCACAGGTGAAGACGTTACTATGGACAATGTCGTATCACTGACTGAGTGGACAAAGACAAGGGGCAACGCATGAATGTAGACTTTGATACAGTATACGACCCAGTAGACAAACCTTTGCATTACAATCAAGGAAAGTATGAAACGATTGACATTATCGAAGACACGCTTGGCACATTTGACACAATCGAATACTGCCGTGGGAATGTCCTCAAGTACATCGTTCGTATGTGGCACAAAGGAGATCCCATCGAGAACGCTAGGAAAGCTGAGTGGTATCTCCGTAAACAAATCGAGTGCCTTGAGAAAACTAAAGGGGTGAACTGGTAATGGCTCGTAAATCTGGTGTGCTTGTAGAAGTTTCTTTCGATGTTAACTTTGATCCTGAAGATATGCCTGACACTTACACTGATCCTGGTTATCTAGAAGAGGTTATCACTGAGGCTATTCAAGATGCCATGTACGATGTCGGTGCACAACAGGTAGAGAAAATTAACGTAGGTATTGAGGGGTTAGAATAATGTTTCATTACTATGATTGTGTTGACATTGATTTAAGCAGGGACGCAAGGCTATCAGAGCAGGCCATGCAGCTTCTGCGTGACTACTACATGCTGCCAGATGAGAAGAGCCCACAGGAAGCCTTTGCAAGGGCTGCAGTTGCGTACAGTGCAGGTGATGATGCCTTTGCACAAAGGATTTATCACTACGCTTCCATGGGTTGGTTTATGTATGCTAGCCCTGTGCTTAGTAATGCACCAAAACCCTTGGAGAAATTTAAGGCACTGCCCATCTCGTGCTTTCTTACCTATGTAGGTGACACCCTTGAGTCTTTGATCTCCCACAATGCAGAGGTAGCATGGCTGTCTGTCAAAGGTGGTGGTGTAGGTGGGCACTGGTCTGATGTTCGTGGCATCAGTGACAAAGCCCCAGGGCCTATCCCTTTCCTGAAGGTAGTCGATTCACAGATGACTGCCTACAAGCAAGGCAAGACACGTAAGGGTAGTTATGCAGCTTATATCGAAGTAAGTCACCCTGACATTATTGAGTTCACCAATTTCAAAGTACCCACTGGTGGTGACATCAATCGCAAGTGTTTCAATCTGTTCAATGCAGTCAACATTACAGATGTATTCATGGAGGCAGTAGCAAACAATGCACCATGGGATCTGGTAGACCCACATGACGGCAGTGTGCGTGAGACTTTGCAGGCACGGGATCTCTGGCAGCGCATCCTTGAGGCACGGTTCCGTACTGGCAGCCCTTACCTGAACTTCATTGACACAGCCAATCGTTATCTACCACAAGTCCAGAAGGACATGGGCCTGAAGATTCGTGGCAGTAATCTGTGCAATGAGATTCACCTTGCAACAGATGAGAACCGTACAGCAGTGTGCTGCTTGTCCAGTGTGAACCTAGAGTCTTACGACGAGTGGAAAGACACCACCATGATCCGAGACTTGATTCGATTCTTGGACAATGTACTGCAAGCATTTATCGATAATGCACCAGACGACATTGCCAAGGCACGGTACTCTGCAATCAGAGAGCGATCACTTGGCCTGGGTGCAATGGGATTCCATGGCCTGCTGCAGTCTAAGAATGTTCCATTTGAAAGCGTTGCAGCTAAGAGCTTGAACAATAGTATCTTCAAGTACATTCAAACAGAGGCAATTCGTGAGACTGAACTTCTTGCAAAGGAACGGGGGTCTTGCCCAGACGCAGATGAATTTTTGTATATTGATACAGATACAGAGACTTTGCTAGTTAACAAATCGCAAAAAGTTCTTGCAAAAAGGGCGGGTAAAGATATAACTTTGCTAGTCAATCAATTGCAAGAAGGAGACGAAATTGTTAACTTGTACCATATGTAATAAACAAAAAGAAGAAGAGGATTTTCCTGTTGCATCAGTAAAAAAATCAGGAAGAGCGGGAGAGTGTAAAGAGTGTAAGTCCACACGAATAAAGAAACTTAGGATAGAGAGGGAGTATCTTTTATATAATTTACACAATAAAGAGTGTAGCGTGTGTAAAATTACGCATAGTATCCCCTCCTTCTTTGACTTTCACCACAAAAATAAGGGCACTAAAGTTCGGGAGGTTAAACAAATATTATGTGGGTCTCTTGAGTCTCTTATGAAAGAGGTTGAAAAGTGTGTAATGCTTTGCCCAAATTGTCATCGTGAAATTCATCTAAAGGAAGGATGGAAATGATAGTAAAAGGAATACGCAATGTTTTAAAACGCAATATGCATTTAATCGCAGTGGCACCCAATGCTAATAGTTCTATTATCTGCGGTTGTTCAGCTTCCATTGAGCCTATTAAATCGAATGCGTACGTACATCGAACGAGAGCTGGATCGCATTTAGTAAAGAACAAATACCTTGAGAATGTACTTGAATCTACAGGTAACAATACAGATGCAGTATGGAAGTCCATCATTATGAATGAAGGTTCGGTACAGCACTTGGACTTTCTCACTCAAGATGAGAAGGACATATTCAAGACAGCATTTGAACTGGATCAAAGTTGGGTTGTTGACCATGCAGCAGACAGACAGAAATATATCTGTCAAGGTCAGAGTGTAAACTTGTTCTTTCCTGCAGGTAGTCCTAAGTCCTATGTGAATAGTGTTCATATTCGTGCTTGGAAGCAGGGCTTAAAGGGTCTGTATTACCTCCGTACATCGGCAGGTGTACAGGCAGACAAAGTCGGATTACAAATCGAAAGGGATGCCCTTAAAGATGCAGACGAGTGCCTTAGCTGCCATGGCTAACAAGCCATTTAGCCCCTCGCTATTCAAGGAGAATGACACACTAGCCCGTGCCGCTGGGAAGCGGTACTGGCGTTCTCAAGGATATACAGCAGAGGATAATCCAGATCGATATGGTCCCGATCTAATTGTTGACACTGGGCTGCAGAAATTCTACAGTGAGGTGGAGATCAAGCGGGTTTGGTCAGGAAAGGAATTCAAGTATGACACATTACAGATTCCAGAACGAAAGCGTAAGTTCATTGGCCTCGATATGCCATGTGCGTTTATTGTGTTTAACAATGAGCAAACCCATGGATACCTTTGTACGGATTCTCAACTTGCTGTTTCCCCGCTAGTAGAGGTATCCAATAAGTACATGCGATCTGGTGAGAACTTCTTTAAGATCCCCATAAACACATTGACATTAGTAGAGGTGCCGTGTGAAAAAGTTTAAACCTAATTATAATCAGTTGGTAGTAGTCGACTGGTATGATGCAGTAGTCGAAGGTGACTGGAAAGTAGAAGCCAAGGGCGAGATTCATGAGTGCACGACTGCAGGGTTTGTAATTGATGAGACAGACAAGTATGTTTGTGTTGCATCTACAATCTCTCGCAATCAAAGCAATGCACGAATCTCAATCCCTAAAGCATGGATCGTAAGACGTAGAACCCTTAAACTTACCGTGCCCAAGAGGGTGCACAAGGAGAAATCAAATGGCAATGGAACTGTGGATATCAATACAGGATCTGGAAGCGACAGCAAAGAAACTTGACGGCATCTCTTCGTCAATTAAACTAGTAATGGAAAGCCCAAGGTTTGAAGATATCGATCCTGATATCGTCGATGCCTTAGAGTACCTAACTTCTGATTTGTACCGAACTTCAGCAGATATTTACGATGTTATTCTAGACTTGGACAAACAATACCATGATAGCAAATACGGCAATGGGCCTAGCCCAGACAGAGAAGTTGAAGACTGGTACGCATCCATCGGGGCTAACTTGGACGGAGTATCAATGGCCTTTCAAGACACCTCAGCAGAGGGAGAAATTAGCGAAATGGGTCAGGCAACAATCCAGGCTTCAACGCCAGCAGATGACAAACATTGACGACATACCAGAGGCATTGTTTTGATACCTGAACTTAGCTTTGGTACATGGATTCTTGTTCTATCAACGCTCCTGTATCTGATTGCAGGAGTAGCATTTGTTGTAGAGGGCAGGATTGGGCTGGCTATATCATACATAGCGTATGCTGTAGCCAATGTGGGTTTAATGATGGTAGCCATACAGGGGAATTAAATGCAAGTAACATTTGAAATTGATGATGATGAGATTAGTAAACTGGTACGCAGGGAACTGGTCTGGTACTACAAGACTTGTGTTGAGCACAACAACTCGCTTGAAGCAATGGGGCTGGACAATCTACAGACTTACCAGAAAGAAGATTACAACCACAATGCCAAGGCAATTCCTGCATTGGAAACTGTAATTGCATGCTACTCAATTGGGGGTGAGTTTGATCCCAGTGAGATTGAAGATGAAGACGACGAGATGGAGTTGTTTTCTGAAGAGGGATTTTTTGACGAAGACGAGGAGGGTACAGAAGATGATCTCAAGTAGAAAGTTTTATGTATACAAAACACCATGGGATTTGGAGCAAGAACTCATGGCAGCATGGAGTACCAAGGATGACATGGATCGATTCCTTGAGCTGTACGTTGACAGTGACTCCATTAAGTGGACAGACGACATGGTATGGAATCACGTTGCAGCCATCATGAATGTCCATGAACTACGCTGCCAGAGAATGTGGGACACATTTGAAGGCTTGACAAAAGCATGGAGTGCCATGAAGCGTGGTGAAGATATCTCTGAAAAGCAGGGTGAATACGAGATGTCTATCGAAGAGATGTATGAACGGGCACGGGAACAAGCTAAAGACCATGCAAAGGTTAAGGTTAAAGGCAAAGTCAGTGGTGTGCCCTACGAAGTAGACCTTGAGGGTAATTCTGACGAAGTTATCCACAGCCTCATGAGCCGCATTAAAGAGCTTGAGAAGGCTTTGGCTGACACAGTGGAGGGGGCAGCTAAGATTGCTGAGACGGAAGGCTTAGGACCCGTTGCAATGCCCTCTAATGGCATGTCTGTCCGTGACCGTATTGCCAAGAGGATCAGAGATATGCAAGAGACAGATTAACTTGCATTAGACAACGGGGTCTGATACAACTACAATCCCGTGTGGGTACCTGCAGGTCTGGGGTACCCTCTTTTTTCCCCTAAATTTTCTGGAGTTCATTTATGCAAGCCTCAAGAAAAAGCGCCATGCTTTACAAGGAGTCACAGTACGACACTGGAATACCTTGTAAGCATGGCCATTCTTCTGCTAGATATACAAGCAATGGATACTGCGTTAAATGCAGCAATGAAATGCTAAAATCCTGGAGAAGTAAGAACAAAGAAAAAGAAAATCAATATAAAAAAGAATACAGGAGTACTTTTAGAGGCAAGGGCTTGCGAAGTAAAAACCAAATGGAGAGGCAGTTAAAACAATCTAAAGCAAACATTTATATTGGAGATGAGTTTAATGATTTTTGCCTAGAAGAAATATACACACTCGCACAATTAAGGTCTACATTAACTGGTGTAAAACATCATGTAGACCACATTATCCCACTAAGGGGGAAGGCAGTTTGTGGATTTCATTCTTGGAACAATGTTCAGCTTTTACCTGCTGAAGTTAATGTAAAAAAATCAAATCATTTTCAGGAGATTTAAATGTCGCTTACCCAAACAAATGTTGTATACAAACCTTTTAAATATCCTTGGGCTGTAGAGGCAGCAACGGCACACGAAAAAATTCACTGGCACGAAGCAGAGGCTAAGCTGCAAGACGATGTCGCCCAATGGCAAAACAATAAGTTACTGCCAAAAGAAAAGAATCATATCACTCAAATCCTAAGACTCTTTACTCAGAGCGATGTGGCTGTCGGCACTAATTACATAGAACACTACTTGCAGAAGTTTAAGAACAATGAGATTCGTGCAATGCTTACCAGCTTTGCTAACCGTGAGTTTGTTCACCAACGTGCTTATGCATTGTTGAATGACACACTGGGTCTGCCAGAAGAGGAGTACTCTGCTTTTTTAAATTACAAGCAGATGAAAGAGAAGATTGAATTTATGGGGCAGATTGACACAAATACTCAGTCAGGACTGGCTAAAGCCATCGCTAGGTCTGTCATGAATGAAGGCATGTCCTTGTTCTCAGCCTTTGCCATGCTGCTTAACTACCAGCGATATGGCAAGATGAAGGGCATGTGCGAGATTGTTGAGTGGTCTGTCCGTGATGAGACAATGCACTGCGAGGGAATGGTCAAACTATTCCGTGAGTTCTGCAAAGAGCACCCACGGATTGTTACAGATGAATTCAAGAAAGATATCTACCAGATGTTCCGTGATGGTGTTGCACTTGAGGATGCAGTAGTAGATGCAGCATTTGAACTGGGAAGTATTGAAGGCTTGACAGCACAGCAGGTTAAGGATTATATTCGTTATATTGCTGATCGTCGCTTGATTCAACTGGGACTGAAAGGCAATTTCGGGGTCAAGACGAATCCTCTAGAGTGGCTCGACTGGATTGTCTCAGGAGATAATCTGAAGAACTTCTTTGAGGGCGTAGTGACTGACTACAACGCAGCAGGAATGGACGGAGATTGGGGTTGGAATGATGAATCAACTACAGAAGAACGACTCGCAGCCTAAGAAAGATCGCACGGCTCCCTTGAAGATTCAGTTTGAAAAGGGAGTCTATGCTTTCAAGAGAGGGTGGTTAGGGAATCCATATGATCCCGAAACCATCCAAGGCAAGGAGTGGCAGAGGGGATTTAACTCTGCCTACTTTGATAACTTAAAACGATTTACCTAAACTGTTCTAACAAGGCTTCGTACTCGTGGACTTGGTCATAGGCTTCGTCTTGGTCCATGGTACGACCTTCGTTATCTTTTGCATATAGCTCGTTAATTGCCTTACGTTTCCTTTGGGGCAGTCTGTTAAATGTTAGTTTATTAACACGAGCAATATCTTTGTCTAGCATATTTCCTTCTGTTTCTGCTTTCCCTTGGCTTAATGCATCTTGCATACTATTAGCAAGTGCAATTTTCTTTTGTGTGTCTGTCATTGTTTGATACCTATCAGAGGATAGTAGTTCACCAACAATCTCTCTAATAAACGGTCCTGAATTCTTAATGACAGCACGATCATAAGTACGATCCCCGCTTGCACCAAAGAATGTGTAGGGATCTAGGCTGAGCTTAGAGAACTCCCTTTCAATTTCATTAGCACGTGGGGTAACACGCATACCAATCAGCAGATTAAAGAACTCACCACCACGTATGGGAGTCTCTTCACGCAAGTATCTTACCGCCTCTGGCAATTCTTCTTTTAACTCGGGTACCTTTGCTTTGATACGATTCATTGCAGCTTCGGTAACTAGACTATCTCCCTCAACTACGTTGGGATCACGGGCTACCTGAGCGTCACGATCAAACATATCAAAGTAAGCAAACAAGGGTTGTCCTGGCTGTATAAAACGACCGGCAAAATCACCCATCACTTTACCAATAGCAGTCTGTAGCTTCTCTGCCTCTTTGCCTTCTGTAGCTGTAATTAATTCAGGCAATGAGTCGAGGAAGGTAGCCTGTGCACCAGCCGGTAACTTCATACCCATAATAGTAGACACCATCTCTGATACTTTAGCTTCTGATTCTTTGCCTTGTTTCATCTTGGCAATGAAGTCTCCAACAGCTAGATAAGGACCAATAGGGAAGATGGCACGAATATCTACAGTGCTGCCATCCTCTCCCTTGATGTTGTACCATTCTGTGTCCTGATTCTCCATGCGGTATTTGTATGCAGCATATAGACCCGCCATGCCTACAGTACCACGAGAGAATCTCTCTACTCCCTCACGCATAAGCCGCTCGGCCTTAACAGGATCTTTTGTTAGTGCTGCAGTTGCCATGTCATTAATACCAGAGGCAGCACCAAGGGGGCTGTACCTATACTGGAATGCCATAGCATTTGTCATGAAGCGTGGGAATGTAACTACAAGACTTCCACCAGGAAGGTTCTCAAAGAACTTCACAAACTGATTACCAAGTCCCTCAGCTTTTGCCTCAAGTGTTTGCTGTCCCTTGCGAGGGGTCTTTGGCATATAGGAGAAGGTACCTTTAAGTGCATCGTCTATCGCATTCTGAAGGATAGTAGGAGGCACCTTTTGATTATTGCCCAGCACATCTGCAACATTCATACCTACATTACGAAGCTGTCTTTCAACAGATGCATTAAAGATAGCCCTGCGGAAGAATGCGTCTTGTGCTACGTTAAGTGTATTTACAAATCTAGCTGCTTTAGATAGATCCTGCTCACCACTTTCTTGCAATGCCTTTAACAAGTGTTGCCGTAATACGGGATTATCGGTTAACAATTTGTCAGTTAACTCTGCACTCAATCCAGCATTTGCCATGTACGCCAAGGTACCAAACGTATCTTTAACTGTGTCACGTAGCCCACGGGTAAAGTCACCTTTAGTGTAGTTGCCAGTTGCAGCAGCTTTAAGAGTTTTGCCAGTGGTGTACAAAGCACCTTCCATCAATCTGGCAGCAGAATCCATAGTAAGTGATCCAGTAGTACCAATTACGTTACGTACTGTGGTACCAATACTAGACACAACAAATGCTTTTGATTCTCTTTCAAGACGATTCAGTGCAGAACCGAGGTAGCCCATTGCACTAGTGCTGTCCTGGCTCTTGCCATACATAGCGTCAATGATCTTCTGAGCCTCTGGATCAAGGTCACCTAGCCTTCGCAGACTACGGGCAAGGGCAGAGTATCCTTGCATCACAGTAGCGGCATCAGCGACTGTTGTACGGGCTGCTTGGGCAAACTCTGACGCAGTAATCCCTGCTTGTTTAAGTGATGCATCTAGAACAGCATCATTGATTGCATCTGTATCCATTGACATGAATACATTCTTAACTGCATCACTGACTTTCTGCCCAGTTTGTGGACGGAATGTAGGGTCAAGGACCATAACGTACTTAGCTACATCAATTGCCTTTCTGTTAATGTCTTTACGTACTTGTCCTTCTGCAAGGGGAGTAGGTGGTAGTTCTTCATCTAGAATTCTACGGCCTTCAAAGATATCAAACTCATTTAGAGTCTTTTCTAGATCAGCATCAAACTCTTTTTGGAATGTTTCAGTCGCCTTGTCAGCAGGCATGGGTTTCTTTTTAGCAGCAAGAGCCTGCTCCAAGTCTGCTTTAGTAGATTTAACTTTGCCTGCTACAGCAGTAGCACCTTCAAGCCCACCAAACACAGCGCCTAAAGTGCCAGCAACAGCAAGGTCAAATGTACTAATTTCGTCTTGTACGCCAGTTTCGACTTTAATTTGTTGACCTACTGCACTAGCACCTACGGCAAGAGGGGACTCTACTGCAGCACCAAGTGTCGCAGCTTTTAGTCTGTCTTTTAGAGCAACCTTAATGCCTTCACGTGCTGCTTTGTACCGTGCAACAGCACCAATTCCAAAACCAGCATATGTAGTGGGATCAGTCGCAAGGGCAGCAGCAGATTCTAGTACGGGCATAATGCCACCTTGACCTCCTTTTTCATAGAAGTCAGGGACACTCTCATACAATTGGTGGGCTGCAGCAGCAGCTAGAACTTCATTTGGCTTGGCATTATAGATCCAGTTTAGTTCAGGTACAGCATTTAGAGTTGTATTAAACTCTACCTGTCGCATAGACCGCATCCAACGCTTTACATAGTCTTGGTCAGACTCATCTTTTTGTTGTTTTCCTGCATCACCAAATCGCAACTGTGCGTAGTTACGAATGACATCTAGATTTTCTTTTTTAGTTAGATCTTTAAATTCAACTTTAGTAGGTTCTTTTGGTGGGAGCTGAACAACTTTCTTTTCACCTTTAGCTGGCGCACCCATTGCCTCCGCAGTCTCTGAAACTACAGTATCTTTTACACCAAATGGTTTTACTTGTTGTTGACTTTCTTCTTCATCAACAACAATGTCGTTTTTTCCAAAGACCATAACTAGTTCTTACCTTTTAATTTTAAGTTCGCCGTCTGTATCTCGGTAACGAGTTCCTTTTGGAATAGCGTCATACTCTGCTTGTGTCTTTGGTTCAGGTACCGCAGCAGGTGCTTTAGGCGTAGCAGGCGCTTTAGGTGCTGCTGGGCCTCCCCAAGAAACAATCTTGTCCCCTTTAATTGTTGCAAAAGGAGCAAGTGCATCCCTTGTATTTCTACCCCCATAAATATTTCCTTGTGCATCCAAAATACCCATTTGGATACTTTGTTCACGAATTATAGAATTTCTATAATTGATAAATTGCTCACCGCCTTTTGCCCCACGAACAGGTACATAAGATTTTGATGCCTCGTCAAATCTTACAACACCCTTAAGAATAAAGGGTTCAATACCAGCTTGAATAGTTTTATCAAATACAGAGCTAATCTGAGCGGCAGTGCGTGGCTTTTCTCCACCCTCTTCATCAAACATACCTTCGACAACAACAGCAGCTTGTAGTCGCTCAAACAAGTTTGCAGTTTCTGGATCTTTCATTGCTTCTTCAATAGTACCCTTGCCTGCAATACGGTCACGTAGTTTAGCTTTAATTGCTGCTGTAGTTTCTGGGCCTTCTTCCTCTTTAAGAATATCTAAGTTAATCCGACCTGGGATATCTTTAATTTCTGGCAATTTGGTTGCAAGCAGTTCTTCCTCTGTCATACCTGCACGTGCGAGTGCTGCACGTTTTTCTCTTTCAGGTCCTGTAAGCCTTAGACCAAAGGAAGTAGTATCTGAAGGCTCGCCCATAGTAGCACCCGTAGGTTTAACCAGTGTAGTACGAGCGGTAATAAGCTCTTCCACTGTTTTATAAGGCAACTCTTCACCAGCAGCAGGAATAAACAAAGGCTGACCACGTTTAGCTGTAGCAGTCATTGTAAGGGGCGCCTCACCTGTAGCAGCTTGAGTTTGTTTTAGTGATGCGGTAGTGCGAGCACGAGACTGTGCATCAATTCCGTTTTTAATATATGCATCCGCCATACCGCTATTAATAACACCAATAAGGTCTGCTTCCGTAGCGTCAGAATAAATAGCACGAAGGGCTTTTGCCTGCCCCTTTAATTCCTCACGAAGTTCATCTGCTTTTGCCTGTGCTATTGCTTTTTCTTTCATGCGCTGTTGCACACGAGCATTCATTTCATCTCGTGCAATCTTATCGTCTTCTTCAATCTGCTTGGCAACACCACCAACAAATCCAGTTAGAAATGCACTCAACATTATGCAGCCTCCTTCGGTGCCATCAAACCACGTCTTGGTTGTACAGGCGCAACTTCTTCAGCAACAGGTGCAGGAGCAGTCTCTTCTGCAACAACCTCCTGCATTAGACGCTTAGCAACTGAGTATGGCACACGTTTTTCTTTGGCTTGCTTTTTATAAGACTCGACATACTCCACGTTATTGCTATCTGCTACAAACATAAGCAGTTCACGCACAATAGGATGAGCAAGAATAAGCATATCAATAGTGTGTCTGCCGTCCATAACACCAGAGCGCAAGGTAGCCTCTGCAATGTTTTCAATTGAAATGCCTTCATCTAATGCTTTTAAAATTGCATCTTCAGAATCAATGTCAAGAATTCTGTCTGTGTAAAACTTAGCCACTTCTTGAATTGTTACCATCTCAGGTGGGTTTTCCCAAGGACGATTCCCTGGCTCTGTCGTAAGAGACATGCCAGGGATGGGGCCATTTAAGAATTTAGGATCAATTGCCATTCTTCATTTCCATTCGTTGTTTACGAATATCCGCAACAAAACTAGCTACAAAATCGTACATGTCCTGTTGCTTTTGTTCTTTTTTCTCTGGGGTTTTAGGTGCAGCAAATCCTTTTTTCTCAGTACGAGACTTGTCATTTAGTTTTTGCTCTACCATCTGCTCAATTTTTTTAATGTACTTTTCCATGCTTAATCCTCAAAAGGATCTGGGTTCTCCCAGATTAACTCATCATTTACCCAGTAGTTGCCTTCTTCATCAATTCTTAAAGTATCATCTCCAGAAGTAAAAATGTCGGGGTCTGACGTTTCTTCCCACTTTGTTGTGCCGTCACCACCTAATACTTTGTTTACTAGATTAGTACCGCCCTTAACAAGCAAGTCACCTAAGGATGTTTTTCCAAGAATAGTAGCGCTAGCACTTCCCAATGCCTGATACTTAATAGCATCTGCTTGCATTTTAGCTGCTTCAATCTGAGCCTCTTTACTAATTACCTGTAACGCAATCTGATTGTCTCTCTCGGCCTCATTTTCTGCAGTCTTCCATGCCATCTCAATGTCGTCACGATAAGACTGCCACTCATTATTGTACTCTAGTTTTGTTATTTCCAATGCATTTTGTGCATTGATTTCTGCAGCACGTTGCTCTGCTTGAGTGTTAGTGAGTGTAATTTGTCTACGCCATTCAGCATTTGACTGTGCAATAATACGGCTGTTCTCTGCATTAAATTGATCACGAATATTCTGCTGCTGCGCATTAAAAGTAGCAACAGTATTTGCTTGCTCAACATTAAACTGTGTCATTGCATTTTGTTGCTGAGCATTAAACTGTGCAACCTGTGCTGCAAGAGAAGAAAAGAACTGATCATTCTGTAACTTACTTGCAGAGTTAAACTGCTTGGCAGCATTTTCAGCAGCAGCATCTGTAAATATACTTTGAATAGTAGACTGAGCCTTAAACATTTCTACCTGCTGCTCATTGGCAAGATTCTGCATATCCATTTGCAAGAATGCCTGAGCATTAAGTACAGCAGCCTGTTGCCTGTTATTTAGATTGGTAAGTTCTAGATTAGAAATCTGTGCCAGCTGTGCCATAAGAACAGCTTGCTTGTTGCTCAGGTTAGCAAGGTCCATGGTCTGAGCAAGACGAGCATTCTCAAGTGCAATCTGTGTATTTGCACTAAAGTTCATATTAGCAATGTCTGCTACCTTAGCAGCATTAGTAACACGAGTTTGGAACTCCTGGTCAAACTCTTGCCCCAAGAAAGCAGCACGCTGTTGTGCCAGCAGTACAGCAGTTTGTTGCCTATTAGAAAGATTCTGTGCTTCTAGTTCACGATAGGTAGCAGCATCTGCAGTAGCAATAGGCAGGGCAGACTCTAATGTAGCCTGAATAATTGCTTGACCTGCTAGACTAGAAGCACCAAGACCACGTTCAGCAAGAATAGCTGTAACATTACGCATAGAAGCAGCAGCCCAAAGTGGGGGTTGCTTTGCATCAAAGTCAGCAAGCAATTTGTTAAGCTGACCTTGTACAGTCATCTCTTC
>Ga0208787_1000357_pt1 | contig 22298 bp, 22 predicted proteins | sample Wag4_2014_7_11_FD_187362 | JGI IMG/M metagenome (GOLD analysis project Ga0208787, IMG submission 187362) | Fresh water microbial communities from Ohio, USA - Utica-2 Time Series HT 2014_7_11 (SPAdes) (version 2) | ecosystem: Environmental > Aquatic > Freshwater > Water tank | place: USA: Ohio...
GGGTAAAACTGCGATTGCCATCGATACCATTATTAATCAGAAGGAATTTTTCAAAGCTGGAAAGCCCGTATATTGTATATATGTAGCCATTGGACAAAAGGCTTCTACCATCGCCGGTGTGATGAAAACGCTGGAAGACAATGGAGCGATGGACTATACCATCATTGTAGCAGCCCCTGCTGCTGATCCAGCTCCACTTCAGTTCTATGCACCATTTGCAGGAGCTGCAATTGGTGAATTCCTGCGTGATACTGGTAATGCCGCATTGATTATCTATGATGATCTTTCCAAGCAGGCAGTAGCATACCGTGAGGTATCATTGCTTTTACGTCGCCCTCCTGGTCGTGAGGCTTATCCAGGTGACGTGTTCTATCTCCATAGCCGTTTGCTTGAGCGTGCAGCTAAAGTAATTGCCAAGGATGAAGTTGCTGCCAAAATGAACGACCTTCCTGAGTCTATTAAGCACCTGGTAAAAGGTGGTGGTTCACTTACTGCTTTGCCAATCATTGAAACCCAAGCTGGTGACGTATCGGCGTATATCCCTACGAATGTAATTTCCATTACAGACGGACAGATATTTCTTGAGTCAAACCTTTTCAATGCAGGTATTCGTCCTGCTATTAACGTAGGTATCTCGGTTAGTCGTGTTGGTGGTAATGCCCAGATCAAGTCAATGAAAAAAGTTTCCGGAACACTTAAGTTGGATCAGGCTTTGTACCGTGAGCTGGAAGCATTCTCCAAGTTTGGTGGTGACCTCGATGCTGCTACCAAGTCTGTAATTGATAAGGGCGCACGTAACGTTGAAATCCTTAAACAGGGCCAGTACCAACCGGCATCAGTTGAGAAGCAGGTTGCCATTATTTATCTGGGTACTCAAGGGCTTCTGAAAGATGTTCCAGTTAAGTCAGTAAAGGAATTTGAAGAACATTTCCTGATGGAAATGGAAAACAAGTTACCTGAGGTTTTGCTTGAGTTTAAGAAGGGTAACCTTCCTGAAGATGGAATTAAAGCCATGGTTGATTTGGCTTCAAGCCTAATGGAACAATATAAAAAGTAAGTAACTCATACGATTTTCGTATTGGTAAAGATTTATAAAATGGTCCGGGTTACTTGCCCGGACTTTTTTATTTTTATCAATGCCAACTATTTTAGCGGGATAATGTTTTAAATAGGATTCACTTTTTAAAAAAACAAGTTTGCTCGTTAACGTTCAAAATCTTTCAAAAACATTCGGACAGTTTAAAGCTGTTGATGACCTCACTTTTTCTGTACAGGAGGGTGAGGTTTATGGTTTTCTTGGGCAGAATGGTGCAGGCAAATCTACAACAATTAGAATGGTACTTTCTTTGATAAAACCTTCGGGCGGATCAATAGAAATATTCGGGAAAACGATGTCGAATTGTAGGCGTGAGATTCTTAGTAATGTTGGAGCTGTTGTTGAAAAACCTGACCTCTATAAATATCTCTCCGGTTATGAAAATCTCTCTTTATTCGCAAGAATGAGTGGGAAAAACATCAGTCGCCAGGCAGTTAACGATTGTCTTGAACTTGTTGGATTATCTGGCCGGTCAAGCGATCCGGTTAGGGTGTATTCACAGGGAATGAAGCAACGTCTTGGTATTGCTGTGGCATTGGTTCATGATCCATCTCTAATCATCCTAGATGAGCCGACAAATGGTTTGGATCCTCAAGGTATAGCTGATATCAGAAACCTTATCCACCTGCTTAGTAAAGAAAGAAAAAAAACAGTTATTGTGTCATCCCATCTTTTGTCTGAAATAGAACAAGTGGCAGACAGTATGCTGATTATCCACAAAGGCAGGAAAGTTGTTGAAGGTCGTGTTAACGATTTGCTAAACCCCAATCAGGTTACGCTAGAGGTGATCACATCTGATAATGACAAGGCGGTTGGCCTCCTGCAAGAGTCTGCTTGGTCAGCAGGTATAAAGCCCTCGCCATTCCAGAAAATAGTGATTGAAATTGCCTCGGCAGATGTACCTGTGCTTACAAAATACTTGGTAGACCGTGAGATTGGGGTTTCCGGTCTGCGTTCCATGAACTCCCTGGAAGCTTATTTTCTTTCCATAACATCCGGCAATGAAGTTTAGCAGTATTGTTTATATAGAGTTATTTAAAATTTTCAGAAAACCAAGAACTTATATAGCTTTCGGTGCTGTTTCAGCTATTGTTGGACTCATTCAGCTTGGATTTTATGCTGACGGTGACAGCTACATGCAGTTCGGACTCCAATCTTTCAGTGATTCATTTGACATTGAAGGTAACCTGATGAATGGTTATCTTATGGCATACATTATACTGCAGTTGTTGCTGGTTCACGTACCATTGCTGATAGCATTGGTAGCCGGAGACATGATTTCAGGAGAGGCAGCTCAGGGAACGTTGAGGGTAATCCTCACAAAGCCATTGAGTCGCGCTAACCTGATTTTGGCTAAATTTACTGCCACTTCAATTTATACTATTACACTCTTGTTATGGATGGCCATCTGGGCGCTTGGGATTTCCATGCTTGTTTTTGGGGTGGATGATATGTTGATACTCAAAAGTGACCAGGCAACGCAGATAATATCATCAGATGTATTGTGGAGATATGTGGCCGCATTTCTTTTTGCTTGTCTCGCCATGATTACGGTAGCTGCAATGAGCTTTTTCTTGAGTATTTTTGCTGAGAATTCAATTGGTCCAATCATGGCCACAATGAGTATCATCATCGTTTTCACCATCTTGAATACACTTGATTTGCCGATTTTCAGTAACCTAAAGCCATTTCTTTTTACCAGTCATATGCTGGGTTGGAAAGGCTTTTTTGATGTTACTGTTAATGAGAACAATGAACAAATAATTGGTTCTATAGAAAACCTGAAGGCTGTAATGATATCTGCAGGCATTTTAGTGATTCATATAATTGCATTTCTGGCAGCCTCCATCTGGGTATTCAGAAAGAAGGATATTCTCTCCTGATAAATTCCTTATTTTCATGTTGTAAAATATTTGTCACATGAAAAAAATCGTAATAGCAGCCTTACTTCTTTTCACGTCTTTTCTGAGTTCAGCAGCAGTGCGCTTGCCTTCAATCATTGGATCACACATGGTACTACAGCAAAAAACCAGTGTTAAACTTTGGGGATGGTCTGCTCCTGCAGAAAAAATCACCATTTCGGTTAGCTGGGATACACTCACATACAAAGTGACTGCATCCCGAGGGGCACGGTGGATGACTGACATCAAAACACCTGCTGCAGGCGGACCTTACAGCATCAGAATCAAAGGCAGCAATGAAATTATACTTGAGGATGTGTTAATAGGAGAGGTTTGGTTATGTGGAGGACAAAGCAACATGGAGTGGGGTGGCGATCAGGGCCTGCCACAATCAAAGGAAGAGGCGCCTCAGGCCACCAATAATAAAATCCGTTTTTTTTATGTTCCCAAATCAACTTCTGCAACATTACAAGACGATGTAACAGCAAAATGGGTTGTTTGCAGTCCGGAAGAAATGATTCATTTCAGTGCGATAGGGTATTTCTTTGGAAAACAGGTATGTGCGACAACAGGTTTTCCTGTAGGACTGATCAATAGCAATTGGGGAGGAACTCCTGCGGAGGTGTGGACACCTGAGCTAGTAGTAGCAAATGATCCTGATTTGCGCTTTGCTGCAGAAAAACTTAGTCCGGCTGCATGGTGGCCTCATATACGCGGCGAGGCATACAATGCCATGATCTACCCACTTACTAATTTCAGAATTGCCGGAGCTCTCTGGTACCAGGGGGAGAGTAATGTTACGACTCACTACAGTTACCGGAGATTGTTTACCAGCATGATAGACAGCTGGAGAAAAGCCTGGGGAGTAGAGTTCCCCTTCTATTTTGTGCAGATAGCGCCCTATACTTATGGCGATAATCACATCAATGGTGCCTTTTTGAGGGAAGCACAAAGTCAGGCAGCATCCTTTCCCAAAACCGGCATGGTTGTAGCAAGTGATTTAGTGGATAACATCAAGGACATTCATCCCAAACTCAAAAAAGAAGTTGCTGCAAGGCTTGCTGCTTATGCACTTGGAGAAACCTACGGGGTTCCGGGCCTGCATTATAAGAGTCCTGTTTACGCATCCCATGTTGTAGAAAAAGGGGCAATCCGTGTATCATTTAAGGATGTGCCTACTACCCTGGTTTCAAAAGACGGTGAACTTACAGATTTCATGATTGCAGGAGCTGATGGTAGGTTTGTTCCGGCTAAGGCTAAGATTGAGGGAAAAACTGTTCTTGTATCAAGCAGAGAAGTGAAGGAGCCTGTGGATGTAAGGTTTGGTTTTACAAATACTGCAATGCCCAATTTATTTTCTGCTGAGGGGCTACCTGTTAATTTGTTCAGGACGGATAAGTAGCTGAGAGACATAAGGAACCAGGGGAAAGGCAGGATGGAAAAGGCAAAAGGCACGAGTGGAAAGACAAAATAGAGGATGCATAAGACAAAAGGAATAAAAGAAAGGGAATAGTTGAGTTTTATCCCAAAACTATTCCCTTTATTTTTCAGATCAGGCACTTCACTTTCTTCTGCCTCGTGCCCAGTGCCTTTCCCTTCTGACTAATTTCAATAAAACTTGGTCACGCCCGGTTTAGCAATATTATACTGACCGTTGGCGTCTGGTACAGATTTTGGCATGGTATCCCAAGTATATGCAGAAGGTTGTAGGTTCAGTCCACAGTTCAATGCTTTATCCCATTCAACCACCTGACCGCTGTATGTAGCCATACGTCCCAATATGGATGTCATGGTGCTTTTAGCTCCGTTTTCTGCATCAGCAAACTTGTATTCGCCCTTAGCTATGGCAGCGAATAATTCGACATGTTCATTCTGGTAAGGTTCATTTTCAGTTTTTTTATCAAATTGGTAGAGGATACCTCCCTTGTGGTCTCTGATATTGGCTGCACCACAGAAGATTTTACCCTTTGTACCAATCAACAGCTCATCAACTTTGGCTGATGTTCTGGGGATATGCCTGCATTGACTGTTGAGGATAGATCCATCTGCATAATGGAACTCTACAAAATGGTGGTCATAAATTTCACCATGGTCTTTTCCTTTGCGTACTTCACGTCCGCCCATACCCTGTGCCTTTACTGGATAAGCACCTTTGAACCAGTTAACTACATCAATATTGTGTATATGTTGTTCTGTGATATGGTCACCACAAAGCCAGTTGAAATAGTACCAGTTCCTCATTTGGTATTCCATCTCTGTTTGTCCGGCCTGTCTTGGTTTTACCCATACGCCATCATTGTTCCACCAAGCCTGCGCAGAGGTGATGTCTCCAATCATATCCTTACGCTTGAACAATTCTCGGTAGGAATTCTGGTAATGCCTTTGCAAGCCTACAACAACATTTAGTTTTTTCCTTTTCGCTTCTTCAGCTGCAACCAGTACACGTTTGATACCCTCTGGATCTGTAGCTACAGGCTTTTCCATGAAGATTTGTTTGCCCTGCTTTACAGCCTCTTCAAAGTGGATAGGTCTGAATCCAGGAGGTGTAGTAAGAATTACAACATCTGCCAGTTCCATAGCTTTTTTATAGCCGTCAAAACCTGTAAACTTCCTTTCTTCAGGAACGTCAATCATTTTCAGGGCTTCAACTCCATCTTCACCAATTTCACTGGTAATGCTTTTCAGGCTGGAATCAAGTCTGTCGCGGAAAGCATCAGCCATCGCAACAAGTTTTACATTTTGCTTGCTGCGAAGTGCCTGCGTTGCAGCACCTGTTCCCCTGCCGCCGCAACCAATGAGTGCAACCTTGATGACATCGCTGGCTCCTGAGTGAAAGTTAGTGGCACCTGCGATTAATGGGGCGGCTATAACACCGCCAGAGATAAGTCCGGTTTGTCTGACGAAGTCCCTGCGACTGTTGCCAGAAGATGGCTTTTTGTTTTGCATCGTTGTTGTTTTAGTGAGGTTTAATTTCCGAGATACAATTTATAAAATTTTTCGGCATCTTCCGCACTGGGTTGAATCTGAGGCTTAACAATTCTGAAACCTGCCATCATTCCGTCTGTAAGCCACCAGCGACTTTTAGGAATTTGCGGGTCTCGCTGATTCCACTGCGCAACTGAATGCTCCCTGCTGAAAACCTTCAGTGCAGCCGGAGCATCCAGATAGGATCCACCTCGCAGGCTTCTTGGATACCTTGAAGCCGGAGGATTGGTTGGATCTTTTTGTCCTTCTGTCAATCGCTGATAATAAGCAGGATCATATTGGTCCATCGTCCATTCAACCACATTACCAAGCATGTCGTACAATCCCCAAGCGTTGGGTTTTTTTTGACCTACCTTATGGTATTTTTCACCACTGTTGCCTTTAAACCAAGCGTACTGTTCGAGTAGCGCTGGATCATTTCCATAATAGTAACTTGTTTTGCTACCTGCCCTGCATGCGTATTCCCATTCCGCCTCAGTAGGTAACCTGAAGAAAATTCCGGTTTTTTGATACATCCACCTGCAGAACATCATGGCAGCATCTACACTCATGCTGTTAGCCGGGAATCCACCATCCTTACCCATATTCCAGCTCAGGTCAATATACTGGGGTGTTGGACGTGTTACGGCATCAACTTTTGACCCCTGTGAGGTGCTGTCGTCTTTAAAAAATAGGTCAAACTGATCATGTGTGATTTCAAAAGCACCAATCCAAAAATCCGATAAATTAATGAGCCTGGCAGGTTTTTCATCTGCATGGTCAGAACTATTGTTTCCTAATGTAAAACTTCCACCCTTGATAGAAACCATTTTGATTTTATGGTTTGATCCCGGGATCAGGATGTCCTCTGACAGGGGTTTGGCTGTTTGTGCACTTGAGGAAAGGGTAAAAATCAAAAAGGTTGACAGGGTTGCAATAACTATTTTTTTCAAAGCTGATGATTTGATGCAATTTTAAGTAAATTGTAGTTAGCATTAACCAAACAACCAATACAATTTCTTTCATTATGGAACGCAGGGGATTTCTCAAAAACTCTTCACTGGCCGGAGCGGCTTTGATACCAGGACTTTCATCGTTTTCTGCAAATACAATAAAACCTGCAGAAAAGGTATTCAACCTCAATTATGCTTTTCATGATGGCATGTTTGCTGCTCATGCAGGAAGCAATTTTATTGATCAGATTAAATGGGCACACGATCAGGGGTTCAGGGGTATTGAAGATAATGGTATGATGGGCAGAACGCCGGAGATGCAGGCTAAAATAGGCGATACGTTGCAGCAACTGGGAATGACGATGGGCGTTTTTGTTGTTACAACAGATAGCTGGCACTGGAAGCTAAGTCTTACAACCGGAAAACAGGAGTTTAAGGATGTCATTGTGCGTGACTGTAAAACAGCAGTTGAGGTAGCCAAAAGGTGTCATGCCAAACATGTTACGGTTGTGCCAGGTAATTTTGACAGGTCACTTCCGATGGATATCCAAACTGCAAACGTGATTGATGCCTTGCGCAGGGGTTCGGAAGTACTTGAAAAACATGGCATGGTCATGGTTTTGGAGCCGCTGAGTGATAATCCAGATCTCTTCCTGCGGTATTCCACACAAACCTTCATGATATGCAAGGCAGTGAACAGTACGGCCTGTAAAATACTTTTTGACATGTACCACATGCAACGCAATGAAGGAAATATCATTGCTAACATTGACCGCACCTGGGACGAAATAGGTTATTTCCAGATTGGAGACAATCCCGGTAGAAAAGAGCCTACCACCGGAGAAATGAACTATAGAAATATTTTCAAACATATTTACAACAAAGGTTACAGGGGTATCATGGGTATGGAACATGGCAATTCCATTAAGGGAAAAGAAGGTGAAGTGGCCTTGATTAAAGCCTACCGTGAGTCTGATGCTTTCCTCTAATGGATTGAACCAAGCTGAGTTATTGGTGTTTTAATGGTATGAAGCAATTTATTTGGGTGTCACTTTTATGGATTTGTAGCTTTACGTTACAGGCACAATCTGCTGATCAGATTGTTGCAAAGCTTAAGTCAAAGCTTTTATCTGTAAAAGACTACGAAGCAAAAGGGCAGTTGAAGACTGATGTGGCTTTTCTTAAAATACCAATATCAGCTGTAAAAATTCTTTACAGGTATCCCGATCAGTTCAGCATTAAAAAAGATGGGGGCATTTCAGTATTGCCTAAGGGTGGAATCCGTGTAAATATGAATTCCTTGCTTGCAGATGGAGCATATACAGCGCTAGATGCCGGCAGAATAACCTGGAAGGGTGCTGATCTGGCAATAATAAAACTACTGCCAATGGATGAATCTGGTGACATAGTCTTGTCAACGCTTTACGTTGACGACAAACTAATGGTTATCAGAAGATCGGTTACCAGCACCAAGGAGAATGGAACATATGAGATGGAGATGGATTATGGGAAATATGCTCAATGGGGTTTGCCTGATAAGGCTGTTATGGTATTCAGTACCAAGGATTATAAACTTCCAAAAGGAATCACCTTTGAATACGATGCCGGTGTTGGCAATAAGCCCAAAGATCCCAAACCTATCGGGAAAAAGGGGCGAATTGAAATTACCTATTCCAGTTATGCCATCAACAAAGGTATTCCAAAAGAGAGTTTTTCCGGGAAATAGCAGCACTGTTAGAATCTGAAACCGAGCGAAACACCTGCCCTGATTCCAGCCCATGGTCCGCGTAATTCCAGGTTTGACCTGGATGCGTCTACGGTAACAGTTTCTTCCGTAAAGGGAATGTTGATATCCTGAAGAGACTGGCGCATGTCTGCCTGTTCACTCACACTGAGCGGATTAGATGAAACACCAAAAAGTCCACCGCTGGATCTTCCGATATGCGGACCAAGTATCTGCCAATCAAGACAGAAATGTTTGCCCAACACCCATTGAGCTCCTAGTAATAAACCCCATGTTTCACCTTTAATTGAGCCATTCATATTCATGGTGCCGGTTTCGCCATTGTCTTTGACATAATCTATTCCGAGACCTTTCGCTTTGTATTCAGCTTTTTTGTAAAAAGGCGACAGGTAGAATCCCTGACCATAACCTTTTTTACCGGTGTAAAACCTTATTTCTGGAGTGAAAGAAGAAGATGAAAAAATGAGGTTGTCAAGTGATTCTCTTGTTGTTGCGTCTTTTGTGGGTACTAATTTTCTGAATGGCATTTTTCCTTGCGGTAATGCCCGGTATCCTAATGCAATGGAAAATCTCTTTGCAAATGCCCACTCGTATTGTCCGTTAATGGAGATGCCGGCAAGGTTGACCTTGAAAAAGTTTCGCTTCGGTTTAGATGCCTTGGTTGAACTGTCTGTTTGTGAAAATACGGTAGCAGTGCAGCCAAGCAGGCATGCAAGTACCAGTGTTCTGGTGAAAAATTTCATGTGTGTTAGCTTTGGTTATATAAGGATATGTCAGTCTTCAATTTTCTCATCAATAGCATTAGCCACAACATGGGCAGACATCTTACGCAGTGGATTCTTCCTCATTTCCGCATAGCCCATTCTGGTATTGTAAATATCGATTGCAGCAAATATTGCAGCCCTGAAAGACGATTCGTCTGCAAGATTCTTGCCGGCAATATCAAAAGCGGTGCCGTGATCGGGTGATGTTCTGACAGCAGGCAGGCCAGCCGTAAAATTGGTTCCTTCTCCAAGCGCGAGAGACTTGAATGGGATCAAACCCTGATCATGATACATGGCAAGAATACCATCAAATTTTTCGTGGCTCCCCCTTGCAAAAAATGCGTCTGCGCTATATGGCCCCATCACGATACAGTCATTTTTCTTTGCATCTGCCACTGCGGGTCGGATGATTTCCTTTTCCTCTTTTCCCACAAGTCCCTCATCACCTGCATGTGGATTGAGGCCGAGAACGGCAATGGTAGGGCGCTCTATGCCAAAATCTTTTTTAAGGCTGTTTTTCAGCAGGCTGATTTTTTTAAGGATTTGTTCCTTGCTGATTTGTTTGGCTACATCTCCTATGGCAACGTGCTCAGTAAGCAATGCTACACGCATATTTTCAGCAACCATCAGCATAAGTACTTCATCTGCCTTGAATGATTCTTTCAGATAAGGGGTGTGCCCTGTAAAATTAAATTCACTGCTTTGCATGGAGAATTTGTGGAGGGGGCATGTAACCAAGGCATCAATGGTTTTTTCCTTTAACGCGGTTACTGCAGCCTGGAGCGACTTTACTCCATAAGACCCGCCTGTAGAAGACATTTCTCCGGGTGTAATTTCTACGTCTTCATCCCATACTGTCAGAATGTTTAGTTGCTTGGGATTGATTTTGTGCAGGTCCTTGGTGCTTGAATATTGTACTGCAATATCGCCCATGAGCTTTCTGTAGAAATTGAGAACTTTGTTGTTTGCAAAGACTACTGGCGTACAGAATTCTGTTATTCGGCTGTCTGAAAATGTTTTCAGAATCAGTTCGATACCAATTCCGTTGAGGTCGCCAACAGAAATGCCAACTACAGGTCTTTTTTGTACACTCATTACGACGCTTTCATTTGAAATGTAAAGGTACAAGGAAAACGGGGATCTTTGTCTTAATTTTAACCCCATGTACACCCTTAAAAAATCACTGGGACAGCATTTTCTGAAAGATGAAGTTGTTTGTCAACGTATCGTGGAAGTATTAAAAACCTGTTCATTCACGCAATTGCTGGAGGTTGGTCCGGGTGGAGGTGCACTCACAAAGTACCTGACTCAGCTTGCGGGTTTTGATTTCAAATTGATTGAACTGGATGACGAGAAGATTGATTATCTGTATAAAGTCTATACTTCACTGAACGGAAAAATTATTTCTGGTAGTATTTTGGATATACCTGTGCCATTTCAAGGGGATTTTACGATGATTGGTAATTTTCCCTACAACATTTCAACGCAGATCGTTTTCAGAGTTCTTGAATGGAAAGATCAGATTACATCTATGATTGGGATGTTCCAAAAAGAGGTTGCTGTCAGGATTTGTTCAGGGCCAGGTTCCAAGGAGTATGGGATCCTCAGTGTATTGACCCAGGCCTATTTTGAGGTAGATTACCTGTTTGATGTGGATGAGGATGCTTTTAATCCTCCTCCGAAAGTTAAAAGCGGTGTTATTATTATGAAACGAACTGGGAATCCATATGGAATTGTGAATCACCGCAAGTTTGCTTCGCTCGTAAAAGCTGCATTTGGGCAAAGGAGAAAGCAACTTCGAAATCCCCTTAAACCCTATTTCAAACCTGAATTGCTAAAGGACGATATATTTACAAAAAGAGCCGAACAGTTGTCTGTGGCTGATTATGTAGGATTACTAAATAGGATGCAATGAATCCAAGAGTCATTATTACTGCTTTTACACATCCAACGCTTGAAGAAGGCCTCAGGCGGCGTGGCTATGATGTGGATGTTCGTGAACAGATCAGTTATACTGCACTGGCAGATATTATTCATTTGTATGAGGGAATGGTCATCTCAACACGTTTGAATATTGACGCAGCCATACTGTCTAAAGCCACAGCCATGCAGTGGATAGGACGTTTAGGTAGTGGCATGGAAATTATTGATGTAGATTTTGCAGTATCTCAAAATATACATTGTATGAGCAGTCCGGAGGGAAATTGTGGTCCGGTTGGTGAACATTGTCTGGGTATGCTGCTTTCTCTGATGCATCATATTTCATGGGCTGCACAGGAGGTAGCACAAGGTATTTGGAGCAGGGAGCCAAACAGGGGAATGGAGTTGCGTGGAAAAACGGTTGGTATCATCGGATATGGCCACACAGGTTCATCATTCTGCAACCTGCTAGCTCCCTTTGGTGTTAAAGTGCTTGCTGTTGATAAATACAAGACCGGTTTTACTTCAGGATATGTAAGGGAGTCCTCACCGGAACAGGTAATGGCAGAAGCTGATGTGGTTAGTTTTCACCTGCCGCTTACACCTGAAACAGCCTTTTATGCAGATGATCATTTTTTTGGTTCCTTGCAGCAAAATCCTGTTTTGCTCAATGCTAGCCGGGGAGGTGTAGTGGATACAGCTGCCCTTATTCGGGCACTTGATAGCGGGAAGATAGCAGCTGCAGGGCTTGATGTGCTTGAAAATGAAGAATTAAAATCCTATACCCTGCATGAAGCGGAACAGCTGCAAAACCTTGCTTCCAGGAAAAATGTGCTTATTACACCCCATATTGCAGGATACAGCAAGGAATCACTTTTTCGCATGCCCGCGGTTATTCTTGAAAAACTGGATGCATTTAGAAGGTCAAATTCGTAAAAGTTACTTAACTTTGCTATACTGCAACGCTTCAGATTTTTTCTGAGGCGTTGCTATTTTTATTTAAATCACATCAACTGTTCACCATGAGTGTAATGTATGTAACCAAAGAAACACTTGAGCAAATGAGGGCAGAACTGCAACAACTTAAAGCTGTTGAAAGGCCAGCTGCATCCAGAGCCATTGCAGAGGCCCGTGAAAAAGGAGATTTGAAGGAAAATGCTGAATATGACGCTGCAAAAGAAGCACAGGGGCTGCTCGAAGCAAGGATAAGTAGAATGGAATCGGAACTGGCAACTGCCCGTATTCTTGATGCCACAACGATAGATACCAGTAAAGTTTCTATACTTACGAAAGTGACCATTCAGAATAAGGCAACGAAAAAGTCAATGACATACCAGATTGTTTCCGAAAAGGAAGCAGACCTTAAGTTGCAAAAAATATCAGTTACGTCACCCATCGGTAAGGGTTTGCTTGGGAAAAAGGTAGGTGATGAGGCAGAAATTCAGGCACCAAACGGGAAAATAATATTCATCATCGAACAGATCACAATCTGATAATGGCCACCATTTTCTCAAAAATAATCACAGGCGAGATTCCGGCATACAAGATTGCTGAGAACGAACTCTTTTATGCATTTCTGGATGTTTTCCCTTTGGTGACGGGACATACATTGGTGGTTCCCAAACGTGAAGTTGATTATTTTTTTGATCTGAACCAGACAGAATTGGCAGCTGTACTCAATTTCTCGAAGCCCATCGCAAAAGCAATTGAGGCTGCATTTCCGTGTTTAAGATGCGGAATTTCTGTAGTTGGCCTGGAAGTGCCTCATGCACATGTGCATCTTGTTCCTATTATGAGCGCTGATGACCTCAATTTTACCAGAACTAAACTCAAACCATCCCAATCAGAATTGAAAGAAGCTCAAATGAGGATTCTGGAAAAACTTCAGGTTTATGACGGACAGTAAAATGCCATTATCTTCCATTGTTACAAATGTATTAATTGCACTTGTTGCCATTTACGGGTTAATGGACCTCATCTATACATTCACAGGAGTGTACGCCAAGTTTGGATTGTTATATCCTGCTGCACATGGGTTGCTTAACATCCTTCTATTTATGGCCTTGTCATTTATTTGGTCTAAAGAGCGATGGGCTGTCTGGTTATTTTTAGGTATTGCCTGTGTGCAGATTTTGGTAGACTTGATTGTTACGCGACCAATAGGCATACAATTGGTTTTGCTTATTCCCGCAGTTTATTTTCTGATCAGGCAAAAAAAATGAATATATAGTCTGTATATCAGCAGTTATTCTGAAATCCTTTCAGGGTTGTTTTTTATGAAATCTGCCCATCCGCTACTTTTTTTCCGTGCTGCTTTTTTAGCTGAACCGACTTCAACTGGGATGGCATTGGCACTAAAATGGTGGCAAACAGCAACGGCGAGCGCATCTGATGCATCAAAATAGTGTATCGTTTTTGGCAGTGGCATGATGCTGTTTAACATCTTCCAGATTTGTTCTTTGGTGGCGTTCCCATTACCAGTAATTGATTGTTTCACTTTTTTAGGGGAATATTCTGCAACCGGTAGTTTGTTGGAAATGGCCACCGCAATGGCAACTCCCTGAGCCCGCCCCAGCTTGAGCATGCTTTGTATGTTTTTACCAAAGAATGGTGCTTCAATGGCAACTTCATGCGGTTTATGGCGAACAATAAGATCACTGATAACATCATTGATGATGCCCAGTCTCTCGAACATATCCTTTTTCCCATTTAGTTTGATGACATCCATTTCCAGCATCCTGATCTGAGGACCTTCCACAGCAATGATTCCGTATCCCATAATCACAGTACCTGGGTCAATTCCCAAAATAATCTTGCATTTCTGTTTCAAGTAGGGGTATTTTTGGTTCAAAGCAATTGAACTGAACAAAAGTATCAAAATATTCATCAACTGGTTTTTAGGTCCCCTTTTATTTGTGGTTCTTGCCAGGGGCATCTATCTTGAATTGAGGTCAAACAATGAGTTGACTACACAACTTGAACAATTTCCGGCATTGTTGCGTTCAGAAGGGATATGGGCAATTGCAGGTGCCATAATCCTGATGTTTTTACAATGGGGCCTCGAAGTGGTAAAGTGGAAAAGGATGTTCGGTAGTTCAATTGAAGTAAGTTGGCTGAATGCATTCAGGGCTGTTTTCAGTGGGCTGGCTATCTCTATGATAACGCCAAACCGTATAGGTGAATTTGCAGGAAGGATAATCTACCTGCCGGCACAACTGCGTATCAAGGGAACAGCTTTTACCTTCATCAGCAATCTGGCACAATTGCTGGTAACATTAATAGGAGGATGTCTGACGCTTTTATTTTCCGGGAGTACATTTAAAGCATTGCTGGAGCCAGCAGGACTTTCTCCTGTAATTACATTGCTTTACTGGCTTGCGCCTTTAATGACAGCATTGATTTGTTTACTTTTTTTTACAGGATCACGCTGGATGGGGAAGTTAATGAAAATTCACCTGTTATCCCGCTATAGCAGTCAGATCGGCATGATTGATTCACTAACCATGCAAACACTTGTGGTAATCCTTTTTTGGTCTTTCTGCCGGTATGTGCTCTTTATCGTACAATATGGTGTTTTGCTAACGGTATCAGGGGAGATGCCCGACGTGCTCACACTGAGTTGGTCTGTTGCCATGATGTTTCTCTGGCTAGCGATCGTTCCAACGCTTGCTCTAGCAGAACTCGGTATCAGGTGGCAGTTTGCATACTGGCTGTTCACTCCTGTTTCAGTCAACTACCCTGTAATTCTTTTTGTTGTTACTGCCATCTGGGTAATTAATTTTATTCTCCCAGCTGTAATAGGCAGTATAATTGTCTTTTTTTACAAACCATTTGGTGTTTCTGCAAAATAGATAATTTAATATTTCGTTAATACAACTGACGGAAAATGAACAAATTAGCTCACCTATAGGTTTTAACTTCGTAATATGGCATTTCTCAGTAAATCTTTATTGACTTTTTCATTGTTGCTGACTTTCACGCGCTTGAGTGCAGGAGATGATTTTTGTGGTATCAGGAATTTTTCTTTTTCGAATGGGGAAGTTGTAACATTCAAGGTTTTCTATAATGTAATTGGTTTGTATGTGGATGCCGGTACTGCTTCCTTTACAATAACCGACAGCAAAATAAATGGAAGATCAGCCTATCACGTTGTGGGTCTGGGTACTTCAAATCCTTCTTACGATTGGATATTCAAGGTCAGAGACCGCTATGAAACCTATATTGACACTGCAACACTCAAGCCACTGAAATTTGTACGGCATGTTGAGGAAGGGGGGTTCAGAAAAGATGAACTCGTTAATTTTGACCATGCCAATTTGAAGGCAACATCTACAAAAGGAACTTATCCTATAAATGCGTGTATGCAGGATGTGTTGAGCTCAATTTATTATGCAAGGAATATAGATTTTTCTAAATATCAGGTCGGAGACAAGATTTATTTCAGCATGTTTCTGGATGATGAAGTACATAATATCTATATCAGGTATATGGGAAAGGAAATTGTTAAAACCAGGTATGGTAAATTCAGGGCCATTAAATTCAAGCCCATGCTTATTAAAGGTACGATATTTGAAGGTGGCGAGCTCATGACGGTCTGGGTTTCAGATGACGGCAATCATGTACCTCTCCGGATTGAAAGTCCGATTACGGTTGGCAGCGTCAAAGTAGATATGATGGGTTACCGTAACCTCCGTTATCCGCTCAAATCGTTGATCAGCTTCAATTGATACCAATCTCACCCGGGTTGACAAGATCCTTTATACGGAATCCTTTTTCTGTTTTTTGAACCGTACAGCAAATGCAATGAGGGTCATGTTCAAAGAAAAGGATATGGTTTCTGTGAACGGCTTCTTCCAGGAATGTTTCCTTCTCTTCCAGTGTTTTCATAGGAAACATGTCGTACGCAGCCACATATGGAAGTGGAATATGCAAGGAAGAGGGGATTAGGTCAGCCATGTAAACAAGCTTCTGTTCACCTTCCAATGAAATTATGGGAATCATCATTGATTTTGTATGTCCGTATGCAAACATGATTTCAATATGATCGGAGAAAACTGTTCTTTTGTCTGCAATTTCATCAACAAATTTCAACTGTCCTGAATCCATTAGTGGCATGATATTTTCATTCAAGAAAGAAGCCTTTTCCCGTGAATTGGGATCGGTGGCCCATTTCCAATGTATTTCGCTGGTCCAATAGATTGCTTTTGGGAATGTTGGTTTGTATGTGTCGGCCACGAGGCTCACAGCACCTCCGCAATGGTCGAAATGTAAATGCGTCAGGATTACATCCGTAATGTCTTCGGCACCAAAGCCATGAGTTTTTAATGAGGTCAATAGGGTGGCATTGCCAAAAGGGTAGTAGTAGCTAAAAAACTTTTCAGATTGTTTGTTTCCCATTCCAGTATCTATAAGAATCTTCCTGTTGCCTTCTACAACCAGCATGCAGCGCATGCTCCATGGACAAAGATTATTCTCATCAGCAGGATTCAGTTTGTTCCAGATAACCTTGGGCACCACACCGAACATGGCTCCACCATCAAGTCTGAACTGTTCAGTTTCTACGGAATAAACTTGCATATTTTTCTTTTGATACAGCTGCTTTTGTGTACAAGAGGGCAAAAAAACTGAATATAAAAAATACCATTAAAACCAGTATGGAATTGCGCATGCTGCCGGTAAACTCCTCATTGTAAGCAAAAAGAAACAAGCCCAATGTCAGTGCCAGTTTTTCAGTTACATCGTAAAAGCTGAAAAATGAGGTTGTGTCGGTTGTAGCCGGGATAAGTTTGGAATAAGTACTTCTGCTGATAGACTGTATGCCTCCCATAACCAGGCCTACGCAGGCTGCCAGTATATAAAATTCAGTTTGCGAAGTGATGAAATAGCCCCATATGCAAATACCAATCCAGAAAATTATTGTACTCAGCATGGCAGGCAGGTTGCCAATGCGTTGCGAAAGTTTGCTCAGCAGTGTGGCTCCAATGATAGCCACCAGTTGAATCAGGATGATTGTCAGGATCAATTTGGGTTCATCTTCATCTTTTGGAAAGATTTCTTTTTTGCTGTAACCAGCTGCCACAAGCATGATTGTTTGAACACCAACACTAAGGAAAAAAAATGCAATTAAAAATCTTTTGAGAGCCGGGAAAAGCCTTGCCTGTTGCCATACCAACTGAAGTTCATGAAAGCCATTCATGATGATATGTTTTTTCAGTTGTTTATTTGATGCAGTATTGGAAGGGAGTACCCGGAAAGTAATTTGCGCAAAGCCCAGCCACCACAGGCCTACAAGAAGGAAAGAAATTCTTGGTCCCAGTGTCTTATCATGTGCTATACCGAATAGATCAGGTTTTAAAATGATTACAAAACAAATGAGCTGGAGCAGTACACTCCCTATATATCCCATTGCAAACCCTCTGGCACTTACCTGATCCCTCTCTTCAGGCAGGGCAATATCAGGCAGATAGGAATTGTAAAATACCCAACTTGTCCAAAAACCAAGTGCGGCAAGTGAAAAAATCAGAATACCCAGTTCAATTCTTTCTGGGGTAAAGAAAAACAATCCCATACAGGAAATAGACCCCATCAGGGTAAATGCGCGCATGAATGCCTTTTTGTTTCCCCTGTAATCAGCTATAGATGATAAAATCGGGGATATGATAGAAACAATCAAAAAGACTGCAGCAAGTGCAAAATTTTGTAGTGCTGTATTGATAATTTTGTATCCGAAAAAGTCTACATAGGATAATTCACCAGGAATATTAGTGGTAGTAACAGCAACATAATATGCCGGAAATATGGTGGAAGTTATAACAAGGTTGTATGTACTCGCTCCCCAGTCGTACATAGACCAGGCGCGCTGGATTTTCTTTCTTTCTGACTGCATATGCTTAAATGTTATCAGAAAGGTATGAAAAATGATTTTAAGTAAGTTAAACTAGTTCAAATCCGATTAGAATGATCAAAATCGAACCCAGTGCAATCCTATACCAGCCAAAAACCCTGAAGCCATTGTGTTGTAAAAATTTCAACAAAAAACGAATTGCCCAAAGCGCTACGATAAATGCAACTGTACTTCCAATTGCAAGGGTTTGTATTCCAGCTGAATTGAGTATTTCAGGTTCTTCTTTCCAGATATCATAAATTGATTTTACCGTTGCAGCCATCATGGTGGGTACAGCAAGAAAGAAGGAAAATTCTGCAGCGAGGGGTCTTGATAGTTTTTGTTGCATGCCACCGATGATGGTAGCAGCACTCCTGCTGAGACCTGGGAAAATCACTGCAAGTACCTGAAATGAGCCTATGATCAATGCTTTTCTGTTGCTGATATTTTCTTCATCTTTTATATCCGGTTGTTTGAACCACCTGTCAACAAATAACAATACTATTCCGCCTAAAAGCATCACAACAGCTATGAAAAGTGGATTTTCCAATACCTGATCTATATGTTTTTTGAGTAATCCGCCAAAAATCAAGGCGGGAATTACTGCAATCAGGAGTTTGACATAGAAACCAATCTTGTTGATATTGAAAAACTTTTTCCAATAAAGCAGTACAACAGAAAATATTGCACCCAATTGAATAACCACTTCAAACAATTTGGTAAAGGCCTCTTCTTGAATCCCCATGAAAGATGAAGCAATCACCATATGACCTGTAGAAGAGATAGGTAAAAATTCAGTGATGCCCTCAATAATGGCTATGACAATAGCCTCATAATTAGTCATGCCTGCTATTTGCTTTTTTTCATGATGGCATAAACTTCAATAAGTAAACCCGCCATAATAAGAATAGGTGCTATTGTGATCCTGGTTTTACTGTACACCTGATCAACATCAAAAACATTAGGGTCTTCACTTTTTCCACCGCTCATGAGTACGAATCCGAGGATGATTACAATGATGCCTATCAGCATCCAAAGCAAGTTGTCTTTTCCGAAAAGGGTGTTGTTTTTTGTATTCATTAGAAGTTGATTAATATAAATCGTCCAGTTTCATTTTGAGATACTTGGTTACACTGCGGTGTGTACTGATGAATGTTATACTGATTCCAATCAGGATAAGGGTGAAAAAAAGCAGCATCAGCATTGCGTTGTCTCTGAGGGCCTTTATTTCAGGTAGCCACCAGTTCTCCACACCATAGATAATGACCATGATTCCGCCAATGGCTAGTGCAGCACTGATTAGTCCGTTGATAACAGCTTTGGTATCAAAAGGTTTTGAAATGAACCACCGGGTAGCACCAACCATTTGCATGGTTTTTATCAGGAACCTGTTTGAGAACATTGCCAACTTGATGGTGTTGTCAATGAGGATGATGACAATGAGTGCCAGTGTTCCTGCTAGGGCAAGCAGAAAAAAACCTGCTTTCCTGACAATATTATTCAGGTTGCTGACAACCGCATCAGGATATTTCACTTCGCTGATGATGAAGCTTTTCTTGATGTCTGCCGTTATGTTGTTGAGGCTATCTTTATTGACATATTCTGGTTCAAGGAAAAAGTCAATGCTGGCTGGCAGGGGATTGTAATCAAGAACTTTGTTCCAGTCTTCATTCCCGTCGCCAATAAATTTTTCCCTGGCCATCTCCTTGGTAACGTACTGCACGTTTTTGGCATAGGGGCGGCTTTCGATTAAGGTCTTGACTGCATCAATTTCATTTTGTGGACTACCCTCCCTTATAAAGGCATTGACTTGAACGCTGCCTTTGAAGTAACTTTCAAGTTTACTGGCATTGATAACGAGCCATCCGAGCATGCCTAGTATAAACAAAACCAACGCCACGCCTAAAATGGACATGAAATAGGATGGTTTGCTTCTTTTCATGGATGCTTTGCTGACTGCTGCCATAGTTTACGATTTAAATTTTCCCCGTAACCGTAAGGAATATCAAAAATAGCAATTTTAAAGCGTTTATGTATTTTTGCTTCGCTGATTAGCAAGGTTAAATTATTAAATAACATATCAGAACAGGATTGACATGGAGTATGCATTCAGGGAAATAGAAAAGAAATGGCAGTCGCACTGGCAAAGAACCAATGCATACAAAGTAATTAATGACAGCAGTAAGCCCAAATATTATGTGTTGGACATGTTCCCTTATCCAAGTGGAGCGGGTTTGCATGTGGGCCATCCACTTGGCTATATTGCCAGTGATGTATTCAGCAGATACAAGCGCCTGAAAGGCTTCAATGTACTCCATCCGATGGGGTATGATTCATTTGGATTGCCAGCTGAGCAGTATGCTATTGAGCATGGTATCCCTCCTGCAGTTTCTACAAACGCCAACATCGATACTTTCAGGTCTCAGTTGGATAAAATCGGATTTTGTTATGACTGGGATCGTGAGGTTAGGACTTCCAATCCAGATTATTACAAGTGGACCCAATGGATATTCCTGCAGTTGTTTGACAGCTGGTTTGATCGGTCACAGCAAAAAGCAAGACGAATTGCTGACCTTGTTTCCATTTTTAATGCAGAGGGTAATGCAGGTCAGGTTTGTCCAGGTAACCGGAAGTTATCTTTCACTGCTGTTGAGTGGTCTGGGTTTAGTGAAGAAGCACAAATGGCCGTATTGATGCAATACAGACTGGCCTATTGTGGTGTAGGCGAGGTGAATTGGTGTGAAGCTTTGGGAACAGTGCTTGCAAATGATGAGGTTATCAATGGGGTCAGTGAGCGTGGCGGGCATCCCGTCATTAAGAAAAAACTGCGTCAGTGGTACCTGCGGATTACTGAGTATGCTGAAAGGTTGCTTGATGGGTTACAAACAGTAGATTTCAGTGACAGCATGAAAGAAATGCAGTCGAACTGGATCGGTAAAAGCTTTGGGGCTGAAATTGATTTCAATTTGGTTTCATCCAATCCGCATGCCACCGGGAAGCAGCTTCGGGTATATACAACAAGGCCAGATACAATATTTGGGGTTGATTTCATGGTTATTGCGCCCGAACTGTCTCTTGTTCAGGAAATAACAACTGTTGAGCAGGATGCGGCTGTGAACAAGTACCTGGAATATGTAAACAGCCGGAGCGAACGAGAGCGTATGGCTGAGAAAAAAATTACCGGTGTTTTCAGTGGTGCTTTTGTTAAGCATCCATTTGGGGACAGGCTAATTCCTGTGTGGATCAGTGAATATGTGTTGGCAGGATATGGAACTGGTGCAATCATGGCTGTTCCTTGTGGTGATGAAAGGGATTTTAAGTTTGCTAAACATTTTGATATTCCTGTTACCAATATTATCGGTGCGGCATTCAATGGTGATGATGCCAATCCTACCAAAGACGCAATTCTTGAAAACAGCGGGTTCCTGAGCGGGCTCGTTATGCGTGATGCCATACTTGTGGCTATTGAGAAAATCGAATTAACTGGTATTGGCAAGCGACAGACCAATTACAAAATTCGGGATGCAGCATTCAGTAGACAACGCTATTGGGGTGAGCCTTTCCCGATTGTGTGGCATGGGGATGTGGCTGTTCCACTAGATGAAAATGATCTTCCGGTTTTGTTACCTGAACTGTCAGACCTTAAGCCTGGCCCGGACGCGCAAGGTCCACTTGCCAATCTTCCTGACTGGGTTGAATATGGAGGTGGCATACGTGAGGTAAATACCATGCCTGGTTATGCCGGCAGTAGTTGGTATTTTCTCCGGTACATGGATCCGGGCAACAACAACGAATTTTGCAGCAGAGAGGCCAGTGATTATTGGGGACAGGTAGACCTTTACATCGGGGGAACGGAACATGCAGTTGGTCATTTGCTTTACAGCCGTATGTGGACCAAAGCCTTGTTTGACCTGGGTTATATTGGGTTTGATGAGCCTTTCAGAAGGCTTGTTAACCAAGGTAAAATTGGAGGAGATTCCCGACTGGTTTACAGGGTAAGAGGAACGAAACAATTTGTTTCATCGGGGTTAAAGGATCAATTCGAAACCGATGAGCTGCACGTAGATGTAGCA
>Ga0208787_1000361_pt1 | contig 22068 bp, 64 predicted proteins | sample Wag4_2014_7_11_FD_187362 | JGI IMG/M metagenome (GOLD analysis project Ga0208787, IMG submission 187362) | Fresh water microbial communities from Ohio, USA - Utica-2 Time Series HT 2014_7_11 (SPAdes) (version 2) | ecosystem: Environmental > Aquatic > Freshwater > Water tank | place: USA: Ohio...
AGAGAGATATACGGATCCACACCTATACTCCTTCTATGAAATTTTTATTATACATGGGGGTAATTGTCACATATGTGGTATGCAGATAGATTACTCTGCACCCCGCCAAGCTTTTGTACCTGGATGGAAGTATGGACTACAGCTAGATCATGTAATCCCTTTAACCAAAGGAGGATCTGACGAGCTTATAAACGTAAAGCCTTCCCACGGTATCTGCAACCTTACTAAAGGCAATAGAACAAATGAGCCAAAGAAACATCCTAGGTATGCACCCGTCGATACTTCGTATAGAAAAAATCTTAAGAATAAAATCTCAGTCGACTAGCATTTCATATTTCACAAAATGTTAATATATTTTTATCATGTATGATCCCGAATAAATAAATGTCCGTTTTGTCTATATAGTGCGCCCATAGCCTATTAACTTTGAGCGTGAGTGTGATGCTAATCACAAAAATAGTTTGAGAATACTTGCCAGTAACCCCCCTAAATGTCAGTCCCCCGTGTTAGGCTTATAGTATAAAGAAAGTAAGAAACACTTACTAAGAAAGGTTAGGTCTAAAATGACTAACAGAATTTGGGAAAGTCGTAATGACTATCAGAATGACGCTCAGCGTCTAGGCTATGTAACTTGCTCAGCAGGTTGCGGTAGAGTAACCGCTTGGTCGCTCTGCGTAATGTGTGGCGGTAACTATGCCGAACATAACCTACTAGGAAAGGCGGTAATCTAATGAACGATTATCTAGACTATATGGACGAAATCTACGAGGAACTCGTAGAGGAATTCGGACACGAAATAGAGTCCGTGTGTGAGCATAATCACACTAACGCCTAACGGCGTGTCGCTAGTAAATGTCAGCCCTATCGGCTACAATTACAGCATAACAACTAAATAAGAATTAGAGCGTGAGCCTAGCAAATAATCCGAAAGGTGAGCCTAGCAAATAACCGCTCAACAACTAACTAACTACTAACGAAAGAAGAACAGATAATGACTATCACTTATACACTATGGCAAGGCTCTCAACTATTAGCCGTAAATCAAAAGGCTAGTAAGCCCGAAGAAATCTTAGCGGTAATCGCTGAACTAAATAAACTCGGTAAGGGTTTCACTTATAACATTAGAGAAGTAGAGGTAAAGTAATGATGTCTAAATGGGATACTATTCAGGCAGATGTAGCAGACGCTTATGTCTATCTAGAAGAAGAAGAAGCCTATAACAAGGCACTAGCAGAGGGCTTAGACTTACGCCTTAGCGAATACGAAGAAGAAGAAATGTCCGCACTAACATTAGATTGGGATAACTAATAATGATTACAGACGGATTTATATTAGAAATAAATAGCGACTACGGATTAGAATTAGATAGTTTCTTAGGGGCTATCTACTTACCTTGGCACACTATCGCTATTACTACCGCCCTACTAATCGCCTATAAGATTTACAAGAGAAAGAAGAATAAGTAATGACTACTAATCGCTTACTAACTACCGCCGTCCAATTACTACTAGCGGGCGTGACTATCCCGCTACTAATTGCCGTAATCAAAGACATAAAAAATGGGGGACTAAATGAGTAAATCACAATTAGAAAAAGATTTAGAAATCAAAGAAAGTTTTATAGATTTACTAAATGACCTTTACCCAACTGTAAAAATTGGTTATTCAACTTTTACTCCCGCCGAAATCTTAGAGTGTTGCGATCCCGTTGCGTTTGCGATTGGATTAGTAGAGCACGAAGATTATTTAGCAGAATTAGAAGATGAGACATAACTCACAATAAATAAACGGCGTGTCGGCTTGACAAAATCGAGCTGGCCCGCAACTACTGCGGAGTCGGGCGTGTCGTTACGACATTGTTATAAAAAACCCTGAATTTTACGGCGTGTCGATTTGACAGACAAATCGGACATTTTGATGTGATGCTTATCACACGGCTTGAGCGTCTCACTATTTGGATTTACTGGCTAGTAATGTGAAAATGTCAGTGGGTTCGTGTATAATTCCATACATAACAACAAACGAAAGAAGGTCTGCCAATGGCTACCAAACTATACACAATCGAAAGCCTACTTGTAGGAAAAAACTATCGCTCACGCAATCGCCACTTTTCTGGCGAAATTGTATCTGCCGAACACCGCCCAGAAATTTGGTATGGTGAAAAAACTGAAGCGTATCTAATCGAAATAAATGCGGGCGGTCTGCGAAATAAATTCGCAACAATCGCAGTAAAGGTTGGTGAATAATAATGGGATACATCGAAATTTTCCGAATGGACAACGAGGGTGCTGGCTGGGTAGATTTATCCGAAGCAACACCCGATGAATTATTCAACATCGAATTAGGATTATTAGAGGAAGGTGCGTTCGAATGAACTTAGACGAATTCAAACAACACGTTATCGCACAACGTGAGGCAAGCAAGGCGCAAGCCTTGTCAGTGCTATCTGCTACAATTACAAAATCAACAAACGAAAGGGAAAACCTAAATGGGTAGAATGAAAGAATTATACACTCAGATTTTAGAGTGTGATACCTGCTACGGAAATGGCTGGCTATACTACGGAGATGAAAATAATTATGATGTAGAGGCTTGCCAATGTAATCCGCTCAGTTTTTTTCAGGAAAATAAATAAATGGAAATCTTTATCTGCGATAATTGCTCAACACTTGCCACCTTGTCGGTGGTCGGTGATACAATACAACTAACAAAATGCCTATGCTCAACTAACGAAAGGGAAAACCTAAATGTATAAACTAACTTGCGCCTATGATAGCAACGCCCCGCATTGGTCTGCCGAATACGAAAACGAATTCGGTGCGTGGGAAAACTTTTTCCGTTTTACTGATTGGGGTTCGGCTCACGAATACTCAACTGTAAATTTATCAACGCCAACTGGCAAAATGTATACGAAAGTTTTTTATAGAAATGGAATGGTATCAGTAAAATGATGACACGAAAAGATTATGTCGCAACGGCAGAAATTCTAAAGTATGCGAGCAACAAAACTCACCCTGCTGTATTTTCTAAAATCGTAAATGATTTCGCTGAAATGTTTGCGAAAGATAATGAGCGATTTGATGTAAAACGATTTCACGAAGCGAGTGGGTATAATGTTCCTAACTTCTCTTCAAGATAAAGTAAAACGCATTCAGGAATTGCGTCGCAGTAATGCGGCGCAACCTGTTCGCAATAAAAAAAAATACACACGCAAAATAAAACATAAAAATAAATTCGATCAATAATTAATTAGAACAGGTGTTCGAAAGCCCGCAGAGCTGCGGAGTCGGGCGTGTCGTTACGACTGTGATCTAAAACACCCTGGAATTTGCAGCGTGTTGCGTAAAATGTCGGTCCATTCTGCTATACTTACAACCTTACCAACGAAAGGCCAACTAATGAAATTGAAACGCTCTAATGATAGAAAGGTGGCTAACCTTGTCACAAAAAATGGAAAGCAAGCCGCAATTGCTAACACGTTCGGATTACCCGCAGGAAAAGATTTCTCATGTCCTGGCGCTACGTCTATCTGCGAGACTGTTTGCTATGCAGGCAAATTGGAAAAACTCTTCAAGGGAGTAAAAACTAATCTGCTACACAATTGGGAATTGCTACGCAATGCCGATATGGAAACAATGTATCAATTGCTAAATGAAATGATTATTGATTTCAAGGCTGATTGTGTAAAGAAAGACGCTCCTATGCTATTCCGTATCCACTGGGACGGAGATTTCTTCAATGATTTCTATACTTATGCCTGGAAGAATGTAATCAATGAGCACACCGATGTTCAATTCTGGGTTTACACACGTGTAAAGTCTGCAGCGCTTATTCTAAAGGATGTATCTAATTTATCTCTTTACTATTCCACCGACGATGAGAATAAAGAAATCGGCCACGAACTAAAAGTAAATGAGGGAATTCGCCTTGCATATTTAGGGAAGACATTCGCCGTCACCGAAAGCACAATGAAAGAATTGACGGGCAAGCCTGGTGCTAAGTGCCCTGAGAATATGAAATCAATTCCACTAATTAGCAATGCAGGTTCTGCGTGTGTATCGTGTGGGTTATGTGTTTATGGTAAAGCAGATATTAGATTTAGCGCAACTAAAAAATAAGGAGAAATAAAAATGGCCGAGCTTAATTATTTTAATGCATTAATAAATTCTGTTGTTGGTGATCAAGATCAGAAAAAAGCTGCTAAAGAGTACTTAGCAGAAATAGATCCCGACATATGGGGCCAGGAGGAATAAAAGGCCCGCAATACTACGGGGTTATCCACAGGTTTACGGGAGTTATCCACAAACCCTGGAAATTTGTGAGATTTATCACAAGGCTTATGCGGGGAATAGATTAGGTAATGTCAGTGCCCTATGCTAAAATACTCTTATCCAACAACGAAAGGTAACAAATGTCTAATCTAATCAAAGTTCCACACACAATAACTTTCGAGGCTATCATTAACCTTGATACTATCCCTGCAAACTTATTGCCACGCTTAATTGCTCTTGATGAAAAAACAATGACAGAGATGTGCAAGGAAGCAACGCTACACGCTCTTGCTCAATCTAATGTATTAAAAACTGCTAATGAGTTTAACACTTGGGCTGAAATGACTATCAAGGAAGGTAACTAACAATGGGAAGCATAACTGCATTAGGTATTCAGGATAGCGTGTTAGATTTAGAAACACAATTAGCCTATCACTTACAGGGTAATCATTACCCACCCGTTCCACTTTCTATGGTGCAACCTTGCATAGATGCTATTGACGCATACTATGATGAGGATTTTGATCGACAGATAAAGATGCCTGAAGGCGTATCTTATAAAGGATTAGACACAGCACCTGCCTCCGCCATTATTGACCAACACCACTTAGGATTTTGGCTACCTGAGTGTGACTAGTATCACACGACACTCCCCCTAGAAATGGGGGGAAATGTCGGTGGTATCCGCTATAATACTACTACCAACCAAACGAAAGGAAACAAATGACAAACGCAACACTAGAGGTAGGTCAAACCTACACAACAACAACAAGCGGTATCACAGGAGTTATCAAAGCCGTTGATAACCACCCTAGCGGAGTAAATCGTATTCTGCTTGATGTAGAAGGCAAGGAACGCTGGACAAGCGCAACTGCTAACTAAATAAGCATAACGAAACAGGGACAGTTTAGAGAGTGTTCTAGTCCAATGTCGTAAGTAAGAACTCTCCACCTTCGGGTGGAAATGTCAGTAGCACCTGCTATACTAATCAACCAACCAACCAACGAAAGGCAATACAAAATGAGCAGACAAATCACAGTAAAGGTAGCAACAAGCAAAGTAATCAAGGCACTAGAGGCTCGTCTAGCAACGCTAGAAAATGATTACAGCACACAGACAGCAAAAGAAGCAAAGTTCGGCAAAGCGCAAGAAGCGTGGCGCAAGGAAATTGCTAAGTGGGCTATTGCCAACTTCTCAAAGGCTGAGAACCTTCGCACAAACTATCGTCAATGGAACAACACTCTCAATGTTGATTTTGACATCATCACAAAGGAAGGCAACTTCCCTGCTGAACCTGAAAAGGACTTTGAGGTTATCCATCAGCACCAGTATCGTGAGATGAAAGAGGACATCACAAATGCCCTAACAATTCTCAAGATGACAGATGAGGAAACAGTAAATGCTTCTACAATGAAGCAGATTGCTAAGTATCTCTAAATAGGTTTTGGGGGGTTAGCACACAAAGTCTAGACACCTAAACCCAAACGACCTGAGTAAGTCGCAAAACTGCTCAACCCTTCGGGGCTAGACAAACTCTAGTTCTAAATGCTATAATTAAAATCCCTACTAACTAAGGAACAAAATGAAAAATCGTTATCGTGTAGAAATTTATGATGAAGTAAAAGCAAATGATTTAACTATTTATTCAGAGCAAGGTGTAGACAAAGAATATCTAACTGAATTAGTTTTTTCTAATATGCGCCGATTTAACGGAACTATTCGTGCTTATGTTTATGACAACTTAAAGAAAAAGAAAACAACAGCGCTATTATTACCAATGGAATTTATTCCTAAGAAAACAGAATTAACTAATTTAGTTGGCTAAAAAGTTGCAGCGATCTTCTCTTTCGCTGCAGCTGGCCCGCAGAGCTGCGGGGTTATCCACAGCCTTACGACCTACCTGTGGAAAACCCTGAAATTTTGTGATATTGATCACCCTAGACAATTCGGACATCTTGTAACTAACTATAGATAATGTCAGTGGGTTATGTTATACTCAGTTTATCAACCAATCGAAAGGAAATAAAAATGGCTCATAATCTAGAAATGGAAAACGGCGAAGTTGCTTTTGCTCTTCGTGGCGCTCCTGCTTGGCACAACCTTGCAAACCGCATCTTTACAAAAGATGAGGAAGTCACAACTCAAACAATGCTTGACGAAGCAAAACTTTCCAACTGGAATGTTCGCTTGTCTCCACTGACTGACCACATTTCAGAATCTTGGAATGATGTATCTCAGGCATCTCTTGTCATTCGTGACAACCCATTCAATAAGGGAATCGATGTTCTCGCAACTGTCGGCAAGCGTTACAAGCCTGTGCAGAATGAAGAACTATTTGCATTCGCTGATGCAATTCACGATGCCAATGCTGATTGCCGTTGGGAATCTGCTGGCTCACTAAAAAAGGGTAAAGTTGTTTTCGGAACTGTGGACATTCCACGCACTATGGTTCTTGACCCACAAGGCGCTAACGATGAGACAAAACTTTATCTTATCGTATGGACATCACACGATGGTTCTGTTGCTGTTCAAGCAGCCGTTACACCTGTTCGTGTTGTATGCCAAAACACGCTAAACCTTGCAATGAAGAATGCTAAGCAATCTTTCAAGATTCGCCACACGCAATCTGTTGAGGGTCGCATTCAAGTTGCTCGTGAAACTCTTGGGCTTGCTCTTGGATACTTTGATGAATTCGAAGTTCAAGCAAAAGCGCTTTACTCTCAGGCAATTACTGATGCTGAATTTTCTAAATTGATTCAAACAATTTATCCTAAGCCAGATAAAGATGCATCTAAGGTTGCACTAACTAAGTGGGAGAATAAGGTTGTCTTGCTTGATGACCTTTACCATAACTCACCAACTAACGCTACAATCAAGGGAACTAAGTGGGGTGCGTTCAATGCACTAACTGAGCGTCTTGATTATTTCCGTTCAGGTCGTGGCAATTCTGAAACACTAATGGCTGGTGCATCAGGATTTGACCCAATTCTAACTGCTGAAAAAAATAAGTTGTATCGAATGGTTGCAACTTTCTAAATAAAAAAATCCTAGGCAAGATTTAAAACTGCCTGCAAGATCTCTTAGCTCAGTTGGTTAGAGCGCTACCCTGTCACGGTAGAGGCCACGGGTTCAAGTCCCGTAGGGGTCGCATCTCAATATATGAGAAGGCCCGCAGACCTGAAGGCCAAATGTCCGTTTTACGACTTTTGTAAAAAAACCCCTGAAAGCTATTGTATATGTCAGTGGTGCCCGCTATAATACTCGTATGACAAAATATGAGAAGTATACCTGGGTGTGCACGGGAGACTGTGATGCACTAATCGAATATACAATTAAAGATGGATTTGGATGGCCTGCAGGTGAGATGAACCTCACATGCCGTTGCAATTCAAACTGCACATTATTGTCAGTGGAAGATGCTACAATACCATATACAGATACACCCCTACCAACGAAAGAGGAAAAAATGGAAGATGCAACAATAAGCACAACCGTGCCTGATACATACAACCCTAATCTATTGGTTACCTACAAAGTAATCCGTGGTTATTCAGATGCAGAATATGCAACTGATAAGGTTACATCAATTGAATGGGACCTGCACAATGCCCGTCAAGCACAAAAAACTAACGGCGTTTTAAATGGCAAGATTGATGCAGTTAAGGAAATTATCTGCGAGGCATATGCAGATTCAGGTGACCAAGATACATTGCGTGAAATTGCTGAAGCGCTATCAATTGAATTAATTAAGGAAGTTGAGTGGACCGCATCTATCGAAGTTAGCGGAACATATTCTTACAACATTCTTGAGAATGAGTATGACTTAGACCTTGAGTCAGAAATTACAGATGCTATCTTTGCTGAATCAAACAATGGTAACATTGAAATTGGTGACCAAGAAGTTTGCAATGTGAGGGAAGCATAATGTATTTTGAGTTGACTGCTCCTGATAGGCTATCTATGGAGATGGCCTATTGGGATGCTCAGATGATTGGGCTGGACCCAACTGCATTATCACCGTTGACTTTCAACATTGGAACTGGTAGTATTGAGAAGGTAAGTCGCATTCGTGATAAGTATAATCTAACAGAATCATACGTATCAGACTACGAGCCAACAGGATATACAGGGAGATAAAATGGATTATCAGGATGGATTTGAAGACGGGGTCAAGTTTACTCGTGAAGTAATCATTGCCAATATTAGAGTATGGGCTGAAAAGTCTGAAGATGGAGCAGCATACGATGATATTGCTGACCGACTAGAATTTGGAACCGTTGACTATGACATCTGAAGATCTAACTAGATGGATTGGCTGTGATCAATGCGGTACAGCTCAAGCTAGGTATCTAATTAAACTAGTAGATGGTGAGCTTTTCTTTTGCCACCACCACTATAATAAAAACAAAGAGGCCCTTGACAAGGTCGCCTTTGAAATGATAGAATTGAATAAAACCGAAGAAGTACCTCAACTAGAAAAGGCGGAAATATAATGGGAGATAGAGCAAACTTTGGATTCGTCCAACCTAACGGAAATACAATTGTACTATACGGTCACTGGGCTGGACATCAAATGCTAGCAAATTTAGCAGAGGCGGTCATTAAGGCCCAAGGACGTTGGTCGGACCCTTCATATGCAACACGTATTACAATCAGTCATATGATTGGTGAAGGCTGGGCAATGGAGACAGGCTGGGGCTTGCACGTAAATGAGATTGGTGACAATGAGCACAAGATTGCTGTTGTCGATTTTCAGCAACAAACATTCAGTCTACACGAAGAGGCGCCTTATTCGGATGAATCAAATAAGGTCCGTGGAATGAAGAATGAAGCAATCTTTACACAGGACCTAAGTAACTTCTGTGAAAAGTATTCAGACCAATTGGTTCGAGTATAACTAATTAATCTAAAGGTGCCCCTACTAGTCTTCGCAGGCCAGGGGTTAACTAAAGCATCGGATTTTACTTTCGTTGGTTACCGATAGCAGCCTTAGTAAGAATCCCTGGATCATGTCCAGGGTTTTTTATTGCCCGCAACAGCTGAGGGTATATTATTCTGTTTACGATGTCAATATAAAAAGCCCTGAAAATTTGTGATCTTGACCACATAGCTTGGAAAATGTGGTGTGAAACACACCTATAGGGTATTCCAATTGTCAGTGGTCCATTGTATAATTAAGCCATATCAACGAAAGGATATAAAATGCCAAATTGGTGTTACAACACATTAACTATCCAAGGACCTAAGTCTGAGGTAGATATGATTAAAGATAGACTGAATGCTCCATTTACATTAGCACAGGAAACATTTGGTATGGGTGATATTTCTACTATGGGTTTCCCCACCAAAATTGAACAGGTAAGTTATTCTAATCCTGTCTTTGCTTTCTTTAATATCCACTCATATAAGGATGACGGTATTACTGATGAGGAATATGCCTGCCAGCCTTCTCGTGGTGATATAGATATTCAGAATGACCCTGATTGGTTCCGCAAATCTGTTGAGTTTGCTAAGACTCAAAAGGATTGGTATTCGTGGAATAACTCTAACTGGGGAACTAAGTGGGATGTAGCCGTCCGTGACGGTGATGAATATCCAAATACAGAATTGCTTGAATACAAATCAGAAGGTGATGACAACTGGGTTGTCTATAAATATGAGACTGCTTGGTCACCTGCTGTAACTATCTTAACTAAACTAAGTAATCTTGTTCCTAACTGCCTACTCACATTAGAGTATGAGGAAGAAACAGGTTGGGGCGGAGAACTAGAGATTGTCCGTGGAGAAGTCAAAGAAATTCTAGACTATGAGAACCGTTGCTATGCTTGTCAATCTTTTGATACATTGTCTTATTGCGAGAATGACTGCGGTGAATTCTGCTCAGAATGCGGACAAGGCTCTTGGCAGAATGAAGTGGAAATGGCAGAATGTCAGACCCATAGTGTAGTATTAGCAAATGAGAAAACATACACACAGGAGGAAGCGCTAAATGGCTAGTTTCTTAGAAGATGTAAATCAAATGGTAATTGACGCTTGCTATCAAGATATAGCAGAACAATTACTTGAAGATTGGATTAATAGTAATCTTGACGAAGGGCAATATTATGCAGATAAGCAATTTGCTGAAATGTCAGGAGATAGGTTTATCCAAGATGAGTTTAATAAATTCTATAATCTAAAAGAAGGAGATGAGGACTACCTATGAGAAGTTATGACTTTGTAATTAAATTAGCAGGTAGTGTAATGGCTAATAATGAGAAAGAAGCACATAATAAAATTAATGCTCATTTAGATGACCTAGGTGAAGTTGATAGTACAAGATATGATTTAGGTTGGCCTGATGTATCTTGGGATATGGAGTATGACTTATGCTAGGTTATACTGAGTCTGATCTAAATAGGATGATTAATGCTATACACGATTCAAAGCTTTTCTATCTTAGGACCCCGTCCGATTTAATGGACAAGGAGCCTTTGAGGAAAGACCTAGAAGACGCTGTTAGTTTCTTGCAAGGTTTATGGGCGGAGGGTTACTTTGACCACACAGACTAAATCATCATACTTCTTGGAGTATATGAAGTTACATCTAATTAGTCTTAACCAGGACTTAGAGGGTGAATATAATATTCAATCTAAGATTAATATCCAGGGACAAATTATGGCAACCGAGCATTTATTGTCAGTGGCAACTGATATAATGAATAACTCTAACGAAAGGGTATATGGATGAATTCAGAAGACATTGGGCTCCCGCCCCACTTGCAACGCCTAGTCAATGCAGGTGTTAGTGGATTAGATATAATGCACGGAGAACTAAAAAATCTAATGCTAATGGCTGAGCAAGACTTAGCAAGCGCAATAGAACAAGAAGAGTTGTCTGAAGAGGCAATGGATTCTATGGTCCGCACAGAATGTGAAGGGCGCCTAGATATGCTAGTAGAACTGTATCAACTAACTTATCAATTATCATTTGCGATTGGAGCACGTAATGAAGCCTGAAGATAAAGATAAACTAAACGAATGTTTAAAGATTCTAGACACAACGGACCTAGGACTATCTTTAGTCTGGCTATGGACTTGGTCGACCATTAATAATATAATGGAAGATGAGACATACAAGGTCAAGGTAACACAAGACCAAATGTGGGACAACCTCTGTGAGGCTGTATCTGCAGGCCACGGGTTCTCCCTGGAATACGGGGCGGAACAACATAACGACGACGTCCTTGAATGGATGTTGAACCGTGAATACATTGTTGACACAATGTTCGAAGATGATGAGGAGGAAGAAGATGAAGATGAGTGATGAGTACATCAATGATCAATTAAACAAGGCCCAAAAGCTTTTGTGGGGTGGATCTGAAACTGAGAATATTGAAGCACATAATATTATATCTAAACTAATAAGAGATAGAATGGAAGGGGACGAGGGCCAAAATGACTAATTATGAGCCTAGCTTGGAAATCCTGGAAGTTGAGTATTCTTGCTCACCTGGAGGAATTGATCTATTTGAAGTCTATGATAAAACAGATATACCTTTATCTGTCCCAATATATGAGACAGAAAGTTTGACCGAAGCGGTCCAGTTCTGCTACAATCTAGGGAAAGACTTTACTGTCAGGACATTAGCGGAATGGAATGAAAGGGAGTTGTCATATGCCTCTGTATAGAGTGTTTGGAACCAAGTACACAAATTACTACACAATTGTTTCGGCTGCCGACGAATATCAGGCAGCGGAGATTGCGAACCTTCGTCCAGAAACAGATTGGAATGAAATTACTACAGGTGACATCATTGAGGCTACAGACGTATTCTTAGATGAAGATACCGAGATAGATTTACAACTTAATATCTAGGCGGAAAGCTATTTACAATATCGTAAATAGTTGATATAATAAATATAAACATCTCTTGAAAGGGGATTCAAAATGGCGACAAAGCGTGAATATCTAAAGGCGCAGGGAATTACAGTTGGCAAGCGTGGGCGCTTCTCAGCTGCAGCAGTAAAGGCTCTATCAGATGCTCAGACAAACGGGATCACATTTGAGGCAGAGGCCAAGGCACCAAAGAAGTAGTTGGTTGTTTGACCACGGGGGGCTGGCTAAATGTCAGTCCCTCGTGCTATAATCATAGGTCATAGAGAAAAGGCGGAATATGAAAACTAAAGAACAGCAGATAGCAGAACTACTAACTAATTCAGTAGAAGACCATTTCTTCAATCCTGCCGCTTTAGGCAGGTATCTCGCAGACCAGCCTACATACACCCTAGACCGTGTTATGGAGGTCGTTGCGTGGGTTATCGAGAAGCAGGCAAGACGATATGACCGAGAACTGGAAACGGGTGGGGCGATATCAGAAGGCCTTGCTATTGCTTCTAAGTTAGACTTAGTTATAGATAAGATTAACAATGAGAATGAATTAAAGAATGTTAAACTGCCTATGACTCCAAATCAAAGGCGGGCATTCGTAAAGGCCCTACCACAAGAACAAGAACAATCATATAGATACTCTTGGCTACACGAAACAAATAATAAATCTAATACATTTGTAAACCAGGGAATGTAGATCAATGTAATCTAATATAGCCCAGAATTATCCACAGGTTTATCCACAGCCTGTGGATTTTTTTGTGGAAAAAATGTGGGCCAAATTTCCCCTTTACGACAGATCAAAAAAAGTCCCTGAAATTGTGGGCCATATATTCCATTTACGACGAGCTCTAAAAAATCCCTCAAATTCTAGAAGAAAGTATATTTAATCTAATATAATCTATATGGAATGATCCAGAACATATAATGAATCTGGCATAATATACCCAGAATTGGTCAAAATTTTTCTATAGAAATCTATTGACAATGTGGGCAAAATATGCTCTTTACGAGGCTATTGACAGGATCCCTGAAATATGATAGGCATATGGGGTCTATGTGGAGCAAAGTGGATTAAAATGGGGGCTTATGGAGGCCATGCCCCATTACACATATATCTAAATAGATATAATATGATAGTAAATGGTTTAGTTTTAATAGTAATTATTTTCTATGATCTGACTATCTATGCAGTCAAATAAGCCTTCTAAGGGGTATTAGAGAGGTGTTTAAATGAGGGGGGAACCAGGGATATGGGTCTATTTTGGTCTATTTGCAGGAGACGCAGTAATAGGGAGTTCTCATATGATCTGAGAGAACATATCCTGATCTGGAACATTTGCTGCAAATTACCTGGATTAGACCATTCTCTTCAATATCGTCTAAATCAAGGGTGAATGACCTTGTATAGTATAGCTTGGTTATATACCATGTAATGGCTATTAGTGATAGTTCTAACATTATTCGGCCTCCCCGCCTTTATCTCATTGGTCCTAGAAATGGAGTTATTCCAAAATCATCATCATCTGACCACTTGCCTGTGGAATATCCTACTTCACGATCAGTATCTCTGGAGCCACACACTACACAGGTTATTTGACCATCAAGGTCTAGTTCATATTTACACCTATAAGTGATGCAGGTTGGATGACTCATTAGTATCCTCCCATGCATTCATTTCTAGTATGATAAAGTCTGATCTTAGTCATAGTCTTCCTATTAGGAGCATATAGATCTTCCCCACAGCAAGCAGCTTTTAGATGCCATTCTCTGGCAAAGAAGTCATACTGCATGCCCTTAAATTTGGCATATTTATTAGCCACAAATGTGGCAAATGGGTCAGGTATTTCCAGTGTATGCATCATATGTTTATTATAGCATTTTTGTCAGGTACTGACAAGGGGTGTTCTTCTCGCCGACGATTTCACTATTCGTGCAATACTGAGTTATTTAACCATAATTGACCATCTATAATAGTATATCTTAATATTAGTCGACTAGAATTACATTTAAGACATTTAGGCTTATAGTCTAATGGTTTACTTATTTCAAGGTTTAGCGTTGACTTATCTTTCATACATATATAGTTATATGTATATAGGGGATCCATTCTGTTCACCCCGCCACTTTATATGCATACTTCCTACACATCCTGTAAACGTAGAGATTTAGCCCATCTCCGTATTTATTCAAAAACGAAACATACTCTGGGATAAATACACTAGCAAACCCTAGCCTATCTATGACTACCTTATCGACCTTGAAAAACCAGTCTTGGAGATGAGCACATAGCCTATCAAAGTCTTGCTCTGTAAATTCCCCTAAATTGTTCTTAACCTTATTGCCCATATCAGAGACCATAACTATTGCCTCTTCCGCCATATCAGCCCAGTCTTGCTTTGAATACTGAGATATTCGCTCTTGGGCCTCTAGCACATATGGATTGTTTGGCTCAGTTCCAAGCCAAGTCTTCCATAGCTGTAGGCAGGTTATTTCTTTATTCATGGACTTTATTTTTAACTCTGATCCAGCATCCATATTCATTATGAGACGAGGTCCCTATATATTCTTGACCAGTTTCCATATCTATAAGCCTCCATTTTCCAGGAGCTTTAGTATGTATTATTAAATCCATAGGAGAGTCTAACTCTTCTACTCCGCCAAATCCGTATTTATCCAGTAATCTTCTCATATGTATCTATTATACTATATCTACGCATTCATCTCTTCTAATGCTTTAATTGCGTCCATGCAGTTATCTTCTGGGACGTCATTGAAGTAATACTTATTTGTCTCTTCATCTTGGCTCCAGCCTCTCCATCCATCTATATCTGGCCAATAAGATGCTCCCGTATTCATAGACTCTGGGTCCGCCATAATCTCATCTAAATAATCGTATAGATGCACCTCTGCAAATAAAGCTTCTCTTAGTCTGCCCCACCTAAATAAAGTATTAACTAATCTATCAATCATTCAAAGTCCCTCTGGTTTTCTAGTAGTTTATTTATGTCAAGCTTTTTATCATTAGACCAGTGTATATAAGATCTAATATAGACTATGGCATAGGCTATTGCCGATAGGATAAATCCATACTGATTAGTAATTAAAGCATATGTAATCCATAATACCTCATTAAATAAAAGCACCCACCATCCCCAGATTGTCTTGCGACCTACAAAGTATATGCCTGCTACGCCGATAACGGCGAGTATATATGACCAATACATTAATTAGTCCCCTCTTCTGAATATTTCTCCCAATATGCAATTCCGTTTTTATCACGGTCATTCCACTCTTCTCCGCTCATATCAATATCTTTTAGCATATCTTCTATAGCTAATTTAAGACGCATTGATCGGTCTCGATCAGGATTAGTCATGGGTTCTCTCTTTTCGACGCACTTTTCGCTTCACTATTCGTCAATATCTTCTATATCGAATAGATCATAATCAATATCTTTTAATTGATTAAAACTATTATATACTAAATAGCCAATGATGGCAATAGATACTACGCCTGCTGCAAGGGTTATCATTTTCTTGTTCATTACTCCGCTTTCTGAATTGGAATCATTGCGCTACATCTTTCACAATACTGATAGGTTGATCCCGTAAATGGGCAGGTTCCTGCCTCAACTAAAACATGATCTTTAATCATACATACAATAGATTTAATATTAATCATCTGTATACTTAAGCCTTTCTAAAATTTCATCAATGTCAAAATACCTTGGATCCAAGGGATCTGTTACTACCCAGGGTGGAGGTGACTTAGGCTTATCTGAAGATAAGTTTTCCATTACCTGATCAAACTCTAGATAAGTTTTTTCAATTTCTTCAATTACTTTTGGGTCTTCGTCCAAGGCCATCGCCCCTTGTTCTGCTCAGATTCTTTATCTCTTTTTCTTTGAAGAGATCTATAAGCCCCATTAGGCCTAAAATGTTTATTTAAATCTAAATGTTTTGCCTTAAACATATACTTATCTTCTTCAGTCTGATACCTTACTTCGCTCTTTAACTTTTCTGATCTCTTAAAAGGAATATATAGAGCAAAAGGGTCTCCCGCCTTAATTACTACATCTTCGCCATCTCCATGATACATGACCTGATGATTGGTTTCGTGATGCACATCAGTATCTAAAATACCAGGAAGAACAGAGAAACCTTTGTTAAAATGATAGAATAGTGGTAGTTGCAATACAGACCATCCTGGTGGGGTAATTATTTTCCAAGGCGATTCTGATTTAAATACAAACTGAGCTTCAACTCCTCTAAGATTAGGGTAGCACCAATCTATAAACTGATTATCTCCATGGTAATCCCAAGAGTAGTCGGTTTGCATGACTGACCAGAATGGACCCTTTTGATCAACCCTCAAAATAGTATCTGTCCACATTGGCATGATATATCCCAAGGAGAAATAGTCTGGGAATGAAGGACATACTCTTACTGTATCAGTTCTATTAGAAGGGATTTCCTTAAACCACTCTGGGATAAAGTTTTTTGATGGCTTTGGGATACACTCTTCAATGCTTTCTAGTCCTGGAACCGTGCTTACAAAGGTTATCTTGTCTTTATTTTTCACGCCAACTCTTCTCGTAGATTATAATTATATAATATCGTCTAGGGTTTTGTCAATAGCATCGTCTATTGTTGTAGTGTGTTCTTTTGAGCAGTTCCCACATTGCTTACACATATTTTCTCCAATAAAGATCCCCACCAGCCCTGCGTTTGCAGGGCAGTGGGGAATACTTAATTAAACTTTCTTTGGCTTACCAGTCTTCTTTGGACCTAAAACTGTTTCTCTTCGAATGCCATGTCTGTTGGTGTCAACTTTTGTTGGCGGTCTTGGAGTTGTAATTCCAGATCTAAACTTGCCCTGTGTAGGCTTCTTTCTTGCTGTCTCTTGAGATGTTACTGCACCAGATGGTTGATTATTTGGTGGAGTAGCCATTCCTGTGCCATTCTCACTCATTAATAAATTGTCTTGTCTGCTCAGGTGTTGAAGTCATGTTTAATGTTAAACCTGATTCACCATCTCTTGAAACATCAGTGATAGTTACTGGAACAATACCAGTTTCGCTACCAAATGCTTCGCATCCACATTCAACGCACACTATTACTTACCGTTGTTTCCAAGTCCTGCGCCATCTTGTGATGACTTATCTGTTGCTGGGAATGCTGCTGCTGGAGCTTGTCCTGTTGGATTTAGATCCAAGTTGTTTGTTGCTCCTGGCTTTGTTTCGTTAAAGCCTGTTAAGTTAATTCCGTCTGTCATTTTATTACTCCTATAGGTTGTATTTAGATGGGTCTAGAAATCCATCTATGAGTCTATTATAGCATTTAGTTGATTAGGATCGGTATATCTGATGCCAGCAATCGTCACAAATATCTATGATCGGGCCCTCTGGCTTTGAAGTAAGTCTAGTTGCTTTTTTACCGCATCCCGCCATTTCACATAATCCGCTAAACATTATTTAGAGGGGCCTTTGGCTTTTTGGCCACGGTATCCTGTCTTCTTCTTATTCATTGATCCAGGCTTCTTGAATCCCGCCCCGTTTGGTGTTGCAGCAATTCTTTGCTCTAAAGCTTTTTTAACTTTATCTAAATGTTTTCCCATTTACTTCTTCTTTACAGCCTTCTTAGCTGTCTTCTTAGCTGGAGCCTTCTTGGCAACCTTCTTTGCAGTTGTCTTCTTAACTGTAGCCTTTTTAACTGGAGCTTTGACTGGAACGTCTGCAACCATAGCCCTAACTTGCTTTTCTAACATCCATAATCTTATTTTATTAAACATTTTATTTCCTATCTATCTTGTAAGTAATATAATCTATTACTTGTTTTGGGCTCCAATTAGCTGGAAGCTCAAGATTATTTATTTGTTCTAATATTTCTTGTTTGTATTTACTTTCAAAATACTGATCTAGTTTATGATCACTGTTTTGGTCCATAGCACTATTCTATCATTTATATGTCAATGGGGCAAGGTTTCCCCTGCCCCACGAACAATATTTGGATTACTTAATCCAGTTTACTCTTAGCTTAGGGAACTTAGCATTCCACTTTTTAGCCAAAGCGTTGAACTTTGTCTTTAGATCTGCAATAGTCTTCTTTAGGGCTTCGTTCTCTGCCTTCAAGGTTGCTGTTGCTGTATCTGATGAGGCCTTTACATCTGCAAGTGCCTTATCTGCTGCAACTTTATCGGCTGCACGACCAGCTCTTTCTGATGCTAGTGCTGCGTTAACTACTGCCAACTCTGCATTCTTTGCTGCAAGTTCTGCTGCAATATCACGTACTACAATTGTAGCGCTTACAGAACCGACTGGTGCTGCTAAGCCTGTTACGGCTGTTGCTACTGTTGCATACGCAACTACTGTGATTGAACCAGTTGCAGGTACTGTTACAGTCTGCTCTTTTGTTCCAAGTGTTGCTGTTGCTGTGTCAGTAGTTAGCGCTGTTGATAGTGCTACTCCAGAGCTTGAAACCAAAGTATTAATTGTGGCTCCGCCCTTTGGATTACCAAACACGTCAAATCCAGATACCTTAAGTACCTGTGATGTACCTGCTGCTGCTGATGCAGGAGCGGTTAGTGTAATTGAGTTCAAAGCACCTGCGGTACCTTGTACGTAATAAATTGTTGTAGTTCCAGCACGGGTAATCGATACTGATCCTACTGCTGTACTTTTAGTATATACATAAAAGTCTGCTGATGTTCCAGTTCCTGTTGCAATTGATAGCGTTGAGGTTCCAGATGATGCTGTTACTGCTGCACCAGTTGCTGATAGGGCAGGAACAAGTGTTGCATTTACTGCAACTGCTGTTACTACTGTTCCAGTGTCTACGCCTGTTACGGCAATCTTCAATGCATCTGCTGCATCTACACTGTTATCTGCTGGGACGGGTAGTGATACAGGAGTTGTTACTACTGTTCCACCTGTTGCTGCAGAGCCTGCAACCGTTAATGTAACGGTGCCTGCATTGGCGTTAGCCGATGGTGCTACAAGCATTGTGCTAGTCAGGGCTGCAGCGATGATTAGCGATACTTTCTTAAATGACTTCATTTAATTTATTCTCCTTCTTACTCTAACTCTTTCTGAGCTAGAATTTTAGTTTATGTATGAGTTCCGCCATTGGGTCGGTGAGTGATTAGACTCAATTTCTTTTTTCGTATCAATGTCTTCATACATTCGAACAATATGAATGCAGGGGTCTTGACCTTCGCCAAATTCTACATCTTCTTGCTCAGACATTGGTAGTCCGTCGTGTGTACTGCATACAGGGGGTCCGCACCAACCTTTTTCAATCCCGTATGACATCCATTCATCAAACTCTAGTTCAGCCATTCCTCAAACTCCTTCATGAGTTTATGCTTGGGCTTTGCGCCTTGCACTGTATGGACTGGCTTTCCATTCTTAAATAATACCATAGTCGGTATTGATTGTACAGAGTATTCCTGTGCCTTTTCAGGATTCTCATCAACATTTAACTTACCGACCAGTAACCCAGTGGTTTTTGATATGTCGTCCAGGACTGGGGATACCATTTTACAGGGACCGCACCATTCTGCCCAAAAGTCGACAAGAATCAATTCATTACCTTCTACTACAGTATTAAATGTTTCATCTGTGATTATCATTTTTATTCAGGCTGATCTTTTAATTCTTCTGCTGCCTCATTAAACTTATTGATAAAATTCTGAACAATGAATAGAGTATACTCAGAAGAATTTTTTTGTAAAGTTTCTAGAGCCTGTGGTGTTTTCTGATCATCTGGCAAAGCCCCTGACCACTTGTCATAGACTAGCACAGAAACATCTTTAATGATTTCTTCTAAAACCGTTAAGTTTACCTTCTTATCCATTTAGAGCTCCTTGTAGGTTAATAAGCTTTCCACCTGTAATTTTTGAATTAGAAGTTGGTTTAGCCGTAACAGATAGTAGTGTGTATATCTGTTCATATGTTAAATGTGGTTTTGCTGATTTAACTGTTGCCCATGATGTTGCAGCAATAACTGCTGAGGCAGAAGTTCCAGCGATATTAACAACTTTGTTTCCTACGGTGGTTGCTCTGACCGTTCCTGGGGCAAAGAAGTCTGTGAGTAGCGGATCATGGTTGGAATAGATTGCAATTGTTCCAGCAGGCATTGTAGCTCCAACTGCAATTGATGAAGGAATACATGATGGCCAATCAATTCTTTGATAGTCCCTGTTATTTCCTGTAGGGAAAAATACTGGTACATCTAAGCTAATCAATTCCTTGATCTTTCCTTCAGTAATTGGAGTCTTAGGGCAGTAATCAGATGTAGCAGATCTTGCACCAGTGTGACCCAAAGACATAGAAACTGCTTGGATGTTAAACTTTTGTTTGTTACGAATTACCCAGTTAAGGGCATTATATACTGTCTCTTCACCAGATGATTGGCGTAGACCAGTTGCGTTTGCACCAATAATTCTAACAAATACTATCTTTACGTTAGGGTTGGTTGCAATTGCTAATGAAGCCATTTGAGTTCCATGATCAAAACCGTTCTTGCTCATAACAGTTGCTGGAAGAGTTGAAGAATTAGTTCCTTCCATTTCAGGTAAACCATTAGGGCAAGAAGACCATTGTGTTACACAAGCTTCAAATAAAATTCGGTCTTTAAAGATTGGTAAAGAGGTGTCCAACGCTGTGTCTAAAATTGCTATGGTTGGATGAGCTACAGTTTTATTTTGTAGCGATGCCGCCTGAGCGGATGCAGGAATCAGTATTGCAATGGCTGCTAGAGCCGATATTAGTTTTTTGTTCATATCGTAATGATACTAAATTCGATTAGTCTTGTCAATAGTCTACTTATCTTTATTTAGTTTAGCTTTGTACCATTTGCCAGCGTCCATATCTGGACCGCTTACCTTGCTTTCATCTAACAGCAATCTTACTGCTGTATTTAAATATTCGATTTGAAACTGCATTCTAAGCATTTCCATTTCAAGTAATCTAATTCTTTCAGATTTTCTCATTCTTCCGTTCCTAATACGTCTATTGGTGTTGGCGCAGTTGCCAAACTACCACAGCTAAAACATTCCATATCTAGAAAATAAGTTGCGATCTCACCCTCTTGAAATATTACTTTAAGGTCCCAGACGATGCTACCGCATGGGCATACATGTGTTGGAGTGCCTCTAAGATCCATTGCAGAGCCATAGTTATGGGGTCTCATCTGACTATTAATATCTTCTTTGTCTTCTTCATCTTCATCGTTAATAACAAGAATTCTGTTTCTTTCAAGAAGGTCTTTGACTACCCCTAAAGTAAGTAGTCCAAATGCGAGAGCAGAAAGACGAGAGAACCATTTCATAAATCTATTATACCTTAAACTTGGATATATGTATAGGGTGCTGCTACGCTCATATTAAACTCAGTTGCTGCTTCTAATGCAGCCTTTAGTCTAAGTCTAGGGTTTCTTTGCTTCTTTGTTGCATGTAAGGCTCCAAGCGCTATCATTCCACCACTGCCTTCCGCCATATAATTTACAACATTCTCTCCAACATGAAAGTCTTCATCTATGGTAAAGAGTCTTCCGCAAACTCCAACTATAAAAATACCGCCAGTGTCTTCTTCAGAAGAAGCTCCAATACTTCCGTACCCACCATCTTTAAATGCAACTTTAACAGAATCAATAAACTTAGTTCTCATAAACTTATCTAATCCAGAATTAGTTTTTGTCGGAGTATATTTTGGTGGAGTCCATGAGTATTGAAGAATCTGACCCATTCTAAAAGAATCGGTAAATGCAATGCCATACTGACCAACTTTAAAAACTTTAGGTTCTTTTCTTGACAGGATCAAGCCAGTTTTATCATCTGATGCGGCGTGATCGGAACCCATATATACGGTTCCGTTTTGGGCAATGGCTACTATGCAGGTCATATTGCTAGTATACTAAATTTAAAAT
>Ga0208787_1000362_pt1 | contig 22022 bp, 18 predicted proteins | sample Wag4_2014_7_11_FD_187362 | JGI IMG/M metagenome (GOLD analysis project Ga0208787, IMG submission 187362) | Fresh water microbial communities from Ohio, USA - Utica-2 Time Series HT 2014_7_11 (SPAdes) (version 2) | ecosystem: Environmental > Aquatic > Freshwater > Water tank | place: USA: Ohio...
ACAACATATCGATCAGCTGATGCATGCCAACCGCATCATCATCATTGCCTGCGGAACCAGCTGGCATGCAGGCCTTGTTGCAGAATACATAATTGAAGAGCTATGCCGTATTCCTGTAGAAGTTGAGTACGCTTCTGAATTCAGATACAGAAATCCAATAGTCAATAAAGGGGATGTGATTTTTGCCATTTCACAGAGTGGTGAAACAGCAGACACGCTGGTGGCCATAGAAAAAGCAAAAGAGCAGGGGGCCTTGATTTTTGGCGTGCTTAATGTGGTGGGATCTTCCATTGCGCGGGTTTCACATGCTGGAGCCTACACCCATGCAGGACCCGAAATTGGTGTGGCAAGTACAAAGGCCTTTACCGCACAACTTGTTGTGCTAACCATGATTGCCCTTAAAATTGCGAAAGAAAAAAAATCAATTTCACAGGAAAGATTTCTTCAACTCATGGGTGAATTGAATGAGGTGCCCGGAAAAGTTGAGCGAATTCTTTCAGACACTACAACCATTCGTGAAATTGCATTGAAACATGCTGCGGCATCCAGCTTTTTATTTTTGGGCCGTGGATATAATTTTCCGGTAGCACTTGAAGGTGCATTGAAGCTGAAGGAAATCTCATACATACATGCTGAAGGCTATCCTGCTGCAGAGATGAAGCATGGCCCGATTGCGCTCGTTGATGATCAGTTGCCTGTCTTATTTGTCGCCACAAAAGATGCTTACCACGAAAAAGTTGTGAGCAACATGCAGGAGATAAATGCCCGCAAAGGGAGGCTTATCGCTGTTATAACAGAAGGTGATGAAACTGTTGATGCACTGACAGCTGATTTGATTACGGTTCCAGAAACAGATGAACTGATTGCGCCAATTCTGAATGTGATTCCTCTTCAGTTGCTTTCCTATTTTATTGGCGTTGCGCGAGGTCTGGATGTTGACCGTCCAAGAAATCTTGCTAAAAGTGTAACCGTAGAATAAAATTCCTATGAATAAAATTACCAAACAACCTGTTTCTGCAATAGGCTATGGATTTATTGGTCAGGACTACCTTCCTCAAGGAGCTGATGAATATTACCTCCGTAATAAGTATAATAAAAGTGGCATAGCTTACAGAAGTCTGTCGGCATCTGAAATTGAAATACTGGTACGGAATAACAACACATCAGACAACTGGAACCATATCCTTGTTTCTGAAAAATTTGATCCCCAACTGGTTAAAAACTGTAGTTTTTTCGGACTTGTTCGTATTGGCATGCTCGAGCCCTATTCATTGGAGTTTCATGGTTTGAAATTGCCTGTAGGGTTATTTAATTCAACCATCATCAGTTGTGATTTTGGCGATAATGTATGTATTCACAACGTCAATTATTTTTCACATTATGTTGTGGGTAATGATGTGATGATTGCCAATGTCAATGAATTAGCCATCACCAGCACGGCAAAGTTCGGCAATGGTGTTGTAAAACAGGGTGAGTCTGAAAGCTCCCGGATCTGGCTGGAACTCTGTAATGAAAATGGGGGAAGAAAAGTATTGACTTTCAACGGCATGTTGCCTGCAGACGCTTATTTGTGGTCGAAATACAGGGATGACCAGGCTTTAATGGATGCTTTTTATCAGTTTACCATCAGTCGGTTTGACGACAAACACGGGCACTATGGGAAAATTGGAGACAGAACGGTTATCAAGAATTGTAAAATGATCAAGGATGTGCTGATAGGCAGTGATGCTTATATCAAAGGCGCAAACAAAATAAAAAATGTTACCATCAACAGTACAGAGGATGCCAATACACAAATTGGTGAAGGTGTAGAACTGGTTAATGGTATTGTTGGGGTTGGATGCAGGATATTTTATGGTGTTAAAGCAGTTCGCTTTTTCATGGCATCCCACTCGCAATTAAAATATGGCGCCAGGCTTATCAATTCCTACTTAGGGAATAATGCAACCATCTCTTGTTGTGAAGTATTGAATTCGCTCATATATCCTTTCCATGAGCAGCATCATAACAACTCTTTTTTGTGTGCCTCGCTGCTAATGGGACAAACAAATGTGGCTGCCGGGGCAACTATTGGTTCAAATCATAATTCAAGGGGTGCAGATGGTGAACTGATTGCCGGCAGGGGATTCTGGCCCGGGTTGTGTGTGAGTCTGAAACACAACTCCAGGTTTGCATCATTTACATTGCTGGCAAAGGGTGATTTTCCATTTGAATTGAACATTCCGGTTCCTTTTTCATTGGTAATCAATGACCCTACTTCAAACGAACTGCGGATATTGCCGGCATACTGGTTTCAGTACAATTATTATGCATTGCAGCGCAACGAGTGGAAATACAAAGATCGTGATGCAAGGAAAGTAAAAGAACTTTCACTTGAATACAATAGCTTGGCCCCTGATAGTGTGAATGAAATTTTTGATGCCCTTCATTACCTGAGATTGTTCACTGGGAAAGCTTTTTTCAGGCAAGCAGGTAAAGCTATTCCTGCTGATGAAAAATGTATTCAGAAAGGGGAGGAATTGCTGGGTTCTGGAGATTCAATGGTTGATGGACTTGAAGTGCTTGCTGATGGATTTGAAAACAGTAAGCGCAAGGTGGTGATTTTAAAAGTTCGGAAAGCATATGAAGCTTATAAAGAAATGGTCAGGTATTATGCCATGGGCCATCTCGTTAACAGGTTGTCTGATGAGCATGATGCACTTACTTTGGAGACAATCAATGGTTGGTTGTCAAAATCCAAGCGTGATGAATGGGTAAACCTGGGTGGACAACTTATACCTGCTAACCGTTTTCAAGATCTGCTTCAAAAAATAAGAAAGGGTAAGATCTCAAGCTGGGATAGTCTTCACCAGCAGTATGCACAAGCTGCAAATGATTTTGATGACTTTGTATTGTTCCATGCCATTGCCAGTTTAATTGAGGTAGAAAACCTGAAGAAAAAAGATGTCTTGTCAGACCGAATGATTGGTTTCCTTCAAGAGTTCGTGTCAATCAATGAAAAAGTTTACAAAGGAATTGTCCAGTCAAGGAAAAAAGACATGACCAATCCATTCCGGAAAATGGTATACGATAATGATGCAGAGCAGGAGGCAGTAGTTGGGAAGTTGAATGACAATGCATTCATTCGTTTAAAGGATCAAGAGAGAAAAGCTTTAAAAAGAAACGTTCAGCAGCTTACTGAACGCTTCTCTGCATTGTTTAAAGCCTGAAAAAGATATTTTTACGGAAAAGAAAAAGGCATAGTCCCCATTCCAATAAGAATATGGATAGACTACCCAGAATACTTACAATCAGTTCTGGCATTATGCCTGAAAAAATTCCGTTTACAATGGCATTGATATAACCATTGAACCAGCGTGCTCCAACAATTTCAAAAAAAAGGTAAATGAAAATAGAGTTCATCCCAATGACCAGGAAAAAAGAAAGGCTATTTTTTCTTCCCTTTATATCAATCAGGTAGTAGCATGTTGCCATTAACAGCAAGCACCAACCGAGTGAACTTATGGTAAATGATGTTGTGGCAATTTTTTTAATGATTGGCGTGATGCTTAACCAATCCAAACCATATCCCAGCAACAGACTACCCAGGCCCCAATATCCAAGAATTTTTATTTTGTTTTGAGATGGATCCATCAGCATTTTTCCAACCAGTGCACCTGCAATGGTATGGACGGCTGTAGGAAGGCAGTTGATGGCTACCCATCCTCCTTTATTTATTTTGTTCATCAGGAGCGAGTCAACGTAGTTTCCAAAATTTTGTTGGTCTGTAAATGGCTGGTCGAAACCAGGTACTCCTGTATAGCGGTATAAGAATTCTGTTAGCAATAGGATTCCGGCACAGAAAAGAATTTGTTGAATGGATCCCCATTCAAAAATCAAGTAGGCTACAAGTATTGTGAAAGAGAGTTGTGTGAGCACGTTCCAGAGCTCAAATGACAATCCTTTTTTTCTGACTGCATAATTCAAAACACCCCAAAAGAAAAGCCAGCCGCAGCGTTTCAGAATTTTTATTGTTCTATCTGTTTGGGTTACTCCGCGTGATTTCATGCCGGCAATGGAATAAGCCATGGCCGTTCCTGCCATGAACATGAAAGCTGGTTGTATCAAATCCCAGAAACGAAGACCATTCCAGGGGTGATGGTGAAATTGTTCCATAAAGTGTTCGGCAGCTAAGCCTTTTGAAGCATCATAGATTGAATCATACAATCCGGCTGCCTCGAGTGCAAGAAGGACCATAATCAAGCCACGCATGAAATCCAATGATGTCAGTCGTTGCAGCGGAGCTGCAGTTGTATGGACTGTTGTCATGTTAGTTGTTTTTCCAGTATTGTTCAAGCATTTTTATGAAATAGCCACCTACAACACTTCTGGCTTGAAATCCTACCTGTTTGCCGTCTGTGGTTTCATGCCAGTCGCTAAGCGGAACCCTTGAAGTTGTATTACTCATAAAGTGGTGAATGGGTTTGATCAGTTCCCTGAAGTCAGCTTCTTTACCTGCGAGTGTGGCACTCCAGATAACCCAGTCACTTTTGGTATAGGTTCGCCTGCTGTCTAAAGGCAGGCCAAATCTGTTTTGTTTTTTTAAATAATAGCTTATTTCCTTGTCATATACTACTTGAGGAAACAAATTGAGGTTGAGCAGCTTGTCCCAGACCAGATTGTATTTCTGGCTCCATGTGCCTTTGTTGCCAAATGTCAATGCAAAATGATCTCCGTCGTCTGCCATCTCCATCCATTTTTGTGCATAATTCAATGCTGTTTTTTTCATGTTTGCTGCTTCAGTTTTGAATCCAAGTGCATCAGCCATCTGGGCGTAGGCGCCAATGCCAGTAATGGCTTTCATAGACAGGTTGATATTTCTTGCTAGCCTGCCTGCGAAGTCATCTGTACAAAGCTGGTTGACAGGATCAAAGCCATCACGGACCAGAAAATTAACCCATTGTGTGATCACAGGCCAGTGTGCTTTTGCAAAACTGAAATCTTTTTCTGCTTTACAAATTGCAGCAATTAACAGGATCATATTACCGGCCTCTTCCACGGGCATATCCTCCGGATAAGTTTGTCCGTTTGCAAGTGGGTAAGTGCCCAGGTCGTGTGCAGGGAATGGTTTTGTCCATTTTCCACTTTCACTGTAAACAATCAGGGGTTCCACCATCCCTTTTAATAATGCCGGATTGTAGCGTAAGGTAAGCGGAGCAGATGGGTATGTTACATCAACGGTCCAAATAGAACCATTGCTGAAGTTCTCTTTCTGTGGAAAAAGGATTTCGTCGTTTTCTCCCCTGACCAGTTTGTGGGCTGCAAGTGATTGTCTGTAGGCTGCTACACAGAGTTCGGCATATTCTTTTCCACCAGCCTTCAATGCCTCCTCATTTAGAGCCTTGTCAAACTGCTCACATTTTACGCGAATATTTTCTTGTTCAATAGCAGCTATTTTCAAAAGATTTTCCATGCTGCCATGAATTTTTTTCCACCAGGGGTCCAGGTTTTTTCCAAAATATTGAATGGATTTGATGTCGTCGTAAGCAAGCATCAGGGTAGCCCTTGGGCTCCATGTTTTTTGGGATTCAAGTTTGTAATATCCAGACATGAAATCAGCTTTGTCATTTCCAAATGCGCTTAACTCACCGGTTGAAGCATATCTCAGGATAGCCAAAGTATTGGTTGGAGATACATGGAATTTATTGTCAGCACTGGCCAGATATGCATATCCCCAGTCAATTCGAACATCGTCTCCTTTTTTGCCTAATATCGATTGGTTCGGTATTCCAGCTTTCAGTATGGTGTTTTCTTCCGGGTTTATGTTGGTAATGTTAACCTGCTGGTTTTTATTGTTGGTGGAAATTTGAGTATGCACATTAAAGTGGATGGCGACATCATGTTTTTTATCATCGAGGCTTCTTATTGTGAAGTTGATATAACTTAAAGGTCTTGACAGCAGATCAAGGTCTGTTGCCAGCAGGGGCGACAAAAAATCCAATGCTATTTCAACTGGGCCGCATGCAAACCTGTATTGAGTTTGTGTTGCAGTTACATTGACCGATAGTTGTTTTGCCAGTTCAATTTTTTGGGGAATTGCCTGTTTGCCTAATCCTGCATCAAGCCATGCGTTTCCCTTTGGATTGGTGCAGTGTATGGCAATCAGGTTATTTTCTTTTTGCAGTGATTGTCTTATTGCATCAGACAGGGGATATTCCTTGATCTCCTTTAAGTGACAGTTTGTGCAGGCATAGGCGGGTATGCCGTTGATGTAAACTTCAATATCATCATCATGCCGGAGTAAAAGCATGAGCTGTTCTAAATTGAGCTCATTGAGGTTGAATGTTCTTCGCATCCAGATTTCCTTACTATTCCAGGGTGTTTGGAAATCACCATCCCATCCTTTTCCAAAGGGCAGTTTACCTGTTTTCCAAGCAGCAGCAGAAAAATCTTGCTTCGTCCAGTTTTCATCAGGTTTTGATTCCGTATACAAGCAGTCTGCCGGCACAGTTTCACCTGGGGTTAAAATGGTTGTAGTTGGCATCTGCAGTTTTCCTAAGATCTGAAAAGTTTGGCCATCTATCCGGGCTAATCCAATCAGCGAATGCTCGGAACCTGTCCAATGACGGGTTGTCCCCTCATTCAATTTATCATTGAAAGACCAGATGCTGAAATAGGGGTCATGGGTAACAAGTGGATAGGCCGGCATTTTGGAGACCTGCCCAGTTCCGTTTATACAAAAAAACACAAGCAACACACTACAGAGATACTTATTCATATGGTTATTTAAGGGATACTGAAGTTAAGCTTTCACAATGAAAAAAAAGCTTATGAGCACAATCTGAATTACTTTTGGAAAATGAATACCCTTGTATGTCAGACCCCCGGCCACTTTGAATATCAACAAAGATCCCTACCTGAAATCAATCCAGGATATTCTCTTGTTAAGATTCGGCAGGTTGGTGTTTGTGGCACAGATTTACATGCATTTGATGGCACTCAACCTTTTTTTACCTATCCACGGATACTTGGACATGAAATTGCAGCAGAGTATGTAACGGGTGATGCAGTTGGTTTCAGTGCAGGGGACCGGCTGACGGTCATACCTTATTATCATTGCGGAACCTGTATTGCCTGTAGGCAGGGTAAGACAAACTGTTGCGCATCCCTGAAAGTCACAGGCGTGCATGTTGATGGGGGTATGACGAGTCACCTTTTAGTGCCAAATTATACACTTGTGCATGGGGGAGGGTTGAATGATGATCAGCTTGCGCTTGTGGAGCCCCTTGCAATCGGGGCACATGCTGTTGAAAGGTCTGGCATGCGATCTGGCGACTGGGTTCTTATTGTTGGAGCTGGTCCCATTGGATTGGGGTTAATACAATTTGCGCGCCTGAAAGGCGCGCAAATAATAGTCATGGACACACAGGAGCATCGACTGGATTTCTGCAACAAGCACCTGCATATTGAACACCGGATCAATCCGGCAAAAGTTGATGCTTATGAAGCAATTCGCAATATTACATATGGGGAAATGCCTGCTGTTGTGATCGATGCCACAGGCAACCTTGATGCTATCAATCAGGCTTTCAGATTCATGTCTCATGCGGGTGTATATGTTTTGGTTGGATTACAACTAGGCGAGATTGCATTCAGCCACCCTGAATTTCACAAGCGTGAAGCTACTTTGATGAGCAGCAGAAACGCAACGCGAGGAGATTTCAATAGGGTGATGCAGGCAATCCAGCTGGGTCAGATTAATCCACTTCCAATGATAACTCATAGGCTTTCTTTTGGATTGGCTGCAGAGCGTTTTAGTCTTTTAGTGCAGCCCAATCAAAAAGTAGTAAAGGCGATGATCCATCTCTTGTAAAAAAATGGCATGAAAGATAAAGCGGAACAACTTATCCACCTGAAATTGATTACCGTTGCCATTATGTGGGGTGGTACTTTTATTGCCACTAAAATGGCTTCAGCTGTATTCGGAACATTTACAGGGGCCGCTTTGCGGTATGTTTTTGCATTGGTGCTCATGATTCCGATGCTTTATTTCCAAAACAGACACGCGTTTCGCATCAACAGAAAGCAATTTGTTCAACTGCTTATCCTAGGGTTCTCTGGTATTTTTGCATACAGTTTTTTCTTCTTTAAAGGATTGAAACATGTGAAGGCAAGTCACGGAGCATTGATTGTGGCATTGAATCCGGTGATGGTGATGGTGTTGTCTGCTGCCATTAACAGGGAGCGAATTCGGCCAATGCGACTTGTTGGTATTTTGCTTTCGCTCAGCGGAACAGCCCTTGTGATTTCAAGGGGTAACCCTGAAGATCTATTTACCATGTTTGGCTGGGGTGATGCCCTAATGCTGGGTTGTCCGGTTTCCTGGGCGGTTTATACATATTTCGCTAAAGACGCTTTAAAGCTTTCTACACCATTGCAAGCCTCAACATGGGCAATTATCCTAGGTCTCGCACTTATTTCATTTTTTATTCCATCTGAAACATATCCCTCTCAGGTCAGTTTGGATATTTGGTTGGCCCTTGCTTACCTTGGGGTATGTGGTTCCTTCTTAGGTTTTGTTTGGTATTACCAGGGCATCAGTAAGATTGGCCCGGTTAGAACTGCAGCATACAACAACCTCATTCCCGTTTTTGCGATGTTACTCTCTGTTATTATTCTCGGGGAGTCAATTGCGTTGTATACGCTCTATGGCTCTTTGTTGGTAATCGGAGGTGTTTACCTTGTTAACCGTTACTGATTGTTGATTCGTCCTGGATATTCTTTTAAGGCAACCTCAAGGCAGTCCATAGCTTGCGTGATATCTTCATTGTTGATTACATAAGCCAGCCTTACTTCCTGTTTGCCCAATCCCGGTGTTGCATAAAATCCGCTTGCAGGTGCCAGCATAACAGTTTGGTTGTTAAAGGAAAATGATTCAAGTAGCCACTGACAAAACAGATCTGCATCGTCAACAGGTAGTTTGGCCATCGCGTAAAATGCGCCACCTGGGTTCGGACAAAACACTCCCGGAATGGCATTGAGTCTTGCTACCAGCAGGTCACGCCTGGAGAGGTAAGCAGCCTTGGGGGCATCAAAATAATTGTCTGGCAGGTCGAGAGCTGCTTCACCCAGGATTTGAGCCAGTCCTGGCGGACTAAGCCTGGCTTGTGCGAATTTCATGGCAGCATCAAAAATTGCCTTGTTTCTTGTAACGAATGCCCCAATTCGGGCACCACAGGCGGCATAGCGTTTTGAAATTGTATCCATCAGGATAACCTGTTCCGGAATTTTTTTCAGCTGCATGGCACTGTAAGGGGCAGTTCCATAGCTGAACTCTCTGTAAGCTTCGTCTGAAAAAAGGAATAAATTGTGCTTCAGACAAATATCTTCCAGCTTTTCCATTTCCTCCCTGCTGTACACATAACCTGTTGGATTATTGGGGTTGCATATCAGAATAGCTTTTGTTTTGGCTGTAATTACTGCTTCAAATTGTTCAACTGGAGGCAGTTCAAATCCTTTTTCAATATTGGAAGTAACCGGAACTACCGTTACGCCTGCCATCACTGCAAAACCATTGTAGTTTGCATAGAAAGGTTCAGGTATGATGATTTCATCTGCAGGGTCAAGACAGGCCATGAACGCAAATACAATGGCTTCGCTGCCACCGGCTGTAATCATGATGTTTCCAGCTTCAACTTCAATATTGTTTTTGGCGTAATACTTTACTAGTTTTTCCCTGTAGCTAAGATTTCCTGCACTGTGGCTGTAGGCTAAAATACTAATGGATGTATTTTTTACAGCATTCATTGCAGCTGAAGGGGTTTCTATATCGGGCTGACCTATGTTTAGGTGGTGTACTGTAATGCCTCTTTTTTTTGCATCATCTGCAAAAGGAACCAGTTTTCTGATTGGGGATGCAGGCATTAATACACCCCTTTGAGAAGGTTTTAACATACTGCAAAGTTAGCTAAATTGGTAGCATCCCAAACAATATGTAATTTCGGAAAGCGTTAAATGATTGTCATGAAGCTGAACTGGATTCTATACATTGCTTTTTTCTTTTTACCAGGTTTTACAATGGCCCAGGTTCAAAACCAGGGTCAGCAAATTGGCATGCTTGAAACGCGTAATTCAGTTTTTGATTTTGGAAATATCCCACAGGGTAGGCCTGTTTTTCATCTATTTATGTTGGAAAATCCTTCTTTAAAACCTGTTTTGATAGACAATGTTCAGGCTTCTTGTGGATGTACAACGCCTGAGTGGTCAAGGGAGGCTGTTTCCCCCGGAGGCAAGTCAGCCGTGAAAGTGGGGTTTAATGCAGCCGCAGATGGTCCTTTTGAAAAGACAATTCAGGTTTTTTATGCCGGAGGTCAGCAAATAGTGCTCACCATTAAGGGCAGTGTATGGAAAACCCCTGATCAGCCTGCGCCTCCTAACAAGTTAATATCAACATTAAAAGCTGTCAGGCTCAAATGATTGTAGTTCATCTTAACTTTATGTAAATAACCTAAATTCATCAATATGAAAAAGTTAATGTTAAGCCTAGTCGTTTCTGTTATCGCTCTTGGAGGTTTTGCACAAACTGGTGCCAAAAAAGCAGAGGATGTGGTTAAGTTCAAAGAAATACGCCACAATTTCGGAAAAATCAAACAAGGTGTTCCTGTTACTTATGACTTTGAATTTCTAAATGTTGGCAACGAACCTGTTATTATTGAAACAGCAACTGCATCTTGTGGCTGTACTACACCTACCTGGCCGCAACAGCCTGTTATGAAAACCAAGGGTGATAAGATCAAAGCGGGTTTCAATGCAGCAGCGCCCGGTGCATTTGAGAAGACTGTTTTTGTAAAAATCAAAGGAATTGACGTGCCTTACGAATTAAAGATTGCAGGAGAAGTTCTAGCACCTGCCGATTATGATAAGCAGATAAAGAAATAAATATTGTCTAGATTTGCAGACATGGACGTATTGCCTACTTCTGAAACCCAGTCAGCTGAAGCATTGTCTTTCGAAGCATTCCGGAAGACTGTAATTGATGACTACAGAATGGTTTGTGAAAGCAGGCAAGCCAGCCTGATGGGTCGCAAGGAGGTTCTAACAGGGAAGGCAAAGTTTGGCATCTTCGGTGATGGGAAAGAAGTGCCCCAGGTGGCCATGGCTAAGTTTTTTAAGCCAGGTGATCATTATGCTGGTTACTACAGAGATCAAACCCTTGCCTTTGCCATTGGAGCTGCCACGATAAACGAGTTTTTCTCACAGCTTTATGCTGATCCTGACCCCGCGCATGATCCTCATAGTGCTGGCAGGAATATGAATAGCCATTTTTGCACCCCTTTCTTGGATGAGAAAGGGGAATTTCTAGACCTCTCCAATCGTAAAAACATGGCTGCCGGTATGGCACCTACCGCGGGGCATATGCCAAAGGCGCTAGGACTTGCATACGCTTCAAAGGTTTTTCGCAATGTTCCTGCCCTCCATGATCTCACAAGTTTTACGCGCAAGGGAAATGAGGTTTGTTTTTGTACAATAGGTGATGCCTCTACCAGTGAGGGACATTTTTGGGAAACCATGAATGCCGCAGCTGTTTCACAGGTTCCTCTTGTTGTTTTTGTCTGGGATGATGGGTATGGTATTTCAGTACCGAAAGAAATACAAACCGTAAAAGCTTCTATTTCTGAAGCTTTGTCTGGCTTTGAGAAGACTACCCATTCCAATGGAATGGCCATAATCAAAGTTAAAGGTTGGGATTATGCGCAGCTTTGTGAGGCATTTGAAGAAGGGGTTTCTCTGGCTCGTGCAGAACATATTCCTGTATTGTTTCATGTGGATGAGTTGACACAGCCGCAGGGTCATTCAACTTCAGGAAGTCATGAAAGGTATAAAAGTCCTGAGCGATTGCAATGGGAACGCGAGTGGGATTGTATCGCTCAAATGCGCAAATGGATCCTTGAAAATGCCTTGGCAGCTGAAGAAGAGTTGGTTGAGATTGAAGAAAAATCACGGCATTACGTAAATGAGTGTAGGCTAAATACCTGGCGCTTGTTTGAGCAGCCTATACAGCAACAGAAAAAACAAGCACTGGACTTAATTCAGACTGTATTGAAGTCAATGCATTCTGATGAAATACAGTCCATTTACAACGAGCTTGCTTCCAATACCGTTCCTTTCAGGCGTGATGTAATGGCTGCACTTCAACAGTCTTTGTTGCTCGCAGGAAACGCACAATTGACGGGCGACCTTCAGCTCATGTACAATGTGCTGAAAAATCAAAACAAGGCACTTTACAACACAAAATTACACCTGGTTGAACCTGTGCCTGGAACAGGGCAATTACCGGATCCCGGATTTCATGATCGTTCTCCGTTTATCAATGGGTACGAAGTTTTGAATAAATATTTTGACAGGCTTTTTGAAACAAACCCCGTTGTGGTTGCATTTGGAGAGGATCTGGGAAAGATAGGGGATGTAAATCAGGGTTTTGCAGGTCTTCAGTCAAAGTATGGATCAAATAGGATATTTGATACGGGTATCAGGGAGCTCACGATTATGGGGCAGGGCGTAGGTATGGCTATGCGTGGACTGAGACCTATAGCTGAAATACAGTACCTGGATTACCTGTTGTTTGGTTTGCAGATATTGAGTGATGATGTGGCTTCCATGCATTACCGTTCTGCCGGAAAGCAAATTGCACCAGTCATTGTAAGAAGCAGGGGCCATAGGCTTGAAGGGATTTGGCACAGTGGTTCACCAATGGGTATCCTGATCAATGCATTAAAGGGGGTACATGTCTGTGTTCCCAGAAATATGTTACAGGCAGTAGGATTCTACAACACTTTGCTAGCTGGAAAAGATCCCGGTGTTGTCATTGAAAGTTTGAATGGCTATAGGTTAAAAGAGTCTATTCCGGATGATCTGTTGTCTTATAAGGTTCCTTTAGGTGTTCCCGAAGTTGTAAGACAAGGAACAGATATAACAGTAGTATCCTATGGTTCAACTTTGCGTATTGTACAGGATGCAGCTGAGTTACTTCATAAAACCGGAATTGAAGTAGAAGTTATTGATGTGCAGACATTGATGCCTTTTGACTTGAATCACCATATTCTTGCATCTTTGAAAAAAACCAACAGGATACTCTTTGTAGACGAAGATGTTCCAGGTGGAGCAACCTCTTTTATGTTTGCTGAGGTTATGGACAAGCAGGGTGGATACAAATGGCTTGATGCCTCACCACGTATACTTTGTGCTCAACCACACAGGCCGGCTTATGGCAGTGATGGTGATTACTTCTCTAAACCCAATCTGGAAGACATAGCTATGCTGATTAAAGAAATCATTGCAGAATAAATAATTCAGGGAAGCATTCTGTCAGCATCAATTCCTTTTGCAGTATAACATTTTTCATGCTTGCCAAACCAGCTTATCCTATTTTTTGCGATTATCCTGTATGCTATATTTCTGATTGATTTTGGAATAAACCTGAACAAGGCTAAAAATTTCCAGGGTGCAGGCAAAACTGACAGTATGGCAAGGGTTGCGTCTGATTCGTAAAAAGCTAATCCATCTTGGTAGAATATAACAGAATCTCTCTTGTGTGAAATTTGTCCTGATAGTACCAGGTTATCGAAAGTCTTACCCATTATAGGCGAGAAGTATAAATCTTTTTTTTTATCCTTGGCTAGCAGAAACTTTACTGTACGTGAGCAAAGCCCGCAATAGCCATCATAAAAAACGATAGAAATTGCGGGCTTCTCAGTTTGTATTTGCATTTTATTTCAGGTTGTGAAATACCTTTTGTACGTCATCATCTTGTTCCAGTCTATCAACAAGTTTGAGTACATCCTGTACTTGTTCCTCTCCAAGTTCAACAACCGATGCGGGGATCCACTCTACTTCTGCACTAATGGGATTGAGGTTTTTCTCTTCAAGAGCTTTTTGCATGTTCCCAAAATCATTGAAAGCACAACGAATCACAAAAACATCTTCTCCATTGTCGTTGGTGCTTTCTCCCATTTCTTCCAGTCCGAAGTCAATAAGTTCCAATTCCAATTCATCAGGATTCAGGCCTTCATTTTTAAGTTTGAAGACCCCCATTTTTTTAAACTGGAAACTTACACTGCCACTGGTGCCCATTGCACCATTTCCTTTGTTAAAGTGAGATTTTATGTTGGCAACGGTTCTTACATGATTATCTGTTGCTGTTTCTACAAGAACTGCTACGCCGTGCGGTGCGTATCCCTCGTATAGGATTTCCTCGAAGTTGTCCATTTCTTTTCCCGAAGCACGTTTTATTGCCGCCTCAACCCTGTCTTTGGGCATGTTGACACTTTTGGCATTTTGGAAACAGCGCCTTAGTGCTGGATTTGTGCCAGGGTCGGGACCACCTGCTTTTACAGCAATTGCAATTTCTTTACCAATTCTGGTAAATTGTTTCGCCATTCTGTCCCACCGGGCAAACATGGCATGCTTTCTGACTTCAAATATCCTTCCCATAATGATGTGTTTGCAGATTAATTGGCAAATTTACGGCAGTTTGCCATACATTCCGTTTTCTTATTTGTTCGGTCTTGGTATTCTGATTTATTTTACTACAGCTAGATCGTTATTACCTGCATCAATTTGTTGCGTGGAGCTTTTCTCACGAAAGCATTGCAGTATTTAAATGAGAGAAGGCTGCAAGTTCAAATACTTGCAGCCTTCCAGATGAGTACCTATTTAATTGAATCAAGAGTTTAATTTGCTGTTCTTTTTGCTGTACAGGAAGTAAACAATGAGTCCTAATGCCATCCAACCAAAAGCTACTTTTAGGGTTTGTTCATCAAGTCCTACAATCATGGCTGTACAGATTACGGCGCCAAGCACACTTACAACAGGGGCAATTGGGGTTCTGAATGGTCTTTCCAGATTGGGGGCTTTAACCCGAAGCATCCAAACACCAATGCTCACCAGTACAAAAGCAAAGAGGGTACCAAAGCTTGTGAGATCCCCGGCAACATGGCCTGGAACAAATGCTGCAAAAGCACCTACAAATACAAAAAGTATCACATTTGATTTGTATGGCGTTTTATACTTGGGATGAAGGTCGCCAAATGCTTTGGGTATCAGGCCGTCATTGCTCATGGTATAGAAAATGCGGCTTTGCCCCATCAACATTACCAAAATCACAGAAGAGAATCCTGCAAGGATGGCAACAGTTACCGCTGTTGCAAGCCAACTGTATTCTTTCATGTATGTTGCAATGGTATATGCAACTGATGCTTCCCTTCCTTTTTCAGGATCAACAAATTCCTTCCAATTGGTAACACCAGTAAGAACATGCCCGAACAGAATGTAAAGTATGGTGCAGACTACCAGTGAGCCGAGTATGCCAATTGGCATGTCTCGTTTGGGGTTCTTAGCTTCCTGTGCTGCTGTTGATACGGCATCAAAACCTATGAAAGCAAAGAAAACAATACCAGCTCCACCAAGAATACCGCCCCACCCGTGTTTGTTCCACGGACTGTAATCAGCAATTACTTTACCTGCCTGGTCTACCACTGCTGGTTCGTTAGCAGGGATGAGGTAAGGAACATAGTTTTCGGGGTTGATAAACTGCCAGCCCAGCGCAATGAATACGAGTACTACAGCTACTTTGATAAAAACGATAACTGCGTTGACCATAGCAGATTCTTGTGTACCCCTGATCAGGAGTAGCGACAAAAGGAATAGGATAATCAATGCCGGGGCGTTCATGATCCCCTGGTGTAAAATACCTGCTGAGTCTGTAAAACTTTCAAAGGGGGAATGACACCATTCATAGGGTATGCTTCCTCCCAAGAGCTTGTTGAGGTATTCGCTCCATGCTATGGATACAGTTGCAGCACCAAGGGCATATTCCATAATCAGCGCCCATCCTATGATCCATGCAACCAATTCACCCATTGTTACATAAGAATAGGCATAAGCACTTCCTGCAATGGGAATCATCGACGCAAATTCAGCATAACACAAACCTGCGAATGCACACCCGATTGCGGCCACAATAAAAGAAAGAGTTACGCCAGGGCCGGCAGCCTGTCCTGCCGCTGCAGCGGTGCGCACAAACAAACCAGCACCAATGATGGCGCCAATGCCAAGTGCAATCAGGTTGCCAGCTCCAAGGGTACGTTTGAGTCCCTTTTCCGAATCTTCGGCCTGCGAAAGCAGTGCCTCCAATGATTTTCTTCTGAATAAACTCATGACAGTTAATTTGATTTTTGATACTACAAGGTTCTAAAATAGCCAATTATTTTATTCAGTGTACATTTTATTTTGCACGCAAATAAAATTCTAAAATCCACCTAAATCCTTTATTTTACAAGCTTAAATCGAGAAACAATGAAGGGTGCATCAGGAAAATTGACTCTATATATACTGATTGCAATGGTCTTGGGTATCGCAGCCGGATATATCATCCATACCCAGTCTTCTCCGGAGTATATCAAAAGTTTTTCCACCAACATAAAACTACTTACGACAATTTTTTTGCGTCTTGTTCAGATGGTGATTGCGCCGCTTGTATTTACCACGCTTGTTGTAGGTATCGCTAAACTAGGTGATCTTGGAGCAGTAGGCAGGGTTGGTGGCAAGGCAATGCTTTGGTTCGTCTCTGCTTCTCTCGCCAGTCTATTGCTGGGGATGCTTTTGGTAAACTTCTTTCAGCCTGGAGCTGCAATCAGACTTGATTCTGCTGATATGGAAGGAGCAAAAGATTTAATTGGGAAAACCCAGGAGTTTTCACTTCAAAAATTTATAGAGCATGTGTTTCCCAAAAGTGTGATAGAAGCGATGGCAACCAACGAAATCCTTCAGCTTGTTGTATTCAGTATCTTTTTTGGGGTTGGAACTACAGCGCTTGGAGAGAAAGGACAGGTTGTAGTTAAGGCACTTGATGCCATGGCGCATATTATCTTAAAAATGGTAGGGTATGTCATGAATTTTGCCCCTATAGGTGTTTTTGGGGCAATTGCAGCAGTAATAGCTACTAAAGGACTGGAAGTCTTTGTGTTTTACGGACAGTATTTGCTTGCGTTTTTGGCAGGAATAGCCGGACTTTGGGTTCTTTTGCTTACTGTCGGGTATTTCATTTTGGGTAAGCGGCTATGGGAACTGCTGAAAACAATCTCACAGCCTTTGCTCATCGCTTTCAGTACAACAAGCAGTGAGGCTGTCTTTCCAAAACTTACCACCGAACTGGAGAAATTTGGATGTAAAGACAAAATTGTATCCTTTATCCTGCCATTGGGTTACAGTTTTAATCTGGATGGCAGCATGATGTACATGACTTTTGCCAGCCTTGCGATTGCACAGGCTTATGGCATCCACCTGGATATCGGCACGCAATTAACGATGCTGTTGGTCCTGATGCTAACAAGCAAGGGTATCGCTGGTGTACCTAGAGCGTCACTTGTAGTAGTAACGGCAACCTGCGCTATGTTTAATATTCCTCCTGAAGGCATTGCTCTGATCATTCCCATTGATCATTTTTGTGATATGTTCAGGACTATGACCAATGTTGTAGGAAATGCATTGGCCACTACTGCTGTTAGTAAATGGGAAGGTGAACTGGAAGCACCAGTTGGAGAGATTGCATAAAAATAAAAATCAAAGATTATGATTGAGCTGGCGATACAGTGGAAAGATTTTTTAAATCCTGAGTTTTACATTCAGCATGGCGGTTTGTGGTTGTTCCTCTTTATAGTTTTTGCAGAAACTGGATTATTTGCCGGTTTTTTCCTCCCGGGAGATTCCCTCCTTTTTGTGGCTGGCATTTACAGCAATGAACTAGCCGCAGAATTGTTTCAGTTTGATAACGATTTGATTAATCTGGTGCTTATTGCCATACTTGTAATTTTATCAGGTGTTTTGGGTAACATGGTTGGCTATTGGTTTGGCGCAGCAAGTGGGCCATTCCTTTTCAGCAGGAAGGACACATTTTTCTTTAAGAAAAAGCACCTGTTTGCAGCTAAAGAGTTCTATGACAAACATGGTGGAGGTGCAATCGTTTTTGCCCGGTTTCTTCCGATTATCCGCACTTTTGCTCCGATAATTGCTGGTATTGTACGCATGGAGCGGCATAAATTCACCCTTTATAATGTCATTGGCTCAATTTCCTGGGCCGTAAGTATGCTGTTTGCTGGACATTATTTGTATAAATTCTTTCTCAATCAGTTCGGGTTTGATCTCAAGGATCGTTTGGAAGTCATCGTTTTGGGTATAATCTTGGTGACAACTGCTCCGGTCATCTACAAGCTCATTCGTCGGAAAAAGTGATTAAACTTAATTGTCCATATGAATAGTCTTAAATCCCAGTTTTTCAGTCTTGCTGTAATTGTTGCGGCACTTGGTTATTTTGTGGATATTTATGACCTTCTTTTGTTTACAATAGTAAGAGAACCAAGTCTCAAAGGAATAAATGTCGGTGAGGTGGAAATGATAGCTGCCAGCACACACATTATTAATTACCAGATGGTTGGACTATTAATCGGTGGCATATTATGGGGTGTTATGGGAGATAAGCGTGGGCGATTGAGTGTACTTTTTGGGTCAATTCTTTTGTATTCTGTTGCCAACTTTATTACTGGATATGTACAAACAGTTGATCAATATGCGTGGCTTAGGTTCATAGCTGGTGTTGGCTTGGCAGGTGAGTTAGGGGCAGGAATAACGTTGGTGAGTGAAATTATGCCCAAAAAGAGCAGGGGTGTTGTTACTTCATTTGTAGCTGGAATAGGATTATTTGGAGCAGTATTTGCCTATCTTATTTATAAATTAACCAATGATTGGCGTTTATGTTATAAAATTGGTGGTGTTTTGGGTATTTTCTTACTCGTACTCAGGATAAAAATATCTGAAAGTGCAATTTTTAAAGGTGTAGAAAACAGACAAATTTCAAAAGGGAACATGCTGATGTTTTTTAACAAGAAAGATAGGTTTGTAAAATACTTATTGGCCATATTAATAGGACTCCCAACTTGGTTTGTCATTGGAATCATGCTGAATTTGAGCAACAGGTTTGCAGCAGCCCTTTATGGACAAAATGCCATTGATTCTGGCGCATCAATTATGTTTGGATACATTGGTATTGCCATTGGTGATATTACTGTTGGTTTCGTAAGTCAGTATTTTCAGAGTCGAAAAAAAGCATTGTACATTTTTTATGCAATGACTTTTCTTGGTGCAGTTTATTTTTTCAGCCCGCTGAATAGTTCTGATTTCAGTATGTATTCCATATCATTTTATCTGGGCTTTTCAACTGGGTTCTGGGCAATTTTTGTGACAATGGGTGCTGAGCATTTTGGTACTAATATACGGGCAACTGCGGCAACAACCATTCCAAATATGGTAAGGGGGGCTTTGCCTCTGATGAACCTGTTTTTTAAAGACTATCTTCAAGGTAGTTTAGGTTGGAGCTTGCTAGACAGTGCCATGCTAACTGGAATAATCGTAATGGCTATTTCTGTTACAGCATTGATTTATACTGAAGAAACGTTTCACAAGGATTTGGATTATGTGGAGGAATAGATATTAGGGAAAAGGGGAGCGGGATGAGGGAAAAGTAAAGTGGGAAGAGGTAAAAGGGATAAGAGATAAGGGAATAGCATTTTAATGACTTATCCCTCCTCCCTTATCCCTCTTAAGTGTTTATCCCAACACCTCATTCATCGACCTTACAGCAGCTGCACTTTTTTCAAAGGCTTCCTGTTCAGCGGTAGTCAGTTCCAGCGGCAATATTTTTTCCCAGCCCTGCTTTCCAATGGTAACGGGTACACCTAAACAAATATCAGATTGTCCGTATTCACCATCTAGCGCAACACAGCAGGTAAACAATTTCTTTTCATCCCTCAAGATGCTTTTAACCAATGCCGCTCCTGCAGCTCCTGGCGCGTACCAGGCAGAAGTGCCAATCAGTTTGGTTAGAGTAGCACCGCCAACCATGGTGTCTGCTACAACCTTTTGTTGCTGCTCTTCAGTTAGGAACTGTGTAACCGGTATGCTGTTCCAGGTAGCCTTGCTGATCAGGGGAATCATGGTGGTATCTCCGTGTCCGCCGATAACAATGGCATTCAGGTCGCCGGCGCTGCAACCTAGGTGTTGGCTTAGTTGGTATTTGAATCGGCTGCTGTCTAATGTGCCACCCATTCCAATAATCCTGTTTTTGGGCAACCCTGTAGATTTCAAAGCCAGGTATGTCATGGTATCCATCGGATTGCTGATAACAATAATGATAGTGTTTGGTGAATAATTTAAAACACTTTCACATACGCCTTTAACTATTCCGGCATTCGTACCTATGAGTTCTTCCCGGGTCATGCCTGGCTTACGTGGAATACCTGAAGTAATTACCACAACCTCACTGCCGGCTGTTTTTGAGTAATCATTTGTGGATCCAGTGATTACGGTATCAAATCCCAGCAGGGCTGCAGTCTGTTGCATGTCTTGCGCCTTACCTTCAGCAAGTCCTTCTTTGATATCAAGCAAAACGAGCTCCGTACATACGCCTGCACGGGCAATGTTGTCAGCACAGGTGGCGCCAACAGCGCCTGCTCCAATTACAGTTACTTTCATTTGAAATGGTTTATAAGTATAATAGATTGTTTGCGCCGCAAAGGTATGATGTTATTTCCCAAATTGGCTTACCTTTGCCCACTCAAATCATAGTTATGGCAAATACGTCAGATATCTCAAGGGGAATGATCATCAAGCTGGACGGCAGTTTGTACACCATCGTAGAATTCGGTGAAAACAAAACTGCCCGAGCAGCAGCCAAAGTCTGGGCTAAACTCAAAGGTGTTGATAACAGCAGGTCCATAGAAAAAACCTGGAACAGTGGTGATACCATATTTCCGGTTCGCGTAGAGCGAAAAAGTTACCAGTTTCTTTACAAGGATGATACCGGCTATAACTTCATGGACAATGAAAGTTATGAGCAGATTGCTGTTGCGGAATCACTTGTTGATGCTCCTCAGTTTCTGAAAGAAGATCAGGAAGTTTCTGTGCTTATTAATACAGAAACTGAATCACCAATGTCTGTTGAACTCCCAGATAAAGTAGTATTCAAAGTAACCTATTCGGAGCCTGGATTAAAAGGAGATACAGCCACAAGAACACTGAAGCCTGCGAAAATTGAGACTGGTGCAACTGTTAACGTTCCACTTTTTGTTAATGAAGGAGATGTTATCAGAATAAACACCAAAACCGGTGAATATGTGGAGCGTGTAAAAGAGTAAATTTCATTAAAATCATCTGTTTTTGACCTAATTTGGCCCGATTTTTTATGAAAATCGGGTTTTTTTATTCAAAAACATCGTGAATTTAATTTGGCTGTAAATCATTTTTGATACACCTTTACGGCCCGAATAAAATATTAAAATTATTCTTTATGGATCTCAAACAAATTCAGGACCTCGTAAAAATGGTTAATAAGTCTAGCATCAGTGAGCTGACCATTGAAGAAAAAGAATTTAAGATTACCATCAGGCAAAAAGAAGACAAATACGTTACAGCTCAACCTGCAGCCCAGTTTCAGTCCGTTGTGGCTCCTGCTTCTGCCCCTGTTGCTGCGGCTCCCGTTGCATCTGCTGCTCCGGCTCCAAAGGCAGTCGATAACCTGATAACCATAAAGAGCCCCATGATTGGCACATTTTACAGAAAGCCAGGACCAGGAAAGCCTGATTTCGTTGAAGAAGGTGATGAGGTGAAACCAGGCAAAGCGGTTTGCATCATTGAAGCTATGAAGCTTTTCAATGAAATTGAAAGTGAAGTGTCTGGCAAAATAGTGAAAATACTTGTGGAGGATTCTACGCCGGTTGAGTACGATCAGCCTTTGTTCCTCGTTGAGCCTGCCTGATCAGACAGACAGCTCAATAAATTAATTCATTCAAACAAATGGCATGACAACAGATTTGAAGAAGGGATTCAACAAGATATTGATTGCAAACAGGGGAGAGATTGCGCTTCGTGTAATCCGAACATGCAGGGAAATGGGCATTAAGACAGTTGCTGTTTATTCCACAGCAGACAAAGAC
>Ga0208787_1000363_pt1 | contig 21922 bp, 22 predicted proteins | sample Wag4_2014_7_11_FD_187362 | JGI IMG/M metagenome (GOLD analysis project Ga0208787, IMG submission 187362) | Fresh water microbial communities from Ohio, USA - Utica-2 Time Series HT 2014_7_11 (SPAdes) (version 2) | ecosystem: Environmental > Aquatic > Freshwater > Water tank | place: USA: Ohio...
GGTAAACTGGTGCCTGTAGCAGGCCAATGCCTCCGTAGCTCAGTGGATAGAGCATCCCCCTCCTAAGGGGAGGGTCGCACGTTCGATTCGTGCCGGAGGCGCCATCCAGTTTGTATAAAGCCATGAGGCTCTTCCCCATTAACGGGGGATGAGGCATTCAGTAACCAGCAGTTAAACACGATTAAAAATACCATTCCAACCGCAGTGGGCTAATACCCTCAGGCGGTAATTTTCGAAGTTTCTAAAGCCGAAGGCACGCCGAGAGATCATTTCCATTTTTGTATGGAACCCCTCGGTGATGCCGTTGGATTTTGAGAAGCGCCACATTCGAACAATGGGCTCCAACCAGTACATCAAAGTCTTTGCCAGGCTGCTGGCTGGACTCTGGGCAAATTGCTCGAGTAAGGCCAGAAGCTTGGGCAGCTTTTTCTTGGCATACCGGCTGGTGGCACTCTTGACCAAGAGCAGCTTGATGAGGCGTTGCTTGGCTGCGTAGAGGGCTTGCAAGACCGGATAGCGATCAAGGTAGCCAGCGAGGTTGGCCTGCTGCTCAGGCTGCAGTCGCCACTGGTGTCGGCGCATGAGGCTCAAGAGTCCTCGGTCTTTCCTGCCCACGGGATCTTGCTGCTGCCAGACCTTTAGGAAGTGCTGATTGACCAGCCGGATGACGTGGAAGCGGTCGGCGACGATCAGAGCGTTTGGGAAGTACTTCTTCGCAATCTGGCGGTAGGTCTCTGAGAGGTCCATGACAACGACTTGGACTCGGTCTCGCCCCGGCAAGCGGCTTAAATAGGCCTGTAGGCTGGCTTCTGAGCGCCCCAGGACCACATCGAAGACCTTGTGGTTCTTCAGGTCCACCAGGGTGGTGGCATAGCCCTTTTTACGGGTGAAGAAGTGCTCATCAATGCCCAGCACCTGGGGGCAGCCCCGGCCCGAGAGCTCCGATACCCGGCGTCGGACGTGGTGCTGATACCAGCGCTCAACGGTTGCACAGCTGATCTCATGGGTGCGGCGAAGCTTGCTCTGGCTCACCCCACCGTCGTGGGCCTCAAAGACCTCGAGTCGAAAGCCTTCGGTGGCCCGCAGGCGAGGACGTATGCCGGTAAACCGGTGGCGAAAGTACCGATTACACGATGGGCAGTGATACTTTGGCGTGCGCAGGTGCAGAACCATCAGCTCATTGCCTTGCCGGGTGTGCTTGACCGTGCGCTCACTGGTCGCCTTAACCCGCACAGGAGCCTGCTGGCAGTACAAGCAGTTGGGTCGTGTCTGGGGCCTCGCCCAGACATGAATGCCTCGGCTGCGCTCCACCCGATCCACCACCAAATCAGACAACCCCAATATAGAATCAATCTGGGACATCGGTATTACCTCCATTAAACCCGTTCTTCGCAAAAACTAGTTTAATGAATACCGTTGTCCCCCTTTAATGATGAAGAGCCAAAAAACTTCTAACTACGCCAGCGCAGGGTAGTATGAGCTATGGACTTATCTGAGCAATTGCTTTGAAGATCAGCTTCCTCGGCGGTGCCGGCGAGGTTACCGGCTCGAAGTACCTGGTCAGCGGCAGCACCCAGGCAGGCCCTTATCGCTACTGCGTTGACTTTGGAATGTTTCAGGGCGGCCAAGAGGCATTAGAGAAGAATCTCACTGCCGCATTGGACAATCCCTCCAGTCTGGACTTCGTGCTGCTCACGCATGCCCACATTGATCACAGCGGTCTTTTGCCACGACTCTGCTCGCAGGGCTTCAAAGGACCAATTTACTGCACGCCTGCGACCATGGCCCTACTCGAGATCCTGCTCTATGACAGCGCACATATCCAGTTTGCTGACCTTGAGCGTGCGCTCAAGAAAAAAAAGCAAGGGCGTTGGCGTGGGGACCTTCCCCAAACGCTCTACACCGCCAGCCATGTTGAGCACTGCCTCGCCCAGATCAGGACGGTCGGCTACGACGTCGCCTTCTCGCCCCTAGCCGGGCTATCGGTGGTTTTTCGAAACGCCGGCCACATTCTTGGTGCCGCCTCGATTGCAATTACTGCTGACACGGACATGGCCCGTCAGACCATCGTCTTTTCCGGTGACCTTGGTAGCTTTGAACAGCCGTTGATGGTCGAGCCCAGCCCGATTGGTCAGGCAGACGTTCTGATCGTGGAGTCCACCTACGGCGATCGCCTCCATCGCCGGCTGAAAGACACCGAGCTCGAACTCGTCGATGTCATCAAGACCACCTTCAAGCGACGAGGCAACATCATCATTCCAGCATTTGCTGCAGGTCGAACCCAAGAGGTCTTGTTTCTGCTGGCAGATCTCGTCAGACGCGGCCAGCTGGGTCACCTGAGTATCTGGGTAGACTCCCCGATGGCAGCCACCATCACTCGACTAACCCACGGATTTTCCGACGAGCTAAATGCCAAGGCGCAAGACTGCATGAGTTGGCTCAAGGCTCACCCCAGAGCCTTGGATATCCGATTGGTTGCCGACGTCGAGGAGTCAAAGCGACTTAATCAGATCAAAAGCGGAGCCATCATCATTTCCGCCAGTGGCATGTGCGACGCCGGAAGGATCCAACATCACCTACTCAATCATCTGGACAATCCGCGCAACGCCATTGTCTTTACCGGCTTTCAAGCTGCAGGCACACTAGGTCGCAGACTGGTAGACGGGGCGAGACAGGTCCGAATCCTAGGCCATGACATTGTTGTCAAGGCCTCTATTCACACAGTCGGCGGTTTATCGGCCCACGCAGACCAAGCCGATCTGATCCGCTGGCTCGCAACGCTCCAGGTACCCCCGAAACGGACATTCATAACCCATGGTGAGTCCACAGCCTCAACCAGTCTGAGAAAAAAAGTAGAGCAGGATCTGGGATGGGTCGGCGTTGAAATTCCCTCACAAGGGCAAGTTGAGACCCCACTGCTTCCCCACAAGAAACAAGAGGACAAACCGTCTGCGCTGAATACAATGACGATTGGGGAGTCTGAGGAGCGCTATCGACGACTTTTCGAGACGGCTCAAGACGGTATCCTCATGCTGAGCCACCCCGACGGTCGTATCATCGATGCCAACCCCTACTTCACCAGGCTGATTAACCGCACCCGAGAGGAGCTACTGGGCCGGCAACTCTGGGAGCTTGGTCTCATCGCCGATCAAGAGGCCAGCCGCCAGATGCAGCGTGAGCTCCATGGGAAGGGGTTTGCTCGCTACGAACACTTGGATCTACTCGCCAAGGATGGCACGGCAGTGCCGGTCGAATTTGTCAGTAACGTTTATAAAGTCGGCGCTCATCAGCTCGCTCAGTGCAATATTCGGCACATTGGCGTGCGAAGAGCGGCCGAGAGGGCCGCAGCAGTCGAAAAGGAAAAACGACAGGGGCTTTTGATCAACGTGGTTGAAACGCTTGGTGCTGTTGTAGCGGGGCGCGACCCCTACACGGTTAGCCATCAAAAGCGAGTTGCCGCATTAGCCAGCGCGATCGCCACAGACATGGGGTTATCGGTAGACGAGGTCAAAGCCATCCGGATTGCGGCTCTCGTTCATGACATCGGCAAGGTCGCGGTTCCAATTGAAATCCTCAACAAGCCTGGGAGCCTTAATCGACTTGAAATTGGACTATTGCAGACCCACGCCCAGGCCGGTCATGACATTCTGATACCAATCGATTTTCCTTGGCCGATCGCTGACATCGTGCTTCAGCACCATGAGAGACTTGACGGGACGGGTTATCCGAACGGGCTCAAAGGATCTAAAATCATGATCGAGGCCCGTATCCTTGCAGTCGCAGACATGGTTGAAGCCATGTCGAGTCAGCGCCCCTATCGAGCACCAAAAACGCTTAAAGAGACGTTGGCAGAGCTCGCATCGGCTTCAGGTGTCTTATTTGACAAAGCCGCCGTAGAGAGCTGTCTAAGGCTCTTCCGAGATCGGGAGTTTGTATTCCCCCCCACTATCTTGAATCATGAGGACATCCCAGCCCGCACGGCATCACCCTTGACTCCTCATGAGGCCGTTCCGTGACGGCTCTTACCTACACCCTAGCCGCCATATCCCTTGGGGTGCACCTGATCACGATTGGCGTCGTGATCTTAATCGCCAAGCGTCTTCCCAGGCATCAATTCACCTGGTTCTTCCTGGCACTGCTACCGTTTATCCTCTTTTGCCAAGGTTTAATGGAGTTACTGACCGGCGATCCAGCATCAACCCATGCCATTGAATTTGCAAGCTGGTCCTTCCTAGCAGGTCTTCTGCTCGCCTTGGGCGTGCTGTCTCTCCGACGCGTATTTATTGATCTCATTGAGTCAGCTCGACAGATCGAAGAGCTCGCCAGACGAGACGGACTGACAAGGTTTTTGCGCCGCGAGGCCTGGGCCCTGAAAGTCGAAAGGACGCTGCGGGAATGCCAGAACAATTCAGAACACATGGTTTTATTCGAGCTCGACATAGATCATTTCAAGGCTGTTAACGACGAGTTCGGCCACGAGATAGGTGACGAAGTCATTCACGCACTGGCCGATCTCTGCAGCCGCACACTGCGTCAGTCTGATATCTGGGGACGACTCGGTGGCGAAGAATTCGTCTGCGCACTCCCAAAGACGACTCGAGCCGAAGGCACTGAGATTGCGGAACGTCTCCGCCAAACCATTGCCCACCACTTTTTTTCAACTGGCCAAGGTGGCATCCACATCACCGTCAGCATTGGTCTGACTTTTGTGGGACCCGATGCCCCCAGGCGGCCCGACGATCGGACACACCTAAGGGAGCTGATCAAAGAAGCGGACGACGCCATGTATCGGGCCAAGAACAGTGGCCGAAATTGCTGCGCCCATCATAAGGCGGCCGTTAGTTTCCCAAGGGGATGACCAACTCCTGCGTAATGTATCGGTATCGATAATCCTCAGCACTCACGCCTGCACTGAGTTTGTAACCAAGAATCGTCCTGAAGTACATTCTCTGCCCGGACCGGGATTCCAGCACAAGATCGGCGAACTGGGACCGGGAGGCACCCGTCTCTTGAACCCTTTGCGTTCCAGCGCCTAGGCGGGCTTTCAGAACAAGTTGGTCCAGCGTTCGTCTTATGCCAAGAACAGCAAGGGTCTCTTGATAGCGAGACGGATTAAAGTAGGCCCCGTTGGAACGGACTAAGTCGTCATCTCGGTAATTCTGATACCAGAGCTGCGTGGTGATGCCGTAGTCCGGGACGAGGTCATAGATCAGCTTGGCCTTGACTGCGAGACGATCATTGCCATCAGAGAAGTGAGTCTTTGAGAGGTGCCCAACCGTACTCCAATCTCGACTCCATTGGGTTTCTAGGCTCCCTGCCACGGCAAGGTAGTGACGTCCGGACAAAAGTCCCGCTTTGCTCTCAACCACATCCCGAACCAGACTGATCTCCGCCAGGGAGGAACGACCGACTCCCCAGCCAAGCCGATTGTCGGTCGAGACAGACTGATGGTTGGCAATATCGTTGAGGTACAGATTCGATTCGAAACCGACTCCACTAGGACTGATACGTTTGAGCCCAAGACCAATCTGTCGACCTTGAACCTGCCAACCCGCCTGGCGGAACCGACTGGTCTGTGTAGAGATTCGCCAGTAATTCCAGCCGTCAGAGTAGGAAGGCAGAAATGAGAGACGCAGCTTACCGATCTCAAACTGATCCGTATCGTTTGAAAACTGAAATTCTGGCTGAACAGCCCTCTGCCTCTGTGCGAAGTTGCCTGGTAGTTTCTCAGTAGAGGCAAACGCCACCTGATAGCCCGACAAAAACATCAGAGCGCAGCCCGCGGCGAATATTCCGGCTAGTCTTTGAATAGGCACTACTTGGTTCCCCAGGTCTTGTTGAACCGAAAAATCTCCGAGAAATAGCCGTAGACGCAGGCTGGCTGAAGAATCAGGCTATACAAGACCGTATAAGTCAAAAATCCGAGTCGATTTTTTCTAATGGTCATGTGTTCAGCGGCAAACATCTTGACCTCGCTGCGATACATCACCTGGTTAAAAATAATCGCTGGCGGGATCAAGGCCAGCGTCATCGGACCAACAATCCAATAATGTCCAAAGCACGCCATGATGAGTCCGGGAATAAAGCCAAAGGTATAGGCGATGTCCATCAGGGGAAAGATCGCATTCCACACAATAAAAAGAGAGCTAAACCGACCCTTGATGATCAGCCGAGGGCTATCCTTAAAGGCCTCAATTAAACCGCGTGACCACCTTTGCCGTTGACGAATGAATTGACCCAGTGTAGCCGGGCAAAGTGTAAAGGCACAGGCGTCACTGGCATGGCCAATGCGGTGACCCTTAGCCAACAGCCTCCAAGTCAACACGATGTCCTCACCGACCGTCTTAGGCCATCCCCCGACCTCCAGAATCGCCTGCTTGTCGTAAATCGAAAAGGCACCCTGCGCAACCAAGGTGCCCTGAAAAAGCGACTGGATTCTTTTAATCGCTGCAATGCCAAGGAAATAATCCCACTCCTGCGCCTTCGTTAACCAATTGGCCCGAGAGTTTCGGATCAGAATTGTTCCGGCCACAGCCCTTGTCGTAACGGGGTCTGAAAGGTAGCGCTCAGCCAAATGGCGAATGCCATCTGCACGAATCCAGCAATCGGCATCCACTGTCACGACCAGTTCTGTTGTCGTCTCGGCTAGCCCTAGGTTAAGTGCCTCTGCCTTTCCAATATTCTGATCCAAGTTAATCAGTTCGAGTTGCGCTGACTGCGGCTGCAATTGACGCACGACTCGGGCCGTTCCATCTGTAGACCCATCGTTGATCACGAGAATTCGGAGCGGTGCGGGATAGTCTTGTCGAATCAGGCTGGTCAGTGTGTCCTCAATGACCGTCTCTTCGTTGTAGGCCGGCACCAATATAGTCAGCGATGGATACTCCGAAGGTTGTTGCCGCTTTGGCCGCTTGTCTAAAACCATAGCGGTCACCACAAATGCATTAATAAAGCCTGGAACAATCGCAATAAAGACTACAAAATAGACAGCCAAAAAGAGTCCAATGTGAGTGGATAAGTCCATGATCCACGGCCAGGATAGGGCGATCGATAACGACATCCAGGCAGTCGAGACGACCAGCGCTGTCAGGAATTTGGTGCGAACCGTCAGATACCGGTGCATAGGACCTTGACCATAGGCTCCCACCATACTCGATAGTGGGCTCCAGAAGGAGTCGTGTTACGCGACACTTCAAGATCAGGCCCTCATCCGCAACAGACCCTGCCTTCTGGAGACCCTGCGTCTCGTGACTTAACTACTTTTTAACTACAGCGCCCTTAAAAGACGCTTAGTCATTAATTAATTGAAGAAATCCGAATTCACGGGCGTCTTCACACGGCAGGGGTCACAGGTTCGAACCCTGTGCTGTCCACCACCCAAATTCATTCTTTTTCAACGCAAGGTTATTCAGGTTTAACAAGTTTTAGATTAGCGAGTAACCATTCAGGAATTCCATCTGCCACGCGTCTGGCGTCGTAGCCTTTTTCTCGAAGCGATTTGACCGCATCAAACGACAAAATGCAGTAAGCACCACGGCAATAGGCGACAATCGTTTTGTCTTTCGGCAGATCGGCGAGTCGCTCTTCGAGCTCATCAAGTGTCAGATTCAGCGCGCCTTTGAGATGGCCCGCCGCATACTCCTCATTGGGCCTCACATCAAGAATCACAACCTCACCTTTACGGGCGCGGGTCAACACCTCATTGACCGAGAGCGCATCTAAGTCATCTCTGCTGTTGAGATAGGCATCTACGAGTCTGTCGATCTCGGCGAATCGATCTTTCGCGATTTTTTGCAGTGACAAAAGCAATTCGATGACATCTGAGCCGCTAACGCTGTAAATCATCATGCGGCCCTCGCGCGCCGCACGCACTAGACCCGCTTGCTTGAGTGTTTGCAGGTGCTGCGAAATGTTTGCTATTGGAAGCCGCATTACTTTGGCGATGGACTCCACATTCCTCGGCGCTTGGATTAGGAGCTCCAGGATTTCGAGGCGAGGCCCAGAGGCAAGGGCTTGGCCGATTCGGGCGAACTGCTCAAACAACTGAGGCTTGAAGGCTTGACTTTCAATCATTGGTGCTCTTTAATTTTCCGCATTCAATAAATCAATTGAATAATAAATTATTAGGAGACAAAAAAATCGTGAAAACCACTCTCAGATTGAGTCTAATCGCTGGCGCGCTTGTCGTCTGCTCCAGTCTTGCCTATGCCCAGTCCGCAGCACCACCAGTTCCCATCGAGGTTAACGGCCAAAAAGCTCTGGTCTTTGTCCAACAAGACCCTCCAGGGACCCGATGCAATACCAATATGCAGATTGCTGCCGAGATCATGAATGTCTACCAGGTACCAGTGGTTCTAATGCCCCAAAACTCGGCTCCAAAGTTCACGCCCGCCCCCTCTGTTTGGTACGGAGGAAAAGTAGTCGCTGCCTCAGGTGCCGAGCACAACGGCATGGTTTCATACACGATCGTTTCGGATCAGCTAGAGATGGACGGCGCGCCAAAGCATGGAAAGGCAGGAAAACTGTTCAATACCAGCGTGAGACCAGGCTTTGATCAACTCAAAGACGTTATCAAGACCGGCAAATAGCGCGAGCCGAATAAACCGACCAAAGGAGACCAAATTGAAGAAGCTGATACCGATTGCCATCGCGGCGTTGATGACCATACAAACCCCGGCGTTTGCGGACCCGAAAACGGCCGTGATTGATGAGCTAGCAGGTTACCTAGAGTTTGTGGACTACGGTGGAGCCACTATCTTCGCTGAACAAATCCCCAAGAGCGAGTACAGCAAGATGATGATCATCGATGCTCGTGACGCTGGCCAGTTTGCCAAGAGTCATATCCCTGGAGCGGTCAATATCGAATGGCGTAAAGTGCTCGAGCAACGCTCGAAAATCCCCAAAGACAAGACGGTACTGGTCTACTGCAATACCGGTAGTCTCTCCGCCCAAGCCGGCTTTGCCTTGCGCGTCGTCGGGTATGAGAACGTGAAAATCTTGCAGGGCGGCTATGAGGAGTGGAGAGCCAAAGGCGGGCTTGATGCAAACGCTAAGGCCATGGGTGCCCAGCCGGAACACTAACTTTTATGTCGACCCAAAAGTGGATTGCTGCATATAAGACCAAGCCAGTCGAGGCGTTGGGATGGTATGCCGCTTCGCTTGAGACTTCTCATCGGCTGGTTAGCGATCACCTGTCCGTTGAGCTTAGAGATGCGGCGGTTATTGATGTCGGTGCCGGGGCATCCGTCTTTGCGGATCACATGATTGAAGATGGCTGTTTAGATATCACGCTGCTGGATCTATCTTCTGAGGCACTCGCGATCACTCTCTCAAGATTAAATGGTGATGAGGCAATTACTAGCATTGCTTGCAACGTACTAGATTGCGAGTCGCTGCGCCTATCGGGGTATGACGTTTGGCACGATCGCGCTGTATTCCATTTCCTCATGCGAAATTCAGATCGACAGGCTTATGTCAAAAAAGCCCGCCAGTCCCTCGCTACCAAAGGAATTGTTGTACTGGGTACGTTCGCACCAGACGGTCCGAAAATATGCAATTCCCTACCGGTGCGTCGTTGTGGGTTGAGCGAAATCTTGGAAGATTTTTCCCCTTGGTTCGACCTGGTCCATTCAGAGGCGCAGGTCCACATCACGCCGACCGGCGGCAAGCAGTCTTACAATTATTTTGTTTTAAAAAGGGGAGTGCATTGATATGGCGAAGTCGACGTCCAAGCGCGCTACAGCTGCTGCGGCCGCGTTTTTGGTGCTTGCAGGCTGGTTAAGCAATGGCTTTGCACAACCTACTGGCTTTCAGCATTACGGGAACTTCAAGCGCATGATCCACACCGGCGATACGGCTACCCAGGTTGAATTAGCCAAGCTAGATCAATCTGCTGGCACATGGGGCGTTGGCGCTTTGGCTGGCCTCAAAGGTGAAATCATCCAAGTCGACGGAAGAATATTGGTGAGTCTTGGAACGGATCCTGAAGGGAAAGTGCAGCTTCCATCGGAAACAGATGCAGCCGTGCTGTGGGCCAGCAGCAAAGTAGCGCAGTGGAGGCAGGTTCAAGTTCCCACAGATATGGGCCAGACGGAGTTCGAAAAGTTTGTTACAGAACAGGCCGCAATCAATAAGATCGATCTGAGGCGACCATTTGTATTTCGTATAACTGGCGGTTACTCACATCTCTCCTGGCATGTATTGTCGGGGGAGAAGTCTGACCATAAGGCGGGCGGCCATGGAGAGCATGGTCATGCAGGCGGGCACACGAATAAGCGCTCTGATATGAAGATTTTCAGAAACCCCACAGCTACGGGCCAGTTGGTGGCGGTCTATAGCGGTGAGAAGCTAGAGGGCATCGTTTCTCATCCGGGTGAGCGCTTCCACGTGCATTACATCGATGATGCAAAAACCGTCTCTGGCCATGTAGACCAATACAATGTTCAGAAAGGGGCAACGCTCTGGCTCCCCTTGCCTTAGCTATTGGCAGTAGGCTCCAAGCTACAAGGGCCTGCTCACTTGTTGTCCGGTTTCCGGACATCGCTCGAGCAGGGATTGCTCGTGACCAGACCCTGATTTCGGACAGGGTGACGGCTCGTAAGTTAACTACTTCTTAACTACAGCACGTTTGAGGGCCGGTAAGCCATTGAACGAAATGGGGAATCCAAATTCGCTGGCGTCTTCACACGGCAGGGGTCACAGGTTCGAACCCTGTGCTGTCCACCATCCAGCCCTATTCAATTTGAAAAGAGATGCGCCGACCGAGTAGAAACATCTCGACCAGCGCACCGAGGTCAATACTTGAACCGCGCGGTCGACGACTCACCGCCAATCGTGAGCTGGACCACCGCCCTGGCCCCTTTGGCGGGAGTCTTTGCAAACTGTCCTGAGAAATAGGCGCCGGCTGGCTTAAGCTGAACCTCGGTCTTTTGAGAGCCCTCCAAGACAGTGAGCTTGGCACTCGCACCGGCCAAGTTCACCACATTGCCATGGTCGGTCACATAGAGGCGTACTTCCCCGTCTTTGATCACCAACTCATAGTCGTGAGCAGCCTGATGAAACAGACCGCCATGCATGGGTTTGTGATCTTTGCCATGATCATGACCCGGTCCAGCCATGACTGACAGCTGAACACCAACAAGCAGTAGTACTGCCAAGAAAACTCTTTTCATTCTGAAACACTCCTTTTTAAAAAATTAAAACTCACCTGACTCTGACTGACGAACGAGTTTCTCTGAATCTCTGCGCCCAAACACCCAGAACATCACCGGCGTCAGAAACGAATCCAACAACGTTGAGCTCAACAACCCACTAAAAATCACCACGGCAACCGGGTGCAGTATCTCGGTCCCGGGTTGCTCGGCCTCAAATAGGAGCGGCGCCAAGGCCAGGGCCGTCACCAGGGCGGTCATCAGGACGGGAGCCAGCCGCTCCAAGGACCCCCGCATGATCATCTTCTGGTCGAACTGCTCGCCCTCCTGCCGCATCAGGTTTAGGTAATGACTCACCTTTAAGATGCCATTTCGAACCGATATTCCAGCCAGCGTGACAAACCCGATCAAAGCAGCAATCGAAAGGGGCTGGCCTGAAATGGCCAAGCCAATCACGGAACCAACCAATGCCAAGGGTATGTTGGCCATGATCAGCGCAGAGAGTCGCCAGGACTGGTAGCGCGCGTGCAGGACCACGAACATCATAACCAGAGACACGATGGACAACAGCATCACCAAACGAGAGGCTCGCTCCTGCGCTTCGAACTGACCGCCAATCGTGATGTAAAAGCCCTCTGGTAGCTTGATCTCTGAGGAGACCTTCCGAATACTGGCAACCACCGAAGAAAGGGCACGGCCCTGGGTGTTGGCCGACAGGACAATCCGCCGCTTACCATCGTCTCGACTGATCTGATTGGGACCGTCACTCTCCTCGATTTCAGCCAACAGAGACAAAGGAACTCGACCTCGGGGCGTGTCAATCATCAGGTTGCCCAAGCCCTGGGGTCCGCGAGATGACTCCGGCACCCGAACTACAAGCGCGAACCGCCGTCCCTGCTCGACAATTTGAGTAACCTTTTCCCCACCGACAAGAGACTGTAAAACCCCCGTCAACTGTGCACTTGACAGCCCGTACTGAGCGGCTCGCTGCTGATCCACCCGAATCTTGATCTGAGGTGCCAACACCTGCTTCTCAACCTCAAGGTCCGCTAGACCAGGAAGCCCAGCGAGGCGACTACGGAGCATCTCCGCTTGAGCCCTGAGCTGATCCAGGTCTTCTCCATAGATTTTGATAGCGATCTGCGCCCTGACACCGGAAAGCATGTGATCGATCCGATGGGAGATGGGCTGACCAATGGCAATCGCCGCCGGTAGGTTTTTCAGTCGATCTCGAATGTCCGCCTGTACCTCTGTCATTGATCGCTTCATCTCGCTACTGGGGATGAGTCCAATATCGATCTCACTCACATGAACGCCTTCAGCATGCTCATCAAGCTCGGCCCGTCCGCTTCGTCGTCCAACGTAAGCCACTTCCGGCACCCTGGCCACCAGACGTTCCGCCTCACTGGCCAGGGCGGATGATTCAGACAGCGTCACACCCGGATTCAGTCGCATGCCAACGAGCAGAGTGCCCTCGTTGAAAGGCGGTAGAAAGGAGGTCGGGAAGAACGGAACTGCCGCAACTGCAACAAGCACGCAAACCAGGCCAAGCCGAAGCGCCCGCTTTGGGGCAGCCATGACTTTTTTCAAAGCGGCAATATAGTGTCTCTTTAGCCAAGCCAGAAACTTGGTGTCACCGTGATCCAAAGACTTCATCGACGGGATCAGGTAATACGCCAAGACTGGCGTAATAGTGACGGACACCAACAGAGATGCCAGAGTCGATGCAATAAAGGCTACGCCCAGTGGCACAAATAGACGACCCTCAATGCCTGGCAGAAAGAACAACGGCAAGAAGACCAGAACAATGATGACGGTTGCATAGAGAATCCCACTTCTAACCTCTAATGACGCCCGTCGGACGACCTCCACGGGATGCAATCGATGAGCTCCCAGAAGCTGATTGTTCATCCGAAGACGTCGAATGATGTTCTCAACGTCAACAATGGCGTCATCGACCAACCCCCCGATGGCAATGGCCAGACCCCCAAGCGTCATAGTGTTGATCGTCAATCCAAAGTACGCGAAGACCAAAGCGGTGACGCAGATGGAGACTGGAATTGCTGTAAGGGCAATGATCGTGGGGCGCACAGTGCCTAGGAAAACGAACAGAGTCAGGGCTACAAACAGAGAGGCTGCAATCAGTTTGCCGTTTAGATTGCTAATGGAGGCCTCAATGAAGGAGGCCTGCCGAAAGGTGACCCTTGGCGCTTCCATGCCAGCCGGAAGGCCTGCCTTCAAATCGACCAACGCAGCCTCAATCGACTGAGTCAGAGAAATGGTGTCGGCCGTCGGCTGCTTCTGGATGCCCAAAATAACCGCAGGCTTTCCACCAAAGCCCCCGTCACCCCGCTTGATGGCGGCAGCAAACTCAACCGACGCAATCTGTTGAAGCTTGATAACCTGACCGTCACGTGCGCTAATCGCCAGACTGCGAAGATCGTCAAGCCGTGAGGTCTGACCCAGGTTTCGAATCAGATACTCGCGACCGTTGAGTTCCAAAAAGCCACCCGAGGTATTGGCCGAGAAGCCTTTCAGAGCCGACTCGACATCGCCATACGAGACACCGAGCCGGGCCATTCGGACCGTATCAGGCTGAACCTGAAACTGTCGCACTTCTCCACCAATCGGAATGACCTGTGCAACACCTGGGATAGACATGAGCCGGGGACGCAGCACCCAGTCAGCATATTCTCGCACCTGCATCAAAGAGATTTTGCTGGGGTCGATCGGAATGGCGATCTGCATAATCTCGCCCATCACCGAGCTAATTGGCCCCATCCGAGGAACCACTCCGCCGGGCAAGGCCTCCTCCATTGAGTTGATACGCTCTGCCACCAACTGCCGCGCTCGATAAAGGTCCATCTCCCAACCGAATGTGACGTAGAGAAAGGACAAACCCGCCGATGACACCGAACGGACCCCTTCTACCCCTGGAAGTCCGTTGATCGTGCTCTCCAGAGGAAACGTAATCAGCTGCTCCACCTCCTCGGCTGCCATCCCCCCAGCCTCCGTCATGATCGTGACCGTGGGCTTATTGAGATCCGGAAACACATCAACACCGGTATGGGACAGAGTGAAGGCCCCATAGACCATCACCACCACACTGGCCAACACAACGAAGAGCCGATTTTTAAGACTGCTCTCTAGGATCCATGTAAACATGTCATGACTCCTAACGAACCTGGTTGACCAAGGATGCGCCGATGATGACCACCCGATCGCGGTCCTGCAGGCCGGAAGTCACCGACACCTGATCCGCACTGATCGGGGTAAACGTCACCAGACGAGGTTCGAATCGCTCTGGATCATGCTTCACCCAAACAATCGATTGATTCGAGGGTCCTCGAACGACTGCCTGGACCGGCAGGACATGGCCCTCAACCTTCCGTGTGAGGCTCGCAAAAATGGTGGTTAACAAATTCAGCTGCACCGCCACTGCGCTGTCACCGTTGACGCGATACTTCACAGGGAGCGCTTGATCGCGGAGGGCGCTGGATACTCCTACCAAGGTCAGGGGGACAACAGTCTGCCCGATCCGCATGGTGGCGTTGCCAATAGATGAGGCTAAACCTGAGTCGTAGAGTAAACCCTCAACCATAAGACGCTTGGGGTCGATGACCTCAAAGAGAATATCTCGAGCTTCAACCACCTGACCAACCGAGGCATTGGCCGTGGCAATCACACCTGAAATGGGTGCCCGCAGCACCTCGTTGGCGACAGCAGCCTGGGCTTCCTCCAGCCTTCTGCGAGGAACTGAGTCGGCTAGATTGCTAAGCCGATCTAATCGAATTTGCGCTAAAGAGCGTCCCTCTGTATCGACCTCGGACGAGACGTAAGCCAGAACCTGTCCCTTCTGGACCCGTTGACCAATCGTGGGTAAGCCTTTTTCATCTGCTCTAACTCGCCCAGTGATCAACGTCTGTACCTTGCCGCTGGCATTGGGATCCATCACCACACGTCCTGCCAGCTCAATGACCGGACTGCGCTGCTCCTTCTTAACAACCAGAGTTTGGATGCGCAGCTGCCGCTGGGCGGCCTTCGGCATGACGACGGAACCATCCGGCTGACGCTGAGGAAAGGCTCCTGACACCGCGGTAGTTGGTGCATCTCCATGATCGTGTCCGGGGCCAGCCAAGGCCGGTGACTGCGTGGTAAGCGTGGCCAAAATAACCATCACAGGCCACTGATAAGCAACTTGAAATTTTTTCATGATGTAACCCTTTGAGCGCGGTGTGCCTGGAATCGGCGTGTCAAGAAAATCAACAGCGCAAATAAGCAGACGAGAGCCAATGCGGCCAAGAGATACTCCTCCCAGTGCAACCCATGGGCATCAACCGAGCCTTGGCTTATCACCAAGTCACCTGCCAACAGATCTATCCCGTCTTTCAAGACAACCGTCGCGACCAATCCAATGCGCTTCTGATCACTCAATTCGCCGAGGGCTGCTTCAAACAACCCTGTCTCCAGCCGCTTTACCGGAACAGAGACGCCATTGAGTTCCAGGCTGAGGGTCGCATCTAAAGGACGGTTATCTTCCCAGCCATCTAGGTAGAGCCGCAACTGACGACCCTCTACCACCGCGACCAGCTCGGTCAGGTCTGACTCAAGTACGAGTTTGGGTATTACCGAGACCGGCCCCACTGGCGCAGTGGCCACTCCATGGTCGTGGCCAGGACCAGCGAATACGGTCCCACTGAATAGAACAGTACAAACAAAACTGACGATCATTTTTTTCATGGTTACCTGACTCCACTCGGCTTACGGCCAATCGATTGCAAAAAATCTGAAACGGTCTGGTGATAGTCCACATCGGCATCGAGTGCCGCCAACTGAGCCTCAAAGGCCTGTCGCCCCGCCCGCAAGCGTTCCAAATAGTCAATTTCACCGGCATCAGCAGCCTTGGTTAGGGCCTGCAGAATGACCATCGCATCTAGGCTGCGCTGCTTGGCTAAATCTCGAGCGCGCTGCTTTTGGGAGACAAGCTCTAATCCTGTAGACCATCCAAATTCAAACGTCTTTTGGTACCGCCTGAGTGCCTGCTCTGCGTTGGCCAAGTCAGATGCGAGATCGGCCAATTCGGCCCGCTGCGAGCCCCCCCCACCGAACGGCACCGAAACAGACAAGGTGGTGGTGTGAGCAAATGGCTCACCCAAGGCGGATCTAGAGCGGGTGGACTCGATGCTGAGTTCAGGACTACCAGACCCACGTTGCTGGATCAGGCGCAGCTGGTCCTGGCCGTGACGAACCCTGGCCAATAGCTGCTCGTACTCAATTGAACTCTCCAGGGCGTACTGACGATCCTCCGCCCGCGGCAACGTCTCGGCCAAACGAATGATCGCTGCACTCAGTGCCGTCACATCCGATCCAAAGCCCATGTCGACTCCTGATAATCCGGTGGCTGCAATGAGCTGTCGCTCTGCCTTCAACCGACGATTCGCCTGTTCAACGAGCGCAGTCTGCAGGCCCTGCGCCGCTATCCTGGCATTTAGCCGATCCACCCGCGAAATATCACCTGCCTCGAAGCGCCTCATCGCGTCCGCATCCGTCTTGAGCGCCTCTTCCAATTGCCTGTTGAGTATCTGTTCACGGAGCGACGCGCGTAGGTAACCCCAGACGCCATCCCGAACCTGACCCGCTAGCGCGTGACGGTGTGCCTCGGATTCTATCCGGACACTCTCGGCCCCAGAGCTCGCAGCTGCCATAGCCGCCTGGCGCTCGCCCCATCGCCAGAGTGGGACTGTCAGCCCCACCGCGTCTTCCTGGTTCCCAGCGTCTTTGTTCCAACGATCAGACTTTTGCGACAGATTGATACTCGGCGTCCCTGCGATCAGTCGACTGGCACTGGCCATGCGTTCGGCTGCAGCCTGCTCGCGCAGAGCCTTCACACGATCAATGGATTGGTAATCCGATGCCTTTTGAAAAATCGCGGCCATGCTGAGGGGGTCGGCCGCCAAGGCCGGACCCGTGAACAACAATAGACAGGCAAAAAAATGTCCACGTAAAGCAACCATCCCACTCTCCTGAATCAAAAAAAGGAAACGGGCGGGGACTCAGGCAAGCGCCTGGACGATCGTTAAGCCAGCAGATCCCCGCCGATTAGGCGCGGGAAGCCCATTGAGGGCGCTCTGGTTGGTCTAGTGGTGGAGAGAGTGCTTGAAGCCGATTGATATCGGCCGGCTCAACCGATTGAACAGATGAGATCTCGGCGCCCTGGGGCAGCAGCAAAGCGATCGACGTACAGCCAGAATGGCAGGTTCCGCATCGGTGTGAATCCTGCGCCTGCTGATAGCTGTGGTCATCAAAGCTGTTTGGGGTCTCGACTGATGTCTTCTGGTGAAGCGATTGATGACCATGATGACCAGAAGCCAGGCTCATCTCTGATGACTGTTGGGGCTGTAACTGCACAGCAACAGTGTGGGCTGAACGCTCTGGGCAATGCCCAAGGGCAGACGCCACGACTGCCTGAAATGGCAGTACGAGTGACAGCACAAGGGCGCAGACTTTTTTCATGGAGGGACACTATCACACCTAGAGGCCGATAATCACTCACTTAGGCTAAGCTTTTTCAATCGTTGGGGCCCCAAACCTGAACACCGATCTAAGTGGAGCCAATCATAAGTCGTGTTACGCGATACTTCTCTACGGGGCCCTGCTCCTCGACAGACCCTGCCTTTTAGGTCCGATGCGTCTCGTGACTTAACTACTTTTCAACTACAGCACCTTTGAGGGCTACTAAGTCATTGACCGAATTAAGGAATCGAAACCCACTGGCGTCTTCACACGGCAGGGGTCACAGGTTCGAACCCTATGCTGTCCACCATCCAAATCCACACGCACCCTCGGGAAACGGAACGGCATCCTCCGTTGTTTGTCACAGCTCTTTGGTCGACTATCGGAGCCCACATGAAATGTCCCGTCTGCAAAGAACCTGACCTCGTCATTTCCGAGCGCCAAGGCATCGAGATTGACTACTGCCCATCCTGTCGCGGGGTATGGTTGGACCGTGGCGAACTAGACAAGCTGATTGAAAAATCAACATCTGGATCTCAGACCCGACAAAGTACGGAGTGGGCAGAACCCCGAGGATATTCGGGTAGACCTCAGGGACACTACAAAAAGCCCAAATCATGGCTCCATGAGATTTTTGACTGAGAGGGCCACCCTACGCTTGTTGCCCATCACCCGCGCCCTACTAGGAGGTCGAGAGTTGGCGGTGGGACAGTGATTTCATTAGAGAACCGAAAGCCGTTGGAGCCCTCACACGACAGGAGCCACAGGTTCGAACCCTGTGCTGTCTGCCATCGAGATTCCTGTTAGCAATTTGCGCGTCGATGATCGGCGATCGAGTTATCGCAGAATTTCATGGTTGGGCTTCGTAATGACCGATGCTTTGTGACCCGACCTCTCATGCGCTCCCGCCACATCCGAAAAGAGTTAGGCTTGAGCTCTCTGCGCATGAGGCGAATAACATCAGGCTCGGACCACCCTGTACGCTCGTAGATAGTCTCAAAGGACGTGCGGTCCTCCCAGGCCATCTGAATAATGAACGATCGATCACCATCGGAGAGTTCGAGTAGTTGTTGGGAAAATGTCTGAGCCACGGACAGAGCCTTTAGAAACACCCAACAACGTCAATGAGAGCGGATTGGTTGCGACTTGGAGGGAGGCTCGTCCGGGTCACCCAAGACCAAGCCATCGGCTCGGTATTCCGGTCCCTTCATGATCATAACCATCACACAGCCAAAGAGGGCAGCTACCAGCATCGAGAGATAGAAGATCAGGGCGCCAATCAGGGCAAACTCTAACTGGCCCACCAAGGACAGCACCTGTTGATCGCTGCCCTCAAATGGCCACAAATTGACCAACAGCCACAGAGAGCCGAATACGAAAACCCCGATGAAAACTAGTAACGGCAGCTTCTTAAAAAGTTGCCACTCGAGTCCCGCGGGATATCGGACTGATTGAGGATTCTTAATCATCTTGATTCAGTACTGACCTGAACCGGTACCGCTGACCGCAGCTCGGCCACTCTATTCTGCTGGTCAACAAATACCAGTCTAGGCTTGTGCCTAGCCATCTCATCAGGATCTACCTGCACGAAAGCAGCCAGAATGACCAGATCACCAACGGAGGCTCGACGAGCAGCCGATCCATTTAAGGAGATGATGCCGGAGCCTCGCTCCGCCAGGATGGCATAAGTAACAAACCGCTCACCGTTATTGATGTTCCAGACGTGAATCTGTTCGTTCTCGCAGATGCCTGCGGCCTCTAACAGGTCCTCGTCAATCGCACAGGAGCCCTCGTAATGTAGCTCGCAGTGTGTCACCGTTGCGCGGTGTATCTTTCCGTTGAGTAAAGTTCTTAGCATTCCTCGATCATACTGCAGCACAACATTTTCCTGCCATGACCTCTATCCAATTCACAACAGCCCAATACCTGATTGAGACGCTTGCCACACTGGCCTTCGCGACCACAGGCGTCCTCGAAGCCGCCCGCAAGCGCCTGGATGTAGTCGGAGTCTGTGTGGTGTCCTCTCTCGCGGCCTTTGGTGGGGGGACCCTGCGAGACATCCTGCTTGATCGACGCCCCTTCTTCTGGGTGTCGCACTGGGAGCTCCTGCTCGTGGTACTGGTCTTTGCCGTCTTGGCGCTGTCTTTTATGCGTAGCAAACACTTTGAGCCGACCGAGCGACTGATCCGCCTGCCGGACGCCATAGGGCTGGGCCTTTTCACAGCCAGTGGCACACAGATTGCGCTGAGCATGCAGATGCCAGCCTTGGTAGCGGTCTTGATGGGGGTGATGACGGCGGTCTTTGGGGGCGTGTTGCGTGACGTCTTTTGCAACGACATCCCCAAGGTCTTCCATGATCACCGCCCTTATGCAATCTGCGCCTTTGTCGCCGGTTGCATCGCAGTCGCCTGTGATGCCTATGGCATGGCGCAATGGGCTACGCTGGTCATCTCAAGCCTGGCAGGATTCGGGCTGCGGCTGGCAGTGATGATCTGGGACATCAGGCTGCCAGCTTGGCGGCCTGATTAAGCTGCTCGAGAGAACCCCTCTCTCGGCCTGTCTCTAGAGAGCCTGACAGGCTGCCTGCGTCACCTGAGCAGTGGTCGCGGTTCCACCAAGGTCACGGGTATGAAGACTGGCATCAGCCGTTACTCTCTCGATGGCAGCCATCGCCATGGCGGCCGCTGACTTTTCACCAAGATGCTCGAGCAGCATGACCACGGACCAGAAGGTTCCAATCGGGTTGGCAAGTCCTTTGCCCATGATGTCAAAGGCAGAGCCGTGGATAGGCTCGAACATCGATGGGTAGCGCCGTTCAGGATCGATATTGCCTGTCGGCGCAATGCCCAGGCTGCCAGCCAATGCAGCCGCAAGGTCACTCAAGATGTCGGCATGAAGATTGGTGGCCACAATCGTGTCCAGAGAGCCAGGCCGGTTCACCATTCGAGCAGTGGCGGCATCAACCAACTCTTTATCCCATTTCACATCTGGGAAGTCTTTGGCCACCTGAACTGCGATCTCGTCCCACATCACCATGGCATGCCGCTGGGCATTGGATTTGGTGACGACGGTCAATTGGCGACGCGGCCGCGAGCGAGCTAGCTCAAAGGCGTAGCGAATGATTCGCTCAACACCCACCCGAGTCATGATGGATACGTCGGTCGCCACCTCAATCGGGTGCCCCTTATGGGCTCGACCACCCACCCCGGAATACTCGCCTTCGGAGTTCTCCCGAACAATGACCCAATCAAACGAACCAGGCTCACATCCACGCAGAGGGCTCTGGATACCGGGAAGGATTCGGGTGGGACGGACGTTGGCGTATTGATCAAAGCCTTGGCAGATCTTCAGACGAAGCCCCCAGAGCGTAATGTGGTCGGCGATGTCTGGATCACCGGCCGAGCCAAACAAAATCGCATCTGCGTCGCGAATGGCGTCTAAGCCATCCTCCGGCATCATCACCCCATGCTTTCGGTAGTAGTCGCCACCCCAGTCCAAGGACTGAAAATCGAACATCAGACCACCCTGACGTTTGGAAATGGCTTCAAGAAAAGCCTGGCCAGCAGGGATGACTTCTTTTCCGATTCCGTCTCCGGGGATACAGGCGATGCGATAGGTTTTCATTGATTGGCGAGTTGGTTGTCAAGCCGCTCATTCTATTTTGTAGACGTACTCAATCCCATATTACAAACCCTGATATCTGGTCTCGTGATGAATCCATAACGCGTAGGTATCAAGTGCCGTCTCAATCGGCACAAAAATTAACTCGGGCGTCTCGTATGGGTGGTTCTTCTGGATGTGCACCTTGAGCGCGTCTACCTGCACCGCGGTGGTCTTGATCATGAGCAAGGTCTCTTCAGCAGTCTCTAAAACCCCCTGCCACCAGTACTGAGACTGAACGCCCAGCACTCGGCTGACGCAGGCGGCCAAACGAGCGTCAAGGATCGATTGGGAGAGCGCCTTGGCCGATTCCTCATTGGGGGCACTGCAAAGGGCCATCAGCAGCCGGTCCATTAGGCCTCTCTGAATCCAATTTCTGCCGATAGAGTCTTTCTCACAGGGCACTTGGAGGCGAATCGGCGTACGTGAGCCTGCTCTTCCTCAGAGAGCTTTGGATCTAGATTGAGTTGGTAGACGAATACCGTGTGCTCTGGGATTGATCGGTCCAGACTCACCTGACAATTGGTCTGGCCCAGGTCAAAGCCATATTTAATGGCACCCATCTTCAGAGTGATCTGAATACAACTGGCCAAGGCAGC
>Ga0208787_1000365_pt1 | contig 21901 bp, 22 predicted proteins | sample Wag4_2014_7_11_FD_187362 | JGI IMG/M metagenome (GOLD analysis project Ga0208787, IMG submission 187362) | Fresh water microbial communities from Ohio, USA - Utica-2 Time Series HT 2014_7_11 (SPAdes) (version 2) | ecosystem: Environmental > Aquatic > Freshwater > Water tank | place: USA: Ohio...
TAGTGGTTCCGACGCCTTAAGTGCAAAAACCACAGCTACTTTAACAGCCGATGGAAAACATTATCTTATTAATGGTCAAAAATGCTGGATCACCAATGGTGGCTTTGCAGATGTATATACTGTGTTTGCTAAAATAGATGGCGAACATTTTACTGCATTCATTATTGAAAGAGGTACCGAAGGTTTTACACAAGGACCAGAAGAACATAAGATGGGTATCAAAGGATCTTCCACTGTACAATTATATTTTCAAGATTGTAAAATACCTGTTGAAAATGTTTTAGGAGAAATTGGTAAAGGACATATCATTGCCTTTAATATTTTAAATATTGGAAGATTAAAATTAGGGGCTGCCACGATTGGTGGTGCTAGAAGAGCATTAACAGAGACGGTTCAGTATGCAAAAACAAGAGAGCAGTTTAAATTACCTATTGTAAAATTTGGAGCTATTCGTCATAAGCTAGCTGAAATGGCTATTCGTTTATGGGTGGGTGAAAGTGCCTTATACAGAGTATCTAATAATATAGATGAGCAAGAACAATTATTACTAGCTGCTGGTAAAACTTTATCTGAATCACTTTTAGGGGCTGCAGAAGAATATGCTATTGAGTGTGCTATTTTAAAAGTATTTGGATCTGAGGTATTGGATTATGTAGTTGATGAAGGCGTACAAGTACATGGTGGAAATGGTTATAGCGATGAGTATGCTATTTCAAAAGCTTATAGAGATAGTCGTATTAATAGAATTTACGAAGGAACCAATGAAATCAATAGACTCTTAACCGTGGATATGGTTCTAAAACGCGCCATGAAAGGGAAATTAGATTTAATGGGCCCTGCAATGGAAGTTCAAAAAGAATTAATGAGCGTGCCTGATTTTGGTGGAGCAGAAGATGGACCTTTTGCAAAAGAAAAACAAGCCATTGCTAATTTCAAAAAATGTATTTTAATGGTAGCGGGTGCTGCAGTACAAAAATTAATGATGACACTGAATAAAGAGCAAGAGATATTAATGAACATTGCAGATATGTCTATTATTACTTTCCATGCAGAGTCGGCTTTATTAAGAGTAGAAAAATTAGCAGCGATGCATGGCGAAGCAGCTATTGCAGTGCAAGCCGATATTGCCCGTACTTATATATATGATGCAGCAGATGCTATTAACAAAGCTGGTAAAGATGCTCTAAATAGTTTTGCAGAAGGAGATGAACTACGTATGATGAATATTGGCCTCAAGCGTTTCACTAAAGTAGATTCATTTAATAGCAAAGAAGCCCGCAGAAGAATTTGTGCGCAATTAGTGGCAGATGATGGCTATAAATTATAAAGAGAATTGAAATTATAAAATGTTGAGTCATTAAAATTATAATTGACAAACATTCGAAAAAAGAGTCCCGTAGATAAAACTACGGGACTCTTTTTTATACAATCTTAACATTGCGCGAAAAACTTTCTTCCAAAGAAATTAAAGTCTCCGTACGCTCAATGCCTTTTATTTTTTGTAGCTCGTCATGTAGAACAAAACGAAGTTGTTGAATGTCTTTGCAAACAATTTCAACAAACATGCTATAATTACCCGTTGTATAATTAACACGCACTACTTGAGGAATATTTTTCAAGGCCAGGGCCACCGTATCATACAAAGAACTCTTTTCCAAATAAATACCTATAAAGGCAATAATATCATAACCAAGTACTTTTAAGTCTACAGCCAAGCGCTTGCCTTGCACGATGCCCAACTCCTCTAGTTTTTTAATACGCACATGAATGGTGCCCCCCGATACAAAAAACTGCTTGCCTAAATCGGCATAGGAAATTTCAGCATCCTGCATCATGGCTTGAATAATTTGTAAATCCAGCTTATCTATGCTTTTGTCAATGTTTAATTTAGGGTTGATTTTAGGCTCCATATTTATATAGTTTTAAATAATATGGCAATTTATTAAGAATTTTCTATATTTTGAATAAAATGCTTGAAATATTTGCAATATAAAGGCCAATACTTTAGTTTTGATTTATCAAATGAGGGAAATCAATAGAAAAACCTCAAATGATAAGTTCTTAAATACTGTGGGGTGATGAAATTTTGGAATACATGCCTCCTTGTCTCGGAGGTGAGGATAACGGGATAAACGAAACATAGAGCCGTTCCGAGTAATCGGGACGACCAGGGTAGACCACTCAACTTTGTGTTTTAGCTAACTGCCTCTTGGAGGTTCGATCCCTCCCCCTACAGCCACTAAAAAAGCCTTCTCGAATTTTCGGGGAGGCTTTTTTATTGATAGTATTTGATTGAATTTTACTAATTAACTATTCGCCTATTAAAAATTGGGATTGTAAACTCAATCACAATGTTGTTTTATCTTTGCCCATGGGCCAGAAAAAACTGATCAAATTTGCAGCCATTAAGCAGTACGAGAATGTACTGGAATACCCACAGGGTATGCCGCGCAAATGGAAGGCCTACTTTGAAAAATTAAGCTTGGGAGAATTTCCCATTTCACTAGATAGCCTTGAAATTAGCGCTAATAATAGTCCCCAAAACAATAGTGCTACTAAGCCCCTGGTATTGGAGCTAGCTTGTGGGCGTGGAGAATATGCGGTAGGCTTGGCGCGCCTATTTCCTGAACAAAATTTTCTAGGACTGGATATAAAAGGCAATAGAATTTGGAAAGGCGCCAGCATTGCAAATAAGGAGGGCATTAAAAATGTTGCCTTTGTTAGAACGCAGATAGAACAAAGCATTCAATATTTTGCCAAAGAAGAAGTGTCTGAAATATGGATTACTTTTCCCGATCCACAATTAAGATTATCTAAAGCTAAAAAAAGATTAACCCATCCACAGTTTTTAAGATTATACCAGCAGTTTTTACAACCAGGAGGTATAGTGCATTTAAAAACAGATAGCCCTAATTTATACTTATTTACTAAAACAGTGATTGAGCTATACGGCCTAACACTAATTACTTCTACCGATGATGTATATGGAACCCAATTTATGCAATCAGATAAATGGGACGAGCGCTGTGCTATTAAAACTTATTATGAAGGATTGAATATTGCAAGTAGTAATTGTATACATTATATTCAATTTAAAATTGATGCGACATTACCCATTGCAAAAGATGAAACGCTAAAAGAAATGATTGCAGCTTTTGAAGTAACTGAAACACATGATGCGAAAAGAGAAAGAGGAATTAAAGTAAATGAAAATTAAAAAATGACTGAAGGAGTACAATATTATATAGACGTTGATGGTAAATATGTATTTACTGAATTGTATCACAAAGAAAGAGGCTATTGCTGTGGTAATGCATGCAGACATTGCCCTTATGCATACGAGGCCGTGCCTGAACCAGTTAAAACAAGATTATTACTACTTAAAGAATTAAGCGAAAATAAAGGCCCTAATGCAATATACCCCAAAGACTAAAGATTTTTTTCAAAATGTATTTGATGTTGTGCGTCTTATTCCTAAAGGGCGGGTTACTAGTTATGGAGCTATTGCAAAGTACTTAGGTACTGGTGGAAGCTCGCGTATGGTAGGCTGGGCAATGAATGCATCACATGGGGTAAAACCTAAAGTGCCTGCGCATAGAGTGGTGAATAGAAATGGAATGCTAAGTGGGAAAGCACATTTTGAAACCCCTACTACTATGCAAACGCTTTTAGAAAAGGAAAAAATAAAAGTGAAAAACGAAACTATTATAGATTTCGAAAAACATTTCTGGGACCCTATGATAGAATTAAGCATTATGAATTAACTTTAGGTGCAGTTAATACAAATGGACAAAGAATGATTATTAACCCTAAAGAGTCTTTAATACTTATTAATAAATATTTCCCCAAAAATATCTAGCTATGAAAAATATTATAGTAGAACCAAAAGGTGTTGACTTTGTAATTGGCCCTAGCAAAATGACTAAAAAAGATTTTCAAGAAATTAGCGCCTATATTACAAAACATAAGAGCGAGCACCTCAAATCAAGTACTAAAGCTAAAAAAACAGCTAAATCCAATAAAGGAAGCTAGCTATAATAAGGCGATATCATTAAGTATACTAATGGCCCAGTGACAGCTACATAAAACCAAATAGGCCAAATTCTTCTAGCTATTTTTTTATGTTCTGCAAATTCGCTAGTTAATCCGCGGTAGGCTGTAAATAATATAAAGGGTAAACTAGTAGCCGCTAAAATAATATGGGTAAATAATAAAACAAAGTAGAAGGCTCTTAAATTACCTACCACTGCTTGTTCTGCAATACTCACTATTCCATCGTGGTCGGTATCGCCAAACTTAGTTTCCCCTGCCAATAAATGGTGTGCTATATAAGACACTAAAAATAAAACTGAAAATACTAATGCTGTAAGCATAATATTTTTATGAACAGCATAGTTTTTTTGCTTCACCGCTACAAGAGCAGCTACCAATAAAAAAGCTACTGCCGTATTTAATAAAGCGTTTAGTAATGCGAATATATGTTTGTCAAAAGGGAGTTCAACAGTAATAGTAAACTTGCTTAAAAAACTAACTGCAACAAGTACAACCACTGAAAATATTCCAATTAATAATTTTGCTTGCTTGTCGTTCTTTTTAATTACAGGTGCTAACATACAATTTTATTTATGATTTTAAAATATCCTTCAGGATACTAATTGCTAAAGTTGCTATTAAAACAACTATTCCTACTCTAATTTCTTGTTTATATTTTGTTTTAAATTCATTCCAGTTCATATATGAATATTAATTTTTTAATCTTGTCTTTGTGAAATAGTAAACAAACCAACTCACTAGTAAGGCTATTATTAGCCATAACCAGCTTAGGTCTACAATATCTTGAAATATTTTATTCTTCTTGGTCTTGTCTTTTTCTAGCATTAAATAGCCAACATCCTTCGCGAGTTTTAAAAGCGAAGCGGAGTCTAATCCATTATAGTAGCCGCGAATTTGCATTTTTTTATCTATTAAAATAAAACGGCTGGTATGCACAAAATCAGGGCTAATAGGTTCTTGACTAAATTGATCTACTTTCAATTCCTCAAAAGCAAACTTATAAATAGAATCGCGATTACCTGTTAGTAGCCACCAGTTGTCGGCAATGACGCCCGTTTTATTGGCATAGGCCCTTAATACAGGAACGCTGTCTCTATTAGGGTCAACACTGATAGACATAAAATGAACAATAGAAGTGTCTACCTTTTTGCGTGTATCTCCCCCTCTTGTAAAAGACTGTTGCAGCTTACTCATATTATTAGTAAGCTTGGGGCATATACTACCACAGCTTGTAAAAAATAAATCAAGTATAATTATTTTTCCTTGCTGATCGTATAAATGAACCGTATCACCCAATTGATTCACTAATTCTATATTCTTGGTCTTATGCCAAATACTATCCGATTTTTGTTTGCCATCCACTACTTGCTCAATAACCGAGTCTAATAAATAATGACGAGGCATGATAACAGCGGTATCACTTACCGATTTTAACCATAGATAACAGGCTATGGGTATTACCAGTGCAATAAATAAACCATAAATGGATTTCTTAGACATATTAGATATTTAAAAAACCACCTCTATTATCGAGGTGGTTCAATTTCTTATTATAGGGCCTCGAGCTCCTTTTTAATAATAGGGTTCTACTTCCGGTTTAGCAGTTTCATGGCTTGTTCCAATAGTTTCATGTTTAGCTGCAGGTGCTTCATGCTTTGCATCTTTGGCCTCATGCTTAGCTGCTCCGTGCTCCTTCTTTTCTACTTTAATAGTAGCTTGTTCTTTAAAATAAGGATTGTAATTATTACGTAAATTTCTAAATGAACTACCATCCCATAAAAAAGCGCCAATGAACCAGACGAATAATGACAATGGTACCACAATGGTCATAATTAAGTTTTTTACTTCATGCTTTAAGTGCATAAAATAAGCAACAATATAAAAAGCCTTGGCCATCATTAAAATAACAATGGTTCCCTTAATAGCTAATATTAATCCTTCTGAAGTCAAGCTAATCATCCAGAAACCTAAGATTAATTCTACAATAGTAAATACCGATAAGATGATCGTTACTTTTTTAATTTCCGCCATCGCTTCAGCGTTATGCGCTTCGTGGTCTGTGTGTGAATGTGACATATAAATTTCTTAATGCTTAATTATAATAAATAGAAGATGGTAAATACAAATACCCAAACTAAGTCTACAAAGTGCCAGTATAAACCTGCTTTTTCAATCATTAAATAATGACCTCTTTGTTCAAACTTATTCATCAGTGTCATGATTAACATAATGATATTAATAACTACCCCGCTAAATACGTGGAAGCCATGAAAACCTGTAATGGTAAAAAAGAAGTTGGTGAAATTAGTAGTGCTCGCAGTGCCATCGGCATTTAAAAAAGGATTCGCTCCCCACCAAGCACCTTCATGAAATAAATGATTCCACTCCCAAGCTTGGCAACTTAAAAAGGCAATACCACCTATAATAGTTAAGATCATATTTCTCACCACTCCTTGCTTGTCCATATTTTTACCAGCATGTACTGCTAATACCATGGTTACAGAACTAATGATTAATATAAAAGTCATGATACTTACAAAGACCAAGGGTGCGTTTACTCCTTCTGGCGCAAATGGGAAACTTTTAAAAACTTCGTTAGAGTTAGGCCATCCGTTAGTTGAAAAACGGACTGTACCATAAGAGATTAAAAAAGCACCAAAAGTAAAGGCATCACTCATTAAAAAGTACCACATCATTACTTTTCCGTACTCAGAATTAAAAGGGCTTTTTCCTCCTCCCCACAATTTTGCTTCATTTGGCGAAGCGGTTGTTGTTGTTGACATGTTCAATTTCTATTTCAGTGCAAAAATATTGGCTATCAAGGATATTCGTATCAAAAAACCGGGTTTTTTTGTATTTATCTTTAACAAATTAGGCCCTTTTATCCAATCCATTGAAGGAAAACAAAAAGGTAAATCCAAAGTATATCTACAAAATGCCAGTAGGTTGATAATAATTCTACCGGCATGGTATTTTCTATGTTGTTTTTGGCCGACAAAGACTTAAAACGCACCCCAAAAATGGCGATCACCCCACCTAAAACGTGTAATAGGTGCAAAAGGGTAATAACGAACAAAAAGGAGGCTGCTGAATTGCTTCTTGGACCCGTTAAAGCGATATTATTGGCCTGAAGTGCCATGAAGCCTTGGTATTGTAAAACCATAAAAACCACGCCTAAAATAGCCGTAATACTCAAAAAACTAAGGTAAGGTTTTTGAAGGCCTTCTTTGGCCTTTTTGACCGCCATTTGCATGGTAAAGCTACTTAGTAAAATAACCACGGTCGCAATAAAGAATACCTTAGGAAGTTCAAAATCCAACCAATTGGCCTGGCTCTTTTTTACAATATAGGCACTGGTTAATCCAGCAAACATCATTACAATGCTGCCTAGTCCTGCATATAAATACATCTTATGTGGATGTATTTTATTTTTTGTTTTTAATTCTGTTGCCATAATATAATTTTTATAATTTATCTGCGAGTAAGGCTAAATAAACAATGGGTAAATAAATATAACTACTAAACATTACTCTTCTTGCAGCAGGCACGCCCATATTTTGATACAGTCTTACACATTGTACGACCATAAAAATATTAGCGACTAATAAAACCCACATACTTATTTGTCCAGTTAGGTTTAAATAATAAGGAAGAAGGCCAATAGGTATCATAAGCACTGCATACATTATACATTGTACTGCGGTAAAACGGGTAGGCCCTTCTTTAGCAGGTAATAATTTAAAACCTACTCTAGAATAATCGGCATGTGTTACCCAAGCAATAGCCCAAAAATGGGGGAACTGCCAAATGAATTGAATTAAGAATAATGCAAGGCCTGCATAGGCAAAATCGTCGTTGCCTGCTACCCATCCAATTAAACAAGGAAGGGCTCCAGGAAAAGCGCCTACTAAAACAGCGATTGAATTTATTTTTTTAAGCGGCGTATAAATAAAAGCATATAAGAATAAACTAAAAGCAGAAAGTAGTGCTGAAGAAAAATTAAAATACTTCCACATAATAGCTACTCCAAGCACACCCGTAATAATGGCAAAAGTATAAGCCGTTTGTTGAGACATTCTACCAGAAGCCACAGGCCTATTGGCCGTACGCTTCATTTGTGCATCGGTATCTTTTTCTACCGCTTGGTTAATGGCGTTCGCACTTCCTGTAATACATAAACCCGCAAAGGTTAAAAGTAAAATCATGGGCCAATCATAGGTCATTACCTTTGGTGCCAACATATAACAAATTACACAAGTAAACACCACTGTAAAACTCAGGGTGAATTTCATTAACTGCGCGTAATTAGTAAGTGTTTGTTTCAAGTAGAAATTATTATCAAATTACAATGCCCTGAAATCAGGGCATTGTAAAACTGAATATTGTTAACTAGTGTGTTTCTGTTTCATCCGCACCCACCGGCGTGGTTTGTAGAATAAAATCATGTCCATCTTTACCGTAATCATAAGGCCAACGGTGTACTTCTGGTATTTCACCAGGCCAGTTACCATGACCAGGATTAATTGGCGTAGTCCACTCTAAAGTATTTGATTCCCAAGGATTCAATACCGTTACTTTACGTCCTTTGAATATTGAATAGAAGAAATTAATTAAAAATAAAAGTTGTGTTGCGAAAACAATCATTGCTACTGTACTAATAAAACGATTTAAATCAGCAAATTGTTTGAAACTTTCCCAAATGCTAAAATCGAAATAACGACGAGGCATACCCGCTAAACCTTGGTAATGCATAGGCCAGAAAATTAAATAAGCACCAGCTATTGTCACCCAAAAGTGAATATATCCTAATGAATTATTTAAATAGCGACCATACATTTTAGGGAACCAGTGGTATACACCCGCAAACATTCCAAACATAGAAGCCACGCCCATTACAATATGGAAATGCGCTACTACGAAATAACTGTCGTGTAAATAAATATCTAAAGCAGCGTTACCCAACCAAATACCTGTTAAACCACCAGATATAAATAAACTTACAAATCCGATAGCGAATAACATACCTGGTGTGAAACGAATATTACCTCTCCATAAAGTAGTTAACCAGTTAAATACTTTAATTGCAGAAGGTACAGCAATTAATAAAGTTAATAGAACGAATACCGATCCTAAGAATGGATTTAATCCTGTAACGAACATATGGTGCGCCCAAACTAAGAAGGCTAAGATGGCAATAGCAAATAAAGAACCCAACATAGCCATATAACCAAAGATAGGTTTACGAGAATTCACTGACATGATTTCAGAAACCATACCCATGGCTGGTAATAAGATAATGTATACCTCAGGGTGACCTAAGAACCAGAATAAGTGTTGATATAAAATAGCAGAACCACCTTCGTTAGATAAAGCACCTACCCCATTCACAAAAATATCAGATAGATAGAATGATGTACCAAAGTTTCTATCAAAAATTAATAAGATCATACCAGACAACAATACAGGGAAAGATAATACACCCAATACAGCTGTAAAGAACAATGCCCAAATAGTTAAAGGTAAACGCGTCATGCTCATTCCTTTAGTACGCATGTTCAAGATGGTAGCGATATAATTCAAGCCTCCTAATAAAGAAGAGACAACGAATAAGGCCATTGAAATAATCCATAAGTCCATACCTGTTTTAGAACCAGGAGAAGCATCATGTAATGCAGACAAAGGAGGATAAGCTGTCCAACCACCACTGAAAGGTCCTGTTTCTACAAATAAAGAAGATAACATGATAATACTTGCAGTAAAGAAGAACCAATAGCTTAACATATTCATAAATGGAGACGCCATATCGCGTGCACCCACTTGAAGTGGAATTAAAAAGTTCGCAAAAGTACCAGACAAGCCTGCAGTTAATACAAAGAATACCAATACGGTTCCATGTGTAGTAACTAAAGCATAATAAGCTTCTGGTGTAATTTGACCACCTTTTGCCCATTTACCTAAGATAGATTCTAACCAAGGAAAACTTGCATCAGGATAACCTAATTGCAAACGGAATAATACGCTCATTAAACCACCTAGTACTGCCCAAACCATACCTGTGATCAAGAATTGCTTCGCGATCATTTTATGGTCTTGACTAAATACGTATTTAGTTAAGAAAGTATCATGGTGTTCGTGATGACCATGATCATCATGTCCGTGTCCTTCATGATTATGTAATGCTGCTTCGTGACTCATACCTTTTATTTAAATATTTTTAATCTTTCTATTTTAAAAATTCTAAGTACTTAGTTTGCTTCATTTTAAAACTTACTAAAACTTAAAATTGTTTTTACATTTTTGCTGTGCTTGCTTTAGCAGTTGTATCTGCTGCTGCTACAGGAACTGCAGTGGGATCCTTTTCAGGAAATGCAGTGAAGTATTGTGGCTTTTGTTTTGCCATCCACATATCATACTCTTCTTGATCTACCACTTCAATAATTCCTTTCATAGAGTAGTGACCATTACCGCACATTTGATCACAAGAAATTTCATAACTGAAATTGGGGTTACCTGTTTTCTCACGCATTTCTTTAGTAGTATAAAGAGGCGTAAACCACATAGTGGTAGGAATACCAGGCACTGCGTCCATCTTTAAACGAAAATGCGTTAATCCCACATCATGTATTACATCTCTTGAACCAAGTATTAATTTAATAGGAGTGCCTTTCACCACATACATTGTTTGCTCTGTTAAAATATCATCCTTAGAATAAGTATCGTCCCATACAATACCCACAGAGTTCGTAGCGGGGTCAATATTCTTATAATATTTTTTTCCAAACACAGCGTCTTTTCCTGGATAACGGAATATCCATCCAAATTGTTTTCCAGTCACTTCTACAACCATTGCATTCTTAGGCGCTTCTCCTGTGAAGAAAAACCAGTTACGTAAACCAAACACTACTAATACTGTTAAAGCAATAGCAGGAATAGCTGTCCAAATTAATTCCAATTTAGTGCTATGGGCAAAGAAGAAAACTTTACGATTTTTATCTTCTTGGTATTTATATGCAAACCAAAATAATAATACTTGGGTAATCACAAATACAATACCAGTAACAATTAAGGTTATAAAAAGCATTTCATCTACTTTCTCTCCTTGAACACTTGCCGCACCTTGTGCTAATTGCGTTTTACCGTAATAGGCTTTATTACAAACATAAATACCTACAAAGCCTAGGACCAAAAAAGCAACCATCAAAAATCCGTTGATTTTGTTGTTTTGTTGACGACTGGCTTCTTCGCCTTTTAAAATAGATACGTACTCGCTTGCTTTGGCAATTTGAAAAATTACCACAAAAATAAAGACGATGATTGTAACAGATAATATTAAACTCATAATTTGTTTTTTCTAAATCAAAAATTATACTTGATGAATGATACTCTCTTTAAGGAAAGGATGGTATTTAGGTATTAGTGGCTTGCTCGCTAAAGAACGTGCTACCATTAATATCATCACACCCACGAAGAAAGATAAAATACCAAAATCTAACCAACCTAATGAAACGTGCTCTTTCATTAAAGAACCCATTACCATTTGATAAAAATCAATCCAGTGTCCGAATAAAATAAGTACCGCCATGAAGGCTACTAAAGTAAAATTACGTTTAGCAGAACGCTTCATTAATATAATTAATGGGCAAAGGAAATTGATAAATAAGTTTAAGAAGAAAATTGGTTTATACGCTCCTTGCACACGGTGCTTGAAGTAAACGGTTTCTTCAGGAATATTCGCATACCAAATAAGCATGTATTGAGAGAACCATAAATAAGTCCAGAATATAGAGAAGGCAAACATGAATTTACCCACGTCATGTAAATGCTCGCTATTTGATAATTCCATATAGCCTTTGTTTTTCATGTACACTAACCATAAAGCGATTAAGGCCATACCTGCTACAAATGAACTTGCAAAAGTATACCAGCTATACATCGTAGAATACCAATGCGCGTCAAGGCTCATTAACCATAACCAAGGAATTGTAGAGGCTACTGTTAAACCAAACCACACTAAGAAAAATCCTGAGCGGGTCATGCTTCTAATATTAAATTTATGCGCTGTTTCGTGATCCATTGGAGCGATATCTGCTTCTAAACTAATTTGACGCATTCTATATCCAAAATAACTCCATAATATAATAGTAAGTGAAGTCCAAATAATAAAGAAAGTAGGATTCAAGAAACCCACTTTACCTTTTAAAATAGGATCCTTGGCCACTGCTTCAGCATCTAACCAATGATAGATATGGTGATTATGACTTAATATAACATAGAATAATACTAATAATGTGATACCACCAAAAATGGGTACTAAGGTTGAAATGGCTTCTGCAATTCTTCTAAAAGATTGCATCCAAGCAGCTTGTGCCATGGTGCTAAAACATATAAAGAACATTGCAGCATTGGTTACTAAAGTCCAAAAAATAGTATTGTACATTAAGGTTCCCCAAAAATGTACTTGCTCATGTTCGTCTGCACTAAATCCTTTGGTAAACATACCGTATAATAAAGCAGCGGCGCCTATGCCTATTAATGCATAAGACCATGTTTTAAGTTTACCAGGAATTTCGAATTGCTCTTTAATAGATGCCATCTTACTTCTTTTGTTTATTCTTAATATATTTTATAATCATCCAGCGTTGACGCTTGCTTAATTGAGACGCATATGAACCCATCAAGTTTTTTCCGTAAGCCACAGAATAAAACATTTGACCCGCTGGCATGTTCTCATATTTAGCATCACCTACTAATGCAGCAGGCTTTGCAGCATAAGGACCATTACCATCTTTATATAAAGGACCATTACCATCTAATTTTGCTCCATGACAAATTCCACAGTTCACTAAATACAAACGCTCTGCTTCTGCAATATCTCTTCCCACTAAAGAATCAATGGGGTTTGGAACTAATTTAGAAGCATGGTAATTCGTTGTATCGCCTGGTTTATCTATTGCATAAGGGAAAGGCATTTCCTTGCCACGCGCAATGGTACCAGCCACTGGCTTTGCATCAAAATGAATGCCTTGGTCTTTTAAGTAAGCTAAATCAGTGTAAGATTCGATGGCACGGCTATAAGCCATATCGGGCATATAGACAGTACCAGGTGTGCGCTTCACTTCATCACAGCTTACCATGGTAATAGCTACTATAGCAATAGTTAAAAGCAGATTCTTATTAATGTTATTTTTATTCATCGTTCTGGTTAGATTAATATTTATAGTGCTTAAAGTGCTACTTGTTTATTGTTATATAAATCATCCTGTTCGCCATAAGTACCAAACCACCACTCTTCTTCTGCTACTTGCACATCCGTTTCAATAGCACCATTGGTTTTTAAGAAGGCTAGTAAATCATCTGTATTGGTTTTATCAGTGCACTCAATAACCATTACAAATAAATCGTCAGTAGCACGCTTATGAAAATGATGTTTCTTCACACCTGGTGCTAATTGACATAACCAGCAAAAAGTCATCACCATACCCACAGCTGCAAACAAAACGGTTAACTCAAATATAATTGGCACCCAGGCTGGTAAAGCAAAATGGGGTTTGCCTCCAATATTCAAAGGCCAGTCTTTTGTGAATATCCAACTGATGGTACTTACAGCAGTAGCTGTACCTGTGATACCATAAATAAATCCAGCAGTGTGTAAGCTTGTTTCGCGCATACCCAATGCGTGGTCTAAACCATGCACAGCGAAGGGAGTGTATACGTCCTTGATTTTATAACCAGCAGAACGCACTTGCTTTACCGCAGGGAATAAAACTTTTTCTTCATCAAAACAACCAACTACAAATTTCTTTTGTGCCATAATTTTTTTCTTAATCGATATTATAATTAATGTGCATGCGCATTATCGTGAACAAATTTATCCAAGGGTTCTGCTTCCAATTTCTCAAACGCAGGTTTGAAAGATTCACCACTTCTTTTCAATACATATTTAATTTCTGCTACCGCAATAACAGGGAAATATTTAGCGAATAAGAAGAAGCAAGTAAAGAATAGACCGAAGGTTCCTAAGTAGAAACCTACTTCCCAAATAGAAGGGCTATAGTAAACAGACCAGCTAGAAGGTAAATAGTCACGGTATAAAGAAGTAACAATAATTACAAAACGCTCAAACCACATACCAATATTTACAATGATACTCATGAAGAAGGTAACGAAAACATTTCTTCTCATTTTTCTAGACCAGAAAATTTGTGGAGACAATACGTTACAAGCCATCATACCCCAGTAGCTCCAACCATAAGGGCTAAATAAATAAGCACGAGAATACCAGAAAGTATATCCTTCATATTTATTTTGAGAATACCAACCCATAAATAATTCTGTTAAGTAAGCAATACCTACAATAGATCCAGTAAGTACAATTACTTTATTCATTAAGTCGATATGTCCAATGGTGATATAGTCAGTTAATCCGAAAACCTTACGTACTATAATTAATAAAGATTGTACCATCGCAAAGCCAGAGAAAATGGCACCTGCTACGAAGTAAGGAGGGAAGATAGTTGTATGCCAACCAGGTATTACTGATGTAGCAAAGTCAAAAGATACAATAGTGTGAACCGACAATACTAATGGAGTACTTAAACCCGCTAATACTAAAGATAAACTCTCGTGACGTTGCCAATGTTTTGTAGAACCTGTCCAACCAAATGCAGCAATACCGTATAATTTTTGTCTTAGTTTAGTAAAAGCACGATCACGCACTGTGGCTAGATCGGGCAATAAACCAGAATACCAGAATAATAATGAAACAGTGAAATAAGTAGAGATGGCAAATACGTCCCATAATAAAGGTGAGTTAAAGTTCACCCATAATGGACCACGTGAGTTAGGATAAGGCAAAATGAAAAATGCTAACCAAACACGACCCATGTGGAAGATAGGGAATTGACCAGCACACATAACGGCGAAAATAGTCATCGCCTCCGCAGCACGGTTCACCCCTGTTCTCCAACCTTGACGGAATAATAATAATACAGCAGAAATTAAAGTACCCGCATGACCAATACCTACCCACCAAACGAAGTTGGTAATATCCCAACCCCATCCAATTGTTTTATTTAAGTTCCACTGGCCAATACCGTAAGTTACCTCACGATATAAACTGAATACTCCAAATAATAATAGAGTAACAGCAATGAAAAAACCAATGTACCATAAACGAGATGGCTTCACTTCAATAGGGCGCAAGATATCTTCGGTAACTTGATGAAAATTTTTCTCACCATATACCAATGGTTCGCGCAACTGTGATTCGTATTTAATATGCATCTTTAACTATTTCTAATTTTTTAATCTGTACTAATTATTAATGAGCCGCTTCTGTTTTGTGTTCCGCTTTTGTATCATGAGCTGCTTCAGCATGTTCTTCTTCCTCAGTGTTTCTTACTTTGGCTAAATAAGTCACATTCGGTAAAACGTGTAATTGCTCTAATACATAAAACTGACGATTTGGATTCTCAACGCGTACTTTAGTAATGGCGCTATGTTTATCATTTGCGTTACCAAAGTTAATAGCGTTAGTAGGACATGATTGTTGACAAGCTACTTTCACATCTGAGTCTACCATTGGACGAGATTCTTTTTTCGCATCTAATTTAGCTGCTTGTAAACGTTGAACGCAGAAAGAACACTTTTCAATCACACCACGAGAACGAACAGTCACATCAGGGTTTAATACCATTCTTGTTAAGTCGTCGTTCATATCTAATACTACATCGTTCAATACTTCTCTTTGATTGTCTGGGAAGCTATCTGCTCCAGAATAATCGGCCCAGTTAAAGCGACGTACTTTGAAAGGACAGTTGTTCGCGCAATAACGAGTACCAATACAACGGTTATAAGTCATTTGGTTTAAACCTTCAGAACTATGGTTGGTGGCAGCCACTGGACAAACGTTCTCACAAGGAGCATTATCGCAATGTTGACACATTAATGGTTGGAATACCACTTTAGGATTATCCATATCACCACTAAAATATTTATCGATACGTAACCAATGCATTTCATGGCCACGTAATACTTCTGGTTTACCTACCACTGCAACGTTGTTCTCTGCATTACATGCTACCACGCAAGCACCACAACCATTACAACTATTTAAATCTACACTCATGCCCCACTTAATACCTGGACGCGCGTATACTGGATAAATAGTTCCTTGTGCTTCATAGTTTTCTAATCCACCATAAGGCTTCAATTCTGCTTCACGCTCTTCTAAAATTTCTGTTGGATGCTTAATATATTCAGCTAAAGTAATTTCTTTCATTACTTCAGTACGATTGCCTTGTGCTGTATCGTAACGGAAATGTGTTTGTGTTAATGCCACAGGATAAGTTTCACCTGTTACTGTTAATGTAACATTGCTAGAAGCGAATTGAACTAATCCATTTTCAATACTAGCTAAAGGATAGGCATTTTTACCAGTACCAATTACCGATTTACCCATTGCTTCTGCACGACCATATCCTACTGCAATACCCACTGTTTGTGGATGTGTGCCTGGAATAATTAATACAGGAAGTTCGATTGATTTTCCGTCCACTGTTAATTTAACTACTTGCTTTGGAGGTTTTACTTCATAAGCATCGGCTTGTCCTGCATTGTTTAAATCAATGTTTAATAAAGTTCTTGCCATAGAAGGAGATACTATAATATAGTTATCCCAAGTAGCACGTGTAACCGGATCAGGTAATTCTTGTAACCATGGGTTAGAAGCTCCTTGACCCGCACCAATACCTACTTTTTGATATAAGGCTAATTCAATTTTATTGTTTGGCTTCACCGCAGTTACTGCAGCCAGCGCATTAGCTACCGCGCTGCTATTAATACTTGCACCAATATTATTTACGTCGGCAGGAATGAATACACCCGCTTGTAATGTTTTATTCCAAGCAGTCTCGCCACCTAATTTAGCAGACCAATAGTTTTTTAAATAAGTGGTATAATCAGTGGCGTCTCCAGACCACTTTAATAATGAGTCTTCGAAGGCACGTGTTTTAAATAAAGGAGAGATAGTTGGTTGAATGAAAGAGATATGACCAGATACTGGTTCGGCATCTCCCCAACTTTCTAAAAAGTGTGGAGCTGGAATTGAATATTTACAAAGCGCTGTTGTTTCATCTAATTTAGCATTGAAAGAAATAGTTGTTTTCACTTTCGCTAAACCCGATTTTACTTTATCAGCTGCAGGCCATGTGTAAACAGGATTGGCACCATAAAATAAAACAGCGTTTACTTTACCTGCGTTCATCTCTTCAACGAAGCTTGCAAAATTGCTATCAATACCTTGACGATAATTTAAAGTCTCTGCAAAATTAATGGTAGAACCATTCGCGCCAACCGCGCTGTTAATGGCGTTTACAATAATTTGCTCATTCACATTATTGCTACCAGAAACTACTAAGGCAGCACCTTTGTGTGCAGTTAATGTTTTAGCAGCTGCTTGAATACCAGCTTTTAATTTAGCATCAGTGATGCCCGTAATTTCACCGCCATTCACTGCGCTTAATAAAGCAGCAGCCACCATTGGTAATTCAGAAGGACGACATAAATATTTTTCATCTGCATTAGAGCCTGTCATACTAGCCACTGTTTCAAAGTGGATATGTCTACTCATTGCAGGATTTTTTTCATCTAATTTTTTTCCTACTGCATATTGTCTAGCAAATTCTACTGGGCTTAACCAAGTACCTAAGAAATCGGCACTTAAAGAAACAATGGCTTTTGCATTTTCAAAATGATAAGTAGGGATAATTGTTTTACCATAAGATGCTTGGTTCGCAAGAAGCATGGCACTATGTGAAACCGCATCGTAAGTAATATGTTTGCTACCCGCATGCTTTGCTAAAAACTGAGCAATAACTTGTTTGGTAGAAGGAGAAGTAATTGAACTTGTTACAATAACTGCAGCGCCATTTAATTCAGCTGCGATGGCTTTATCAATTGCTTCAAAGCTTGCTTCTTTTCCAGCGATGCTTGGAAAACGTAAACGAGCTGTATCATATAAATCTAAAACAGAAGCTTGTACTCTAGCAGAGGTACCGCCAACAGTAATTGGGCTTAAATTATTTCCTTCTAATTTAATAGGACGGCCATCGCGTACTTTAGCAAGCACAGATACTACATCACCATCTTGTACATAAGTAGTGGCATAATATTCTGCAATACCAGGAACGATATCTTCAGGCTTGTTTGCAAAAGGAATAGCTTTTTTAATTGGCATTTCACAACTTGCTGCCACGGCTGCAGCGGCAGTGCTAAAACCTACATATTTTAAAAAATCACGACGAGGTGCTTTTGTTTGTAAAAAACTTTCTCCTTTTTCCAAAGTAGATTCGTCTTCAACAAATGGAAGTTCTTCTTTAAATTCATTTTGAACTTCTTTATTAAAAGCTTCAGAATTATTTAATTCTCCAAAACTTTGCCAGTGCTTTTTTTGCTCCATAGTAATGTATATAAAATATTACGCTTCTTTATTAATCTTTCTTATTCTTAATTAAATCATTATTCCATTCAACTTTGCTACTAGTAGTGACATTTTTGACACTCTGTACCACCAATTTTTTCAACAGTAATTCCTTTCGTGCTATCAATTTTTCCACTCTTTAAGTCGGCGTGGAATTTTTCGTAGATGCTATAAAAACCATTGTCTTTAAATTGAACTTCTGTGTTTCTATGACAGTTCACACACCAGCCCATACTTAAATCTGAAAATTGTTTTACTTCACCCATTTTTTGAATCTCACCATGACATTGCTGACAAGCTACTTGACCAGCGTTCACGTGTTGTGCGTGGTTAAAGTAAACGTGATCAGGTAAGTTATGAATACGCACCCACTCAATAGGTTTTGCATTGGCTGGATCCCAAGGTTGCCCTTCAGTAAATCCTGCGTATTTATATAATTTTTTAATTTCAGCAGTACCATCTACTACATCTCCGTTCTCTCTTAATAGTGGTGCGCCATTGTATTCGTTAATAGCCATGTGACAGTTCATACAAACATTCACACTAGGAAGTGTTGCTTGTTTACCTTGGTAGGTACCCGTATGACAATACTGACAATTAATTTGATTGACACCCGCGTGCACTGTATGAGAATAGTAAATAGGTTGTTCTGGTTGATAATCTTTAGAGCGGCCTAAGTTCATTGCTCCTTTGGTAGTCATATAACCACCGATAATAAATAAAATGATTGCGATAAAAGCGATGTAAGCTTTGTTTCTGTAGAAAGGCACAGGGTTAGCACCTGGAATGCCTGCTTTATCATCAGATAATCTTTTTAAGTTGCTATTAACTTGTAATAAGATTAATGAAACAACTGCTAATATTAAAGTAAGTAAACCGAAAATTAAAGTACTATCTGAATCTTCTTTAGGGGCTTCAGCAGCTGCACCTGCTACTGGGGCTGCACCTGCTGCAGGTACTGTTTTAATGTAAGCTAGTATAGCATCGATATCTTGATCGGTTAAACTAGGAAACAAGTTCATTGCAGTTTTATTGTAATCGTTGTACAATTTTGTTGCGTAAGGATCACCTGTTTTTAAAAATGCTGCAGAGTTTTTAATCCAAGCATACAAATTCTTTTTTTCAGGCCAACGATCTTCTACCCCTGCAAGTGCAGGACCTGTTAAATTTTTATTAACCGCGTGACATGATGCACAATTTTGAGAGAAAAGTGCTTTCCCGTCTTGCGCATTTAATTGATTTCCGATAGATGAACTAAGGGTGATAAATAGGAAGATCGAAACGATCTTGGCTAGGCTTCTTAACATTGTCATATATAGAGAAAGTGTCTAGGGTGTAAAATGTCCTTTAACGGATGCAAAACTACTTAAGAATAGGATTCAATACTAAGAATTCTGTAAGTTTTTTTTATTGAATTTGTTGAGTTTCAGGGAACTGAGTAAAGAAAGTATGACGAATGTCATAATAAAGTAAACGTTAGTTTTAGTTTGTGGAATTTATTTCGATTTACAGGGGCTGTTTTGAAAAAAAATGGCACCTTTGAGGGCCTTAAGAGGGGAAAAAAACTGGTTGCGGCGCTTCGCGCCGCCTAAACCTTTCGCTTAGCAATAAAAACAGCATGAAAGCATTAAAAAGATTACAAGAAAAGTGGAAATTGGGGACAGGCCAATTTTGGCTAGTCATCCTCACTTTTGCTCTAGGTGGTAGCCTCAGCGGAAGGCTTTGTAGCTTTTTGCTAAAATTGGTGTTTTTGGAGAAAAATTGGGCATTTTGGCTTGTTTATCCCCTATTTTTGACCATTTTATGGCCTTTTTCGGTGATTTTCGTAAGTTTCTTTACTGGGCAATTTACCTTTTTTAAGGGCTATTTGACCCGGGTTGGTGCTAGGTTATTAGGAAGGGGTAAACCCGTCCATATCGCCATTTTTGCTTCAGGTGCTGGGAGTAATGCTAGAAAAATTATAGAGTATTTTGAAAATAAGGGCTTGCGCATCAAGGTTTCTTTAATTGTGTGCAATGTTCCTGGAGCTGGGGTTTTAGAGATAGCTGAAGAAAAGGGCATTCCAAGCTTGATGATCAATAAAACAGAATTTTCCGCCAATGGTTATGTAGAGAGTTTAAAAAATGCAGGCATTGATTTTATAGTGTTAGCTGGTTTTTTATGGAAAGTGCCCGAGGTATTGGTGAGGGCTTATCCAAAAGCTATTATTAATATTCATCCGGCACTACTTCCAAAATATGGTGGTAAGGGAATGTATGGTGCGCGTGTGCATGAAGCGGTTATTGCTGCTGGAGATAAAGAGTCGGGCATTACAATACATTGGGTAAATGAAAATTACGATGAGGGCGCTATTATATTTCAAGCAAAATGTTCTATTGACGCTTCCGATACACCCACAAGCTTAGCGAATAAAATTCATTCGCTAGAGCATGTGCATTTCGCAACAACGATTGAGAAGTTATTGGGTTAATTTTTTAATGGTGCTTCAAATATTAATGAATCCTGCTTTGGTTGTTTTGAATTATATAAATTTATCAGCAATCCAATTAGTGCAATAGTAATTAAAGCAGCTATAAAAACTTTTAAACTTCTACGTAAACTAGTTTTGAGCATTTCTTTTTTAACAATGTAAATAACCACATTGATTAAAATTAAAGGAAATAAAATAGCGCTTATAATTAAGGCAAATTCCATTATGGCTAATGACTTCATATTAAATATTTACTTTTTTGAATAAATTTGTACAGGGTTTGAATTAAGCTCATCATTATTTAATGTTATATAAAAAGTAATATTAGAACTCCATCCAATTGTAGTGCCTCCTAATTGTATACCAAAAGATGTAGTACCTGTAATTGCAAAAGTAGAAGTAAATGTATTGTTATTAAAAGAAACCATTGAGGTTTGTGAAGGTTGCCATTTAAAAAGATGTAAACCAGAAAAATATAAAGAGGGTGTGCCAATAATCTCACCATTAGGACCTAAATTATAAGATATATTCATATTAGAAAAATAGCTAGAATTGCCGCCAGTTTTTGGTAAAAAAGTAAACCTATAAAGACCTGGGGTTCTGGGGCCATCTTCATACATAGGCTTTACAGCATTTGATTCAATTTCAGAATTTGATGGAATGGGGGACTCAATTAAAAAAGCAGTTACTGAATGAGTGTCTACGCTAAGGGAATTAAAAGCAGACTGAAAATCCTTAAGACTAATGAGTTTAATAGTGTCTTCCATTACTTGCATAGATTGTTTTGCGGAATTGGAATGATTACTTAAAACGGTTATAGTACCATTTTCTCCAACAATATTTTTTACAGCTAAGATTGCTTTAGATTCCGAGATTACTTCATTTGTACTATTATCTTT
>Ga0208787_1000366_pt1 | contig 21878 bp, 23 predicted proteins | sample Wag4_2014_7_11_FD_187362 | JGI IMG/M metagenome (GOLD analysis project Ga0208787, IMG submission 187362) | Fresh water microbial communities from Ohio, USA - Utica-2 Time Series HT 2014_7_11 (SPAdes) (version 2) | ecosystem: Environmental > Aquatic > Freshwater > Water tank | place: USA: Ohio...
TTTAAATAAACCTTCATTAAAATCCTCTGAGACCACATCGTTTAAATCAAGACCCTCAGAAGCATTGATGTCATAAAAACTAAAGAAACTTTCATCAATACGGTTTTGCTTATCTACAATTAAAACAAGTTCATCTTTTGCTTGAGGATAGCGACCATTTAATATGTCATATTGGGTACTGATGAATGCCTCGTTGTTAGGTAATTCATAAAAGTTGCGGGAAAAAGCAAATTGGCCACCCGTTCCAGGACTACGAATGATGTTGGTGTCGGTGGATGTCGTCACCATTAAGTTCATCGCCATCGAGCGAGTATAAGTGATTGCGTTATAGTAACTAGCATCCATGCCTGTAAGATAATCCAAAAATGCATCATCAATCTTATTGTTATGAAGTTGCACTTGTCCCGCTACATATTCAGTGATGGGTGTGTTCGAATCTGGGAAATCATTTTCTGAATCTCGAACTGCGGCAGGAGGGCCAAAGGCAGTGATAGATTGAGGAATAGAAATTGGAAAACCTGCTAATGTGTCACTTTGTAAGGAACCAACATAAATATTCATTCCCTCAGAAATCGATAAAACTAAAGCAATACCAATAATACCAATACTACCAGCCAAGGAAGTTATTAAGGTTCTCCCTTTTTTTGTAAGTAAGTTGTTAGCAGAGGTTTTGAGAGCAGTGGTAAAAGGCATTGTGGTACGTTTTGTCATCAGTTTTCCAGAGGTTTCTGAATCAATCACTTCAGGCCGTGAATCATCAACCACTCGACCATCCAATAATTTGACAATTCGGTCAGAATGCGCAGCAGCAAGTTCAGCATTATGGGTCACCATAATCACGAGTTTGCCCTTCGCAATCTTTTTAATTAATTCAAGAATTTGTCCACTTGTATTTGTATCAAGCGCACCAGTAGGTTCGTCAGCCAAAAGAATTTTAGGATTGTTGACGAGGGCTCGAGCAATCGCAACGCGTTGCATTTGTCCACCCGACAATTGATTAGGTCTTTTATGAACATGATCTTTTAATCCAACTTCAATTAATACATCGAGAGCGCGTTTACGTCTTTCCTTTTGTCCAACACCAGATAGTCTTAAAGACATTTCCACGTTATCAAGAACAGATAAGTGAGAGATTAAATTATAAGTTTGAAAGACGAAACCAATCGTTGCATTTCGATAACTATCCCATTCAGATTCAGTAAAATTCTTTGTGGATTTTCCATCCACAATTAAATCACCTGAGGTATAACGATCTAAGCCACCAATAATGTTCATCATGGTGGTTTTACCACAACCTGATGGACCTAAAATTGAAACGAATTCATTATTTCTAAATGAGAGATCAACACCTCTTAATGCAGGAAAGGGTTGTCCTGCGACGAAGTAATTTTTAACGATGCCTTTTAATACGAGCATGAATTTGTCCTCCAAATACAAAAACTATTATACGAGCAAATGTTTGCAGTAGTGTAATTAACACCACTTAAGATGCGTTTACTTTTGGTTAAGATGCAAAATTAGCTATAGATGAGGAGAATTAACAAATAACCAGTAGAAAGTGCTGCCATGGTAATGGGAAAACCAATTTTAAAGAAATCCCAAAACTTAACTTGAAAACCTAGCTTACGGAGAAATCCGATACCGGCAATATTGGCAGAGGCGCCAATAGGTGTCAAATTTCCACCTAGGGTTGCACCTGCTAATAAACCAAAAAGTAGTAGGTATGGAGGTATCCCTAAATTTAAATTAACACCTACATTCATCATCACAGGCAATAAGGTAGCAACATAAGGAATGTTATCGATAAAGGCGGAGATCAAAACAGAAATGAGAATGACAAAAGTGTAAATGGTAAACGGATCATTGTTACCAATCGATTCGAATAGTTGTCCCATTGCCGTAATCACGCCTTGATTATCTAAGCCGATGATGAGAATAAATAACCCAAATAACAAACCAAGCGTTTCAAAATCAATTGCCTTAAAAGCATCTAATAAAGCACGTTTTTCTTGATTGAAGATAAGTCGATACAAAACGAATATCAACGCAATTCCTAAGGTAATATAACCATTAATTTCTGCAGGAGTATTGGGAATAAAAGAAGCAACTATAAGTGAGAATAAAATGAAACCAAGAAAGATGGTGGGGGCAAAATCCTTCACGCTTGTCTTTTGCGTGAAGTTAAGCTTCTCATGGTGCTTGCCTAAAATAAACCAAAACATGATTAAACCCATGATGGTACCAATTTGCACAATAAAGAAGGGACCGATTTTTCCTTCAACAAAAAAGAACTCAAAGAAATTCATATCCGCATATTGTGAACCCGCTAACATTACGGAAGTTGTGTCACCGACTAAAGTTGCGAATCCTTGAATGTTGGCAAAAACAGAAACGGCAACAATCAAAGGGACTGGCGAAATCTTGGTCTTTTTAGCTATATCTAAGGCAATTGGGGCAACGATTAAGACGGTAGCAACATTATCGACAAACGCTGAGACGATGCCAGCAAACGCTGCTAATAAAATGATCGCCCACTTTGTTGAAGAAACGCGTCGCATCATCCAATCTGCGAGTAAGGCTGGCATGCCAGATTCAATAAATTGGGAAACCACAATCATCGTTCCAGCAATGATCATAAATACGTTCCAATTCATTGCCCCAGAAAAAACATCGCTTAAAGAACTATATCCGAGGAAAATAAATAAACAGGCAACACCAAGTGAAATCCAAGCTTTAAAATTTGAAAAAATAAGTAAGGCTACGTAAGTTAATAAAAATAAACTTAAAGCAATTTCCATAACGAAATAATTTTATCACAACTTGGTTTCATTGCCATCTTTCGATATGATGATGACATATGAAAATAGCATGGATTGGATATGGCGTGATGGGAAAACCAATGGCGACCCATCTAAGTCGCTTCCATCAAGTAACCGTTTACAATCGCACATCGACAAAAACCTTAGATGTAGATCATCAAATAACTGTTGGTGCAACCTTGGAGTCTACGATAGAAAATCAAGACATCATCATGACGATGCTAGGGACTCCCGATGATGTAGAGCAAGTGTATGAAGCAATACTAAAGAAGGCAAAGGTTGGAACCATAATGATAGATTTAACAACCTCTAGCCCTTCACTTGCGAAGAAACTATCTTTGAAATTTAAAAACCAAGGCATTTCTCTTCTTGATGCCCCCGTAACCGGTGGTTTGAAAGGGGCGCAAGAGCAAAACCTTACCATAATGGTGGGTGGTGATCAAACTACTTTTGAAAAAACAAAATCGATACTAGAAGTATTAGGAAAACGCATTCTATATGTTGGTGAATCGGGTCAAGGTCAATTTGCAAAGCTGGCGAATCAAATTGCAATCGCAGGTCAATTATCAGGATTAGCAGAGGCCCTCGCATTTGCCCAATCCAAACATCTTCCTTTAAACCAAGTATTAAGCATTCTCTCTTCTGGGGCAGCACAATCCTATAGTGTCACTGCATACGGAGAAAAGATGGTTCAAAAAGATTGGCAAGCCACTTTTTATCTCAAACATTTCTTAAAGGATTTAAGGATTGCGATTCAACATGCAACCACTCCCGTTCCAATTGCGATTGCAGTTGAAAAAATGTTAACAACCCTTGTAAAAGAATATGGAGAAAAAGGCGTTCAATCGATTATCCAAGCTTATAATAAATAAATTATTTTCCGTAGATTTGATACAACAACCACTGCACAAATTTTGATGGTAACAACCATTTTAGAAATTGTAAAATCTTGTATTGCAAACCAACGGTAACGTGAATGGGTGGGTTAACTTGTGTCACCAACCGTAGACACACTTTGTAAACGGATGAAGCGGGTAGGCCACCTTTTTCATCTTTTTCCATAACCGCGATTGAGCGATCAAATCTTGCTTGATAGGGTGAATGTGGTTTTATCAATCTTTGCCTTTGATTTGAAAAATTAGACTTTGTATCACCAGGTTTAACATTCACAACCCGAATACCAAACGGTTTGAGCTCTTGTCTAAGGCCCTCCGTATATGTAGCAACACTGGATTTCGTCATCGAGTAAAAGGTTTGAAATGGAATCGTAAAATCTCCGGCTACGGATCCTATATTGATAACCAAACCTTTGGTAAGTCTAAGCAGAGGTAACATTTTTTGCGTGACTTGATGAAGACCCATCACATTTACTTCATAAAGTCTTCTGATTGCTTCAACCGGTGTTTCTTCAATCGGGCTAGCAATCCCATAGCCAGCATTATTAATTAAAACATCCAATTGTTTGTAGGTTTTTTGAATATAAGAAAATATGGTATCTATCGATGAAGGTTGTGTGACATCCATCACTTGTGCATCAAATGTAGGTTTGCCGTTGGGTAAATTACGAGCGACACCAATTACTCGATATCCAGCTTTGGCAAATCCTTCGGCAACGGCGTAACCAATGCCTTGAGAAGCACCCGTCACTAAAATGACGGATTGTTTATTGAATTTCATGGAGCATACTCATTAATGCTTTTTCATCCATGGGCACTTTCTTTAACACTTCATCAATAATGGCAACAGCCTCATCAATAAGGGGTTTGGTGTGGGTTGCGGTATAACTTGTACGAATTAAACATTGACCTTCTGGAGCCGCTGGTGGAATGACTGGGTTGACATATACACCATGTTTGTAAAGTAGTTTAGCAATTACAAACGTGCGCATCATTGTGTAGGTGTAGATGGGAATAATCGGCGTGATCGTGTCGTTTGCTAATGGAAATTTCTTTTCTAACATTTTTTTACGAGTATAAGCAGCAATATCTAATAGGGCTTTGGGTCGTTGTGGTTCTTTTTTAAGAATACGTAATGCTGCCAAAGCACTGGCAGTGGATGCTGGGGTTAAGGCTGCAGAAAAAATAAAGGGTCGTGATTTATGTTTGATGTAATTGACAACTTCTTTTTTGCCAACCATAAAACCACCAATGGATGCTAATGATTTTGAAAAGGTTGACATAATCATATCGACTTGATCATGAAGGCCAAAATATTCTGCAGTGCCTCTACCCTTTGCGCCTAACACCCCAAATGAGTGAGCATCGTCGACCATCACTCTTGCGCCATACTTTTTAGCTAGTGCAACAATTTCAGGAAGTTTTGCAATATCACCGGACATTGAGAATATCCCATCGGTGACAATTAGTTTACCAGCCTTAGGATCAGCTTCTTGTAATAATTGTTCCAAATGTTTCATATCGTTATGGTTGTAACGAACGGATGAAGCAAAACTTAAACGAATACCATCATAGATGCATGCATGATTTTCTCGATCAGAAAAAATAATGTCATCGCGACCGGCAATGGCAGAAATAATTGCTAAGGTTGATTGAAAGCCGCTGGGAAATGTTAACGCTGCTTCTTTTTCCATAAACTCGGCAAGTTCTTTTTCTAAGTCTAAGTGTAAGGTTAATGTGCCGTTTAAGAATCGTGAACCCGAAACACCTGTACCATATTTTTTAACAGCTTTTACTGTTGCATCGATGACACGCTTATCACCGGTCAATCCTAAATAGTTATTGGAACCGATCATCACTCGGCGTTTGCCTTCCATTTTAACCACAATATCTTGTTTACTTTCCAAGGCGTGGAAATAAGGATAAATCCCTAAATCAATTGCATGATCAACATCTTTAAATTCAAATGCTTTTTTAAATAAATCCGCCATGGTTTTCTCCGAATTTTCTTTGGGTTAACAATGCTACAATAATAGCATTATTAACTCAATTTATGTATACGAAGGGCAAGGAATAGACCATGAAAAAGAAAGTAGATGTTAGGAAATTAACCCCCATTCAACGCGCGGTTACCCTTGAAAGTGCTACCGAACCACCTTTTCAAAACGAATATTGGAATCATAAGGAAAAAGGACTTTATGTTGATATCTTAGATGGGACCGCTTTATTTACCTCAGAAGATAAATTTGACTCGGGTTGTGGTTGGCCAAGTTTTACAAAACCAATTATTGAAACCGTTATTTTAGAACGACACGATTATTCTCATGGAATGATTCGTACAGAAGTGAGGAGCCAAGATTCTGATGCTCACCTTGGTCACGTCTTTGATGATGGCCCACAAGACAAGGGCGGGCTTCGTTATTGTATTAACTCAGCATCCTTAAAATTTATTCCCTATGACCAACTTGAACTGCATGGCTATGGCGAATATCGAAAATTCTTTAAAAAGAAGTAGAGGGATCCATGGAATCAATTAACTTACTCATTAGTGAATGGATTCAAAGTTTTCGCAATGAATTTTTAGATGCATTCTTTTTATTCATTACCGAATTTGGTGATGAAACTATTTTTTTAATCATCGCTGCTATTCTCTATTGGACCTTTGATAAACGTTTTGCCTATCGATTAGTTCTGTTTTTTCTATATGGCGCTGTCATCAATGGAAGTTTAAAATTTTTAACCTATTCTCCTAGACCTTATGTAGAATATCCTGATCGCATTGCTTTAGTAGGTGAAGGATCGGGTGGCACTTCTTTACCAAGTGGTCATGCTCAAAATAGTTCAATACTCGGTTTAACTTTAAATGAAAAATCGAAACAGTTCGGCAAATGGTTTGCGCGATTTTTATTTCTGATGGTTGGTTTGGTCATGTTATCAAGAATCTATTTAGGGGAACATTATTTAAGTGATGTGATTTTTGGTTTAGCGATTGCCTTTGCTTATTACACCGTTGTGAATCAAATCCAAGCAAAAGGAAAAGTTCCACCTTGGTTGAATTGGATACCATTAACACTTTTAATTCCAATCGCATTATTAACCAATGATAAGAATGTTTATTTGGCATCAGCAAGCATTGTTGGCTTCACGATCGGTTTTCCACTTGAACTTAAATACATTGGTTTTTCCATCAAAGGAACATGGTGGCAACAAATTCTAAAAGTGATGATGGGATTAGGTATCGCTTTAGCTTTACGCATTGGTTTAAAAGCAATCTTTGAAATAGGCTTATATTCAATCGACTTTGAAAACAATCCATTAATAACAGATCAATTATTAGACTTTATAAGATATCTCATTATTGCCTTATGGATGACACTTGGCGCACCATTATTATTTAAGGTGTTATTTAAAATAAAAACTCATTAATAAATTAAAGTTGTTTAGCAGGAATTGTTTTGATTCCCGCTTTCATCATTGGCTGGTTGATGAAGTATAACAATCCAAAGACAAGCATGAGACCACCAGAGGCAATCATCAGCCATTCGATATCGATAATATCTGCTAACGGTCCAAATAAGGCGATACCAATTGGCATGGCAACTGAATTGATCATGGTTGAGATACTCGTGACTCGGCCCATGTAGGCTGGGTCAACTTGTTCTTGAAGGATGACAGTCATTGGGGTGTTATAAAAAGGCAGGACGATGCCTTGCATGAGCATGAATGCAAAATAGACATAAAAATTAGTGACAATCCCTAACATTAACACACCAAAACCCATGATAGAAATCGCAATACCAGCGGTAATAATACGATTTTTAAATCCACCCCACCAAGCGACAATCAAAGCACCCATTGTCATCCCCAGAGAAAAAGATACTTCCACCATCGTTAATCGGAACACTTCGTCGCCGAAACCTTCAAATGATCTTACGACTTGTAGTGGCGATAAAAATGCCACCGGTGAAACCAGAATCAAAACAAAAAACAAATAGATAAAAAACGGAATTAAGAATTGATGGGTTTTTACATATTTAAGGCCGGCAACAAAATCTTGAACACCGTTAGTGGTTTTTGGCCTGCCTTCATTGACGTGCTTAGGAATAGTGACAAATAAAAGTAAGGTTAAAACCCCAATCACTGCAGTAACGGTATCAATATAAAATAAAAATCCAATGCTAAACCACGAGATTAAAATCGCAGCCACAATCGGACCCAACACATTAAAGGCAGATTGAATACCAGTTTGAATCCCTTGGACTCTCATCAATTTATCTTGCGGGACCATTAAAGGAATCGCCGCACCAATTGCGGGTCCATGAATCGCTTGACCGATACCCCGAACAGCTGTCACAACAATTAACATCCAAATTTCAATATTTCCTAACGAGAATAGAAGCGCGGTTATTAAGGTAACCAAGGCAATGGTACTATCGGCAATGACAATCAAAAGTTTTCGATTCATTTTGTCAGCGAGAACCCCGGCAATCGGAGAAAAGATCAGTAATGGAATAAAAGAAGCAATAATTGCAATCGTTAAAATGGTTCCGGATTCAGTTTCAAGATTGATATACCAAAAGATTGCATATTGAACCAAAAGTGATCCAACAAAAGAAATCATTTGACCAGCGATAAAGAATGTAATGTTGCGCTTCCAATTTTTCATATTATTTTTACCCAGCGAATTATAGCATAGATTATTTTTGAGCCATGTCCCAATCTTTCTTTAATATTGAATAAAGACTGGAATCTTGAAATCCATCATTCGATCGATAGTATTGTCTCAGTACGCCTTCGTGCTGAAATCCGGTTTTAATTAACACCGCTCCACTTGCAGGATTGTAGATTGAGTGGTGCGCTTCTAAGCGATTAAAACCCACCACGCCAAAGGCATAGGCTAAAAGAGCTTCAAGGGCTTCTGTCATATAACCTTGATTCCAATATCGCTTCATCAAAGCATATCCAACTTCGCCTCTTTCAAAACCATCATGAACGGAATGAATACTAATGGTGCCAATGAGTGATCCATTTTTTAATTGAATACCCCATACATAAAATTTAGGATCTGGATAATTACTCATCCAATAACTGATAATTCTTTTTGTTTCATCCACAGAAATATGTGGTTTCCATGATAAGTACTTCACCACATCCATATCAGTGGCCCAACCTAAATACATACTTTCAGCGTCCGCTAATTGTAAGGGACGTAGGAATAACCGATTGGTGTTTAATTTAATGGTGCCTTGGTGGTTCATGTGTGTTTCCAGATTGTTATATCCGAGATAATTAGCGAATACATTTGCTCCTCTATTTTAACAAAATTTTGAAAGTGAATCGTAAAATTGCCTGATTCAAGTTGTACCCATCCATGTTGATAAGTGAGAATAAGTTCAGATATATGGATTGGAATTGACTTTTGATTGATTTGAAAAACAAAAGTGGGTAAAGATAAATCAATCTCGTCGACAATCGTTCCACCCGCAAACGTAATATACATTTGAAATAAACCTTGATTGAGATTGGCCAACCTTAACGTTTGATTGACCTCATCAAAGGTGATCGTTTCTTCCTCTAAGTTGATAAAGGCGGTTGTTTCAACATTGAGAGTTTCAAATGATAATTGAAAGACTTTTAGAGGAGCAGGTTTCAGAATATATCCAAGGTAAAGACTGATCAAACTTACTAAGAATATTGGTAATATAAGTTTTTCTAAAGACAAACGAAAGCGTTTCATTAATATTCTTTAGGAAATACAAAGCCGCTACGTTTGGTATTAAGTGGCTTAATCATTTGTCTAATTAACTCAGTCTTTATTTTTAAATGCGGAGGAATGGATAATACTTCACCTAAAGTTTCATACGGCTCTTCTTCATCAATAAAACCTGGACCATCGGTAGCAAATTCAAATAATACTTTAGGATAAATTCGCGCATACAACGATTGGAAATAATAACGATCAACAAATCCAGAATTTGGAATTTGGTTTTGAAGCAAATGCACTCTCCACTCATCTAATTCTTCTCGATCCTTGATTCGGAAAGCAACGTGATGAACACTGCCAAAACCTTGTATAGCTTGACCCATCATCCGTTGATAATCAATCACCACTCCGGCACCGTTTCCTTTTGGGGTCATCTCATAAAGTGTAAATGAACTTTCCTTTTTCATCATCGATAAGCCCATCACTTGCGTCAATTGACGGTCCATGATTTCTATTTCATTCACACGAATAAAGATAGGACCCAAACCGATGATGGCAAATTCATCTGGGACTGGACCAAGATGCCAAGGTTCACCCGCGGCAACACCAGGAACTTTTTCATCGGAGACAAGCGTATACATTTGTTCATCAAAATCCATGAAGTGGAGCCACTTTCGTCCTAATAAATGTTTAATCGGTTCATGCTTCACTTGATAACGTTGAAAACGTTTAAGCCAATAATCTAAACTCCGATCATCTTTGACTCGAAAGGATGTTCGATAAATTTCATTGGTACCACGAACAGCTTTAGGTGATTTTGCAAAATCGAAAAAAGTCATATCTGTTCCAGGATTCCCTCGATCATCTGCAAAAAATAAATGATAAGCGCGTACGTCATCTTGGTTCACAGTCTTCTTCACTAGTCTCAAACCCAAGACTCGGGTGAAAAATTGATAGATCTCACTCGCAGAGGACGTGATGGCAGTGACGTGATGAATGCCACCTAAGGGTAATGGTTTTGTATTCATAATGTTAAATCTCCTAACACAAAAAATGTGAGATTTCCTCTTGTTAAGATTTCACCTTCGGCATTAAATAATTCCACAACTGTTCTTAATAACGACCGACCTGCTTGGATGACTTTCCCTTTAGCGATAACTTTAGTCGTTAAATTGGCAGCCTTGATATAAGAGACATTTAATTCAATCGTGACAATTCTTTTCATTTTGGTTAAGGAAGCAATTGCTGCAACGGTGTCTATAAGTCCTGCTAAGGCCCCTCCATGAACAGAGCCAAAACGATTCAAATGGTCAGGCTTGGCTTGCCAGTGTACTTCTGCTTCTCCGTCACGAAGTTGAATAATTTGAGGATCCATAAAGTGATCAAAATTTTTACCTTCAATCATAGAAAGATAGTTTGATTTTAGTTTTTCAATCAGGTCTTGGTTAATCATAAAAGCATTTAAGATGCGTTATTTTTCCTTAGTCATTATAATAAACGCAATCGACAAATATTACTATTCATTTACAAGGATTTGTTAGATTGCATTAAAGGAGAATATGGATATGTTTAAAAAATTCTATCTTGTAGCTTTAATTTTAATTGTGACGGGATGCGCAACAACATCTTCTGGTGATTTTTCAGCACCCCAATCATCTTTAGTTTCGTTGAATACTTCAGTTGATAATCAATCGAGTGACTTGAGTTTAACATCGACCCAAACCTCAAGCTCGATCGTGACTTTAAACACGAAATGGTCAATTGCAATGGGTGGGAACACCGTTAACTTAACTCAGTTTTATTCCACAACGGAAACGTTAACATCTAATTTAACCGCAACCAAAGTCATTGACGTACAAAAAGTATTTAACTTGGATGGCAGCTTTTATGGATTTTTATATGAAGCGCTTGTGGATGGAAATGGTGGTAGAAATTCTAATCGATTCAGAGTCGGTTTAGCTAATTCCACTTATATTGGTTTTCAGTCAGTGGAAGATCGGGAACACGGAAACTTTGGGGACATCATTATTAATGCTCTCAAAAATTCCTTAAAAGGAAAAGCTGCCGTGTACTCAAATGCTTGGGAAATTATGATAAGTGCAAACGATACTGTTACTGCGGGAACCGCTTCAGAAACCATCAATCCAATTGCAGACGCCCTTGAATCCATCACCACTCACTATTTATCCCAAATTAATGTAGAATAAATTTGAGGTAAAACATTATGGCAAAACCATTTATCCCACCGATGAAAGGTAATAAAGGTCCTTTCATTCCTAATCAACCTAAGCAAGTCAATCGTCCACCTGTCACCATCCCTAAACCAATGAATCGTCGCCCAGGCGGTCGCGGCGGATAATGCTCATTCTTTCTTTACAATTTTGGGTCATCTTTTCATTGAAAGGATGACCTTTTTTATTTATGATTATCAACAATGGAACGAATCATTATTGGTATTGCAGGTGGCACTGCCTCTGGTAAAACAACGCTAGCAAATATCCTTCTATCTGAATCGGGTAAAGGCAATGCAGTCATAATTCGTTTAGATAACTACTATCGTAATCGTACAGATTTAAGTTTTGAAAAAAGAGCGGCACTTAATTATGATCACCCCGATGCATTTGATGTGGCCCTCGTCATAGAACATTTAAAATCATTAAAGGGGGGCACGAGCATTCAACAACCCACCTATGATTTCGTAAATCACCTTCGAGCAAAAAACACCTTAAAAACGAATCCTGCACCTGTGATTATTGTTGAAGGGATTCTCACGTTTGCGATTACGGAAGTATTGGCCTTATTAGACTTTAAAATATTTGTTGATACACCTGCAGATATCCGTGTCTTGCGGCGAGTGCAACGCGATATTGAAGAACGCGGTCGCAACTTTAAAAGTGTCACCAATCAATATATTCAAACAGTTAGACCAATGCATGATCTATTTGTAGAGCCTTCAAAAATTCACGCAGACATTATTGTTCCAGAGGGAGCATTTAATCCAAAAGCAACAGACTTATTGTTAACAAAAGTTGCTTCGTTAGTGTCCGAATTTCATCAAGCAGAAAAGAAAAAGAAGAAATAATTACGTTTGCTTTATCGCTAACTTGTGTGCCGCTTCAATTTTCAATCTTACTCTTTCAAATTCTTTGGGATCATTTAGGTCTTCAAGTTCAAGAAATAACACTTTATCTTTAGCAACTTTATAGTTCTTATAAATGCGATTTAAAACATCATAATAGTGATCGTAATGGAAATTTAAATAATCTTCTTGGCCTTTTTCAATCGTTCTGCCACGTTTTCTTACATAACGAAATAATTCATCTTTGGGTCTTAATAACACGACTTGCATATCTAGATCGGGTAAACGTTTCAAATGAGCATCAGCGATGGCATACGTTAAGGCCACTTCTGTAGCAGTCATAAATCCTTCAAGCCTTAACATTTCTGCAAAGACTAAGTTTGAATACAAAGTGGAATCGCAGATGACATGAGGAAGGTCTTTTGTTTTCCACATCAATAAAAATAAGGCGCTATAAAAGGCGTTTTGAGATAACAAGGCAAAGGTTTCTTTATCTTCATAAAAATAGGGGAGGTAAGGATTCTTTTCAACTGGTTCTTCTAATAAAGGGTAACGATAATAATCAGCGAGCATTTTTGCTAAGGTTGACTTACCGGAACCAATCGGTCCTAAAATACCAATGCGCATAATTTTCTCCTCTAAATCTTTTAATATTATAGTCACATTGTTGGAAAGTTTTACCTGAGTATCAGAACAAAGAAAAATACCACCTAAATGAGTGGTATTTTAACGCTTCTTTTTGAATTGTAAATTTTATCCTAAATCAATTTTCTTACCCTTAAGTTTAAAAATCACAGCCTCACAAATATTTTTTGTATGATCTCCTGCTCTTTCAAGGGTGCGAATAATATTAAAAGTATCCAAAAGACTCATTACATTTGATGTGTTCACAACTTTCGGAATTTCATTGAAGGCTTTTTTGAGTTTGGCATCAATAAACTGATCTTGATTCGCAATCGTATAGGATTCTTCCAAAACCGGTTTAAAAAACAAACTAGTCGCTAGTTGAAACATTTTCATAAAATCTTCAAACATTTCATTGATATAAACTTTAAAAGGTTCATAAAGTGGTTTGGTTAAAATAACAAATTCTGAAATCGTTTTGGCATAATCACCGATGCGTTCAATGTCGTTAGCAACCCGAATCATGGCAATTGTTGCTCTTAAATCTTTGGCGACAGGAGCTTGCGTGGCTAAAAAAGTAAGAACGGATTCGTTAATTAATTCATCAAGATTATTCACTTGTTCATCGCGTTTTATCACTTGTAATGCTAATTTGGTATCGGTAATCTCAAGGGCTCTCTTTGCATCACGATGCATAGATAATACGATCTCAATCATTTCTTTGAGATTTTTTTCAATTTCTCGGATTTCTGTTTCAATTAAAGTTGTCATAATGACTCCTATCCAAACCTTCCGGTAATGTAACTCTCGGAGCGGGGATCTTTTGGTGTTGCAAAGAAGGTTTTCGTTTCTTCCACTTCAATCAAATCACCCAATAAAAAGAAAGCTGTTTGATCAGAGATTCTTGCCGCTTGTTGCATGGAGTGGGTTACGATTACAATTGTATAATTTTTCTTTAATTCTACAATCAAATCTTCGATTTTTGCAGTGGCAATTGGATCGAGAGCCGAAGTGGGTTCGTCCATCAAAAGCACTTCTGGATTCATCGCAAGCGCACGAGCGATGCATAATCGTTGTTGCTGACCACCTGATAATTCTAGTGCAGACTTTTGCAGCCGGTCTTTAACCTCTTCGTAAAGCGCAGATTTAATTAACGCTTCTTTTACGAGCGAATCCAATTCTTTTTTGCCATAGTTTCGTTGGCATCTTGGCCCATATGCAACATTATCATAAATACTCATTGGAAATGGGTTAGGTTTTTGAAACACCATGCCAATTCTTTTGCGAATATCAATGACATCAGTTTTTTTATCATAAACGGAGATCTCACCAAACCAAACATTACCCTGAATCATCACATCTGGAATTAAATCATTCATACGGTTTAAGGTTCTTAAGAATGTGGACTTACCGCATCCAGAAGGACCAATAAGTGCAGTGACACTTTTTTCAAATATCGTGAGATTAATATTTTTAAGCGCTTGATTCTTTCCATAATACAAGGATAGATTTTGCGTATCAAAGATTTTTTTCATTAGATTACACCACCTATTTTTCCTTTCATAATTCTTGTGGAAATAAATTTAATCAACAGGTTAAGAACTAAGACAATGCCGAGAATAATAATAGCGATGGTAGAAGATAATTCAATATTAGCTGGTTCATCCGTCATCATCGAATAGATATGAACCGCTAGAGAAGTGGATTTGTCTGTTAATCTTATTTCATCTCTAACAATCGATCCAATGGCGAAAATAAGCGCTGCAGATTCTCCTACAATTCGACCAATACCTAGTAAAACTGCGGCTAAAATTCCTGGAAGCGCATTGGGAACAACCACTTTAAAAGTTGTTTGAGTTCTTGATGCTCCCAGCGCAAGCGATGCATTTCTGTAATCAATTGGAACCACTTTGAGACTTTCTTCAGTGGTACGAATGATAATGGGTAAAAGAATGACTGAAAGTGTTAACGCTCCTGAAATCAAATTACCGCCTGTTGCATCAGTTAAGGCGACCGTAAAAGGGATAAAAATAGCAACGCCTAACAAACCAAAGATAATCGACGGTACACCTGTCAACGTTTCAATAAATGATCGGATTGCATTTGCAAATTGAGATTTTTTTGCATATTCATTCAGATACAAAGCTGCACCAACACCTACGGGAATGGCAATCAAGAGTGTTAAGCCGATTAACCATAAAGTTGTAATAATAGAGCCACCAATGCCCCCACCCTTGGTAATCACTTCGATTTCAAAGATGGAATTAGAGGATTCGAGTTCATTTATCATACGCTCAACACCTCTTCTTGCTAGAGAAGTAGCACGATCGTTATAGGAAATTTTTTGAATGAGATACTCGGGTAATAATACAAATTCATTGCCCTCAATACCTTTGTTATTTAAGGATGCTAGTGGTGAATTAGGGTGGATATATGCAAGTTGAATAGAAGCTTGTCCTAATAAATCAACCCCTTCAATAAGGCCTATGCCCCATTTGGACGAATAAAAAACATCATCCCCTAATGAGATGTTAGGTTCACACAAACAAAATTCAGTTTGATTTTCTATCGGTTCACCAAGAAGGGTTGTAGATTCGTAAGGATAGCGAATAAGGTCAATATTAATTAATGACCAACCTTGATTAAAAACAAAGACGAGAATAGCACCTAATGTCAAAAAGGAAATCGAAGAAAATAAAAAGGTCATGAGTTGTAAAAATAAATCAAGCATATGTCTCAAACTAAATTTAGACATGAACTCTACCGACCTTTGATTTAACGAAATTCAAAATAAAATTAACAAGCAAAATAATCACCATTAAAACTAAACCAATTGAAAAGCGAATGGTGTAATCTAAACCAACGGTTTCTTTCATGCCTTGAAGCATCGTTGAAGTGAGTGTTGCCGTGGTTTCAAACAAGGCAAATGAAATACCCGAGCGACGAGATCCGGCTACCAAACTTACTGCCGTTGCTTCACCGAGTGCTCGACCCACACCAAGAATTGCCGCCGTAAAAATACCTGATTTTGCAGAGGCTAAAACAACTTTGAAATTAGTTTGGGTTGGGGTCGCCCCTAGTGCAAGAGACCCTTGAATCAATTCGTTTTGAACAGCGCGAATCGCAACTTCTGCAATCACTGTCATCGTTGGAATGATCATAATTGCCAAGACAATCACTGTGGATAATACAGAAAAGCCAGCTGAGGATTGAACACCCACAAGCAGGGAAAGGTTGTAAACCAAATCTAGAATGACACCTGCGCCAAATAATCCATATACGATAGATGGAATGGCAGCCAAAATTTCGGTGATTGTTCGCAATGTATTTCCTAAAAATTTAGGAGCAATTTTTGCAATAAACAAGGCAGAAAATATAGAAACTGGCATTGCAATTAATAAACTTAATAACGCAATATAGAGGGTGCTAATAATTAAATAACCTATACCATAAGCATTAGAGAGAAATGTTGGACCATCTAGGTAAACGATACCAGTTAAAAATCTTAATAGATTGACTTGCCCTAAGCCATCATTATCAGAAATAAATGGAGATAATCCTCTTTCGATAATTACCAAAACGACAATAACAATAAATGAGGCTGACAATAAAGCCATTAAAAAAAGAATTTTTTCAACGAGTTGATCAATCCATTTTTTTGCTTGGTTATTTTTCATGCTTATAAATAAATTATACCGAGGGGGTCTCCCTCGGTATAAGGTCAAATTTGTAATGATTTGGTTAGAATTATAAGGCAGCTTCTGCAGTTAAAGCTTCCGCCCAAGTTCTAATGGGGTTGGTGGAATCTTTTTCGTACATTCTCTTTAAAATATCGGCATTTACATTCAATAATGGGTTATCTTTGTGAACAATGGCTACGATAGCATCCCATGCTAATTGACCATATTGAGCACTTGGTAATGCGACATCTCCAACCTTCTTTTCTGCATCAGTGAAGTTTCTTGAGGCAAATCCAACGTCTTTACCAACGGCAGTGTCTTTGTTTGCGGGATCATTGGTGCGCTTGTAAGCGTCGCCAGAACCTGTGTGTTCGTGTTCGGCAACAAAGTTACCACAACGTGGTTTAAAGGATGCTGTGACAGCTTTAGCAACTTTTTCAATTGAGTCTGATCCACCAAAACGAACCGTTACTGCAGTATTATCTTGATTGCAAACTGGATAATTTGCTTTGATATCATCCCAGCGTTGAGTCGCTTCTAATGCAACTGCACCTGCACCAACAATGGTATCTTCACCTTCAATCGTCACCATAAATGCCACAAAAGCTTTAGCAATATCTTCTACGGTTTCGGATGGAAAATCACCATCAGCTCTTAGCATCCAATTAAAAGGTCTCTTTAATCCGTAAGAGTTATCAAGCACTGAGTCTTCACTTGCAACGACATTATTGAACTTAAGACCTTTGACGTTGTTGTTTAAAGATGAAAGGGAGACATAACCGATACCGTACTTATCTGATCCACTCATCGCCGTTAAGATAGCGGTGTTATCGGCAATCAAAAATCCATCCGTGAGTAAGTTGTCATTTTTTGCTGCAGCACTAAACCCAATACCGCCCATGAATCCGTCGCGTGTTCCAGATGTTGTATCACGTGTATAGAGAACAATATTATTTGTAGTCGTGAATGCAGGCGCAACAGATGTAGTGGTTGAAGAAGCGATAGACGAAGCGCTAGACGATGAAACCGTGGTACCACAAGCAGCCAAGATAACTGCTAGCGATGCAAACAAGGTTCCTTTCTTTAATTGCATGTTCATTGATTTACCTCCTCATGAATTCATACCCCTTCAATATAAAAGAGAGACTTGTTAAGAAGATAAAGTTATCGTAAAGATTTGAAAAGGATTAGGTTAAATGAGGGATGGTCAAAGTAAAGGTTGTACCTTTACCCAATTCACTCGATACTTCAATGGTTCCTTGGTGCGCTTGAATGATTGCTCGTGTAATCGCCAATCCTAGTCCAGAGCCACCACTGACGCGAGTTCTCGCAGCATCGGTTCGATAAAAACGATCAAAAATTCTAGATAAGTTTTTAGGCTCGATCCCTCTTCCAGTATCGGAAAAATAAAGGATTAGGTTTTGATTTTTAACTTCAGATGATAATTGAATATGGCCTTTATCTGTATATCGAATGGCATTGGACAAAAGATTAGAAAAAATTAAAAAGAATTTATCGCGATCAACAAAAATTTTTAATTCCTTGGGCGTTTTGATTTTAAATTGTAATTCTTTTTTTTCTAGTTCTAATTGATGAACTTGTTTCACTTCATTTAACAGCTCAAAAATAGAGAACTTGGTTTTGATTAAAGTTTGAAATCCATGTGTCCCAATTTTAGATAAATCTGTAAGCTCGTTAATCAATCTTTGCAATCGTGATGATTCGCTGGCAATCATCTCTTGGAATTCTTTGGTTTCTTGATTGGTCAGCTTTCTTGTCGATTGATTTAGAATTTCAGAGGCACCTAAAATTGCTGCTAGTGGGGTTTTGATTTCATGAGAGATATCTGCAAGAAAATCACTTTGAATTTGTTCTAATTGACTTATTTTAGTAATATCTACCGCCGTCACCATTACGCCATAAAATCGCTGATTTAAAAATATAGGTGTTAAGGAAGATTGAAATGTTTTATTACTAAGCTCCCATTGAAATTGGGCACCTTTTTCTGTGGCAAGTCCTTGATTAATGGTTGACCATAACCTTGAGGCAACTCTTAAATCTTTCATTGATATGCTCTGATTCGCTTCAATTGAAAATAGTTCGAGCCATGGCTGGGTGAACTCAGAAATCATGCCATCCGCTTGAATCATCAAAATGAATTGATCAAGTTGTTTAAAAATGTTGGTCAAAAGGTTTGATTTATCGCCAATTCTCGGTGACGTAATTTCATTAGGTTGCAGTGAGATTTTTGGTAATTTTAATACATTGGGGAATAAATAGATGAGTAAAAATAAATTTAAAAGAATCCAAATGGTGCTAATCCATGGTGTGGATGAAAAAAACCAAACCATCGCAATCAAAGCACATAAGACAAAAGTTAAATAAATGAGGTAAAAAAGGCGGGTGTTCTTCATCAGGATTATTTTACTTTAAAAGTAAAGAATATCCTACGCCACGAACTGGTTTAAAGAAACAAGCAGAACTTTCAAGTTTTTTCTTTAAATTATAAACGTGAACATCAACGATACGAGTGGTTCCATCATAATTAAAACCCCAAATAGAATTTAAAATGGCGTCCCTTGAAAGCGCGTGTTCTTTATTGATAATAAAAAACTTAAGCAAATCGAATTCCATCTTGGTTAACTCGATGACTTTTCCCTTGATGGTTGCCTTATATTGCTTTAAATCTAGAGCAATATCACCAAAGGTTAACACATCCGCTTCATTTGATTTTTCTTCTTTAAAGTGACCTAATAATGCCTTGATTTGGGCGATGAGTTCACGATTAGAGATTGGCTTTTTAAGAAATAAGTCTGCACCTGATCCCAAACCTTCAATCGCATCAAATTCCGATGTTTTTGCTGTTAACATTACAAATAGGGCTTTATTCTTTTCTGCCCTTAGCTTTTTGATGAGTTCAATCCCATTCATGCTGGGTAACATCCAATCAATCACCAGACAATCGAAAGATTCCTTTTGAACCAAACGGTAAGCTTCTGTTCCATTTAAGGCTGTTTTGACTAAGAATCCGGCAGTTTCAAGGTCAAATTTTAATATTTTAGCTAAAGATGCTTCATCTTCAACGACTAAAATCTTTTTTGCCATGAAGGATCTCCTTTGCTTTTCATTTGCAGAGCAAACTATCCTCAATATTAGAAACATTTTACCAAACTTAAGTTAAAGAAATGTAAAGACTCAGTGAAAAAAATTTACAATTCAACTTTGCTAAAATTTTAGGACTCTTGGTTATAATGAAATTATTAATATTGGTTGATAAGAGATTTGTTTTTCTTGAATGCGGCTAAGTTCATGAAAACCCATCTCTCATGCCAAGGTAATTTCATTTAAAGGAGGAAAAAAATGAAAAAATTTACCACAGTCGCCATGCTTGCTGTTGCAGGTTTTTCAATGTTACTTGCTTCATGCGGTCCAACAACCTATGAAATCGCCCTCGTTACAGACGTCGGTGATATCGATGACAAGTCCTTTAACCAAGGTGCTTGGGAAGGTGTTGTAGAATACGCTGAAGGAGCCAACAAAACTTATCAATACTACAAACCAACCGCCGTTGATAACACCGAATATGTCAACACGATCGATTTAGCCATCGAAGGTGGTGCCAAAGTCGTTGTCACACCAGGATTCTTATTCGAAACACCCATTTTCTTAGCCCAAGATCAACATCCAGATGTGAGCTTTATCTTGCTTGATGGTGTCCCACACAGTGCGGATTATTCTGAATTCCGTCAAGAAGATAACGTCTTATCCATTCTTTATGCTGAACAACAAGCTGGTTATTTAGCAGGTTATGCTGCAGTTGCCGATGGATTCCGTTCTTTAGGATTCATGGGTGGTATGGCGGTTCCTGCGGTTGTGAAGTTTGGTGTCGGCTTTATGCTTGGTGCCCAAGCTGCTGCCGCCGATGAAAACGTTCAAGTGACGCTTCAATATCACTATACAGGTGACTTTGCCGATACGCCAGAAAACGCTACAACTGCAGAAACCATGTTTGAAAACGGCGCAGAAGTCATTTTCGCCGCAGGTGGTGCAGTTGGTTTATCCGTCATGTCTGAAGCAGAAAAAGCTGGTACAAAAGTAATCGGTGTTGACGTGAACCAAGGTCCAGGTGGTGCAAACTTATCTGATACCGTCATTACCTCGGCGATGAAAGGCTTAGGAACTTCTGTTGTTCAAGCCCTAGAAGCCTATTATGCTGATGAATTCCCAGGTGGTGAAGTATGGGTCTTAGATGCCTCAAACGATGGTGTTGGTTTACCAACTGATGAAACATCATGGGGTTTTGAAAACTATACTGTAGCTGAATATGAAGTCATCTATGGTGAATTAGCTGATGGTACGAGAACGGTTGATTTAATCCTTGATGGTTCTACCGTTACTGGAGCTGATTTAGAAGAAATCGAAGCTTACGACAGTGTCATGACAAGAGTTGAAGTGACATTCGTTGCCTAAGTATAATTTCGAGATTTAAGAAACACAGGGTGTTTTGCACCCTGTGTTTTTTGTAAAATGAAAGTATGAATCAAAAACAACCACAAACCATTATTGAAATGCTTGGCATCACCAAGGTTTTTCCTGGTGTCATTGCCAATGATCAAATTCACCTTGAATTAGCAAAAGGTGAAATTCATGCTTTGCTTGGTGAAAATGGTGCTGGTAAGTCGACATTGATGAGCGTTCTCTTTGGTTTGTACATTCCTGAAAGTGGCCAAATCAAAAAGAATGGACAAGTGATTAACATTAAAAATCCTAACGATGCCAATCATTACGGTATCGGGATGGTGCATCAACATTTTAAACTTGTGGATGTGTTTAGTGTTTTAGACAACATCCTATTGGGTGCGGAACCAATGAATGGTGTTGTGATCAATAGACAAAAAGCAAAAAAAGAAATATTAGCACTTTCGAATCAATATAAATTAGCGATCGATATTGATGCAAAAATTGAAGATATTTCAGTGGGTATGCAACAACGTGTTGAAATTTTAAAAATGCTCTACCGCAAAAATGACATTCTCATTTTTGATGAACCCACCGCTGTATTAACCCCTCAAGAAA
>Ga0208787_1000367_pt1 | contig 21867 bp, 18 predicted proteins | sample Wag4_2014_7_11_FD_187362 | JGI IMG/M metagenome (GOLD analysis project Ga0208787, IMG submission 187362) | Fresh water microbial communities from Ohio, USA - Utica-2 Time Series HT 2014_7_11 (SPAdes) (version 2) | ecosystem: Environmental > Aquatic > Freshwater > Water tank | place: USA: Ohio...
GGTCTTGCATGAGGGCAACCCAGCCTGAGCCGCGTTTTAGGCCGTATTCAGCCGATAGGCTATCGCCAAAGACCAGAATCAGAGGTGCATTAGACTGGGCACCGCCTGTTGCTGTGGCTAGGCCGGTGGGGGAGGCCTGCGCAAAAAGGCTGGTCAGAGTCGTCAGGATCGTAACGATAAGTAAAGCAAGCTGGTTTAGGCGTCGGGTCATACCAAGTATCTAAGCACAAAAACAAGGAGTTAGTGTTGGCCGCAATTCAAGCAAAGAACATTACTAAGACGGTACTCGATAGTGCGGGGTCCATTGATATTTTGAAAGATATCAGTTTGAGTGTGGCTGCGGGATCCTCACTGGCGATATTGGGTGCTTCGGGTAGCGGGAAATCAACGCTCCTAGGAATTCTTGCGGGCCTCGATACGCCAAGCTCAGGCGAGGTGATCTGGTTTGATGAGCGTATCGACCAGCTCTCGGAGGATGCCCGGGCGCTACGCAGAAACGGGACACTGGGCTTTGTATTTCAATCCTTTCAGCTATTGGGCCATTTAAATGCACTCGAAAATGTGATGCTGCCCCTGGAATTGATGGGCGCCAAGGATGCCCGCGTGCGCGCCGGTGAGATGCTTGATCAGGTTGGTATGGCCTCGCGCAAGACACATTTCCCAAAGACCCTCTCGGGCGGCGAGCAGCAACGTGTGGCTTTAGCGCGCGCTTTTGTTACCCGCCCGCGGCTGATCTTTGCCGATGAGCCGACTGGTAGCTTAGATGCTGCCAACGGTGAAATTATCTCTAAGTTGCTTTTTGATCTGCTCGCCCGCCACGGCACGACAGTGGTCCTGGTGACCCATTCGCTTGAACTTGCGCAGCTTTGCGCCGCCGTGCTTAGGCTCTCAGGGGGTCGCACCGTATAATTCGGGGCATGCCTTCTTTGTCTGTTTTGGCGGGCGATCGCGCCCTGTCCGATTTCCGCATCTCCCAGCTTCTCACCCGAGTTCAGGCAATCGCACCCCGTGCGAAATCTCTGTCTGCGCACTGGATCTATCTGCTTCGGACCGCGTCGGATCCTAACCTGGCTGTCGCATCGGCGGCCTCGGCGAAGCTTTGTTCGATCCTTTCCGCCAGGGGTCAGTTAGCAGCGGTCAGTAGTTCGATTATTCGATTTTTTGTTGTGCCGCGAAAGGGTACACGTTCCCCCTGGTCGACAAAGGCGGGCGATATCCTTCGCGCCTGCGGCGTAGTGGATTACTCGCAGGTCGAGCGGGGTAGCGTGATTGATCTTGAGGTTAAGGGGCTTGATCGTATGCAGTGCGGATTAATCGCAGCCGCCCTCCATGACCGCATGACAGAGTCTTGTTTTGTAGGTGAACTTCCTGAAGATATTCTTGAGCCGAAGGGTTCCGAGGCTTTGGCGGTCGTGAGCCTCGGCCTGACACGGTCTAGCGCACAACTTGCGCTTGAGCGTGCCAATCGTGATCTTGGCCTTGCACTGTCGCCCGACGAGATTGACTACCTTGTACAGGCCTATCAGCAGATGGGGCGGGATCCCACTGATGTCGAGCTGCTAATGTTTGCTCAGGCAAATTCAGAGCACTGTCGCCATAAGATATTCAATGCAGACTTTACGGTAGATGGTGTTATTCAGAGCGAATCACTCTTTAAAATGATTCGGCATACCCACGCGGTAACTCCCCAGCACACCATCATGGCCTATGCTGATAATGCGGCGATTTTGCACTCGGCCAATGCCTATCGATTTCGGCCTGCTGCGGGTTTAGCCTCAGCCTACGAGGGGGTCGCTCAGACTGTCCACACTGTGCTGAAGGCCGAGACCCACAACCATCCAACGGCGATATCACCTTTCCCCGGCGCTGCGACAGGTTCGGGTGGCGAGATTCGCGATGAGGGTGCGACAGGCCGAGGAGCCGAGCCTCGTGCAGGACTCACAGGCTTTACGGTATCGACTCTCGATTTTTCTGACGCTCCCCATCAACCTGCTCGAATCGCATCAGCCTTGCAGATCATGATCGATGGGCCCTTGGGCGGAGCAGCGTTTAACAATGAGTTCGGTAGGCCAAACATCCTGGGTTACTTTCGCAGCTATGAAGCGATGGTGGGAGGTAGGCATTGGGGTTATCACAAGCCGATCATGCTGGCAGGTGGTATTGGAATTATTTCAAGCGCGCAGACCGAAAAGCAGTCGATTCCGAAAGGCAGCCTGCTGATTCAATTGGGTGGGCCAGGTCTGCGGATCGGATTGGGCGGTGGCGCCGCTTCCTCAATCCAGACGGGTAGCAATCAAGAGGCGCTCGACTTTGATTCCGTTCAGCGGGGCAACCCCGAGATGCAGCGTCGCGCTCAAGAGGTGATTGATGCCTGCGCTGCGCTAGAGGGTCGCAACCCCGTGCTGTCAATTCACGATGTAGGCGCTGGCGGTCTATCTAATGCATTTCCAGAGTTGGTTCACGGGGCTGGCCGAGGCGGAAGGTTTCAGCTGAGTCAAATTCCACTCGATGAGACTGGCCTGTCGCCCGCAGAGATCTGGTGCAATGAATCCCAAGAGCGTTATGTACTCGCCATCGATCCACAATCTCTGCCTGTCTTTGAGGCGATTTGTATCCGTGAACGGTGCCCCTTCGCAGTCGTTGGCGTGGCAACGGATGAGGATCGCTTATGCCTTGAGCAGCCTGAGGGCCAGCCGCCCGCGGTCGATATGCCGCTCTCCGTGCTATTGGGTAAGCCCCCCAAGATGCACCGGGATGTTCGCCGTCTTCAGGTTATAGCGCCTGAAATGGATCTCTGCGGCGTCGTTCTCGCCGATTTGGTGGTCAATGTTCTGCGACATCCGACGGTTGCGAATAAACAGTTCTTAATTACGATCGGCGACCGAACGGTGGGTGGGCTTACCGCCCGCGATCAGATGGTGGGCCCATGGCAGACACCGGTGTCCGATGTGGGGGTAATGCTCTGGGACTTTCAAGGGTTTGCAGGACAGGCCATGGCCATGGGGGAGCGATCCCCGGTTGCGATTATGAATCCAGCGGCCGCATCAAGACTCGCGCTTGGTGAGGCGCTCACGAATCTGTCGGCTGCGGCTGTCGGTCCACTCGACAGCGTGAAGCTCTCCGCAAACTGGATGGCCGCCTGTGGCGAACCCGGTCAGGATGCTGCACTTTTTGATGCTGTCTCGGCCTTAGCAAAAGAGATTTGCCCAGCGCTAACGCTATCGATCCCAGTAGGGAAGGATTCCCTCTCCATGCGCACAGTCTGGGAGGAGGCGGGAACGACTGCCTCAGTCATCTCACCGGTGTCCTTAAACCTGACAGCGGTCGCAACGGTATCCGATGTTCGTCGGACATGGACGCCAGAGTTACGTCAAGATGTTGGCGATACCGTCTTGGTCTTGATTGACCTAGGAGAAGGGAGATCACGATTAGGCGCAAGTGTGCTCTCTCAGGTGATTGGTCAGTATGGAGACAGCACGGCAGACCTTGGCGACCCCGAACTGCTTCGAAGGTTTTGTCTCGCGATGCAGGCCCTACATCAGACCGATATGGTCTTGGCCTATCACGACCGCTCGGATGGCGGTCTCTTGGCAACCCTTTGCGAGATGGCCTTTGCGGCCCGTTGTGGGGTGACGATTAATATTGATTTATTAACTATTGATCCTGTGGCAGCAGACTGGGGCGATTTTAAAATTAGACCCGAGCAGGTGGCCATACAGCGCGATGAGTTATCGGTGAAGACCCTTTTTAATGAAGAGTTAGGCGCAGTTATTCAGGTGCCCAAGCACAAGCGCACAGAGGTAATGAATCTGCTGCGCTCTTTTGACCTTGCGCGCCATGCGCATGAGATAGGCTCCACTAACCCGCGTGACAATATCGAGATCTACCGGGATGCCAAATGTATTTTCCAGCAGTCGCGTAAGCAGTTACAGCGCGAGTGGTCCTCAGTGAGTCAGGCGATCGCAGGCCTGCGCGATAACCCCGACTGTGTGACCGAGGAGTTTAATGATCTCGATTGCACTGCCCCTGTTGTCGTCTTAACCGATTCATTCTTATCCGCCCACAGGGCTTTAACGCCCGAGACTGCCCGACTCGCAAAACGACCCAAGGTTGCTGTGTTACGCGAGCAGGGTGTTAATGGTCACGTGGAGATGGCGGCCGCGTTTGACGCTGCAGGCTTTGAGGCTTGGGATGTCCACATGAGCGATTTAGTCTGCGGACGGATTGCGCTCTCAGAGTTCGCGGGTCTTGCCGCCTGTGGGGGATTCTCCTATGGTGATGTGCTGGGAGCAGGACAGGGGTGGGCTAAGACAATCTTATTTCATAGTGAACTGCGCACCCAGTTTGAGAAATTCTTTGCAGATCCAACCCGCTTTGCACTCGGTGTTTGTAATGGCTGCCAGATGCTCAGCAGCCTTTCTGAAATCATTCCGGGTAGTGCCTCCTGGCCACGATTTTCCCGAAACCGTTCTGAGCAGTTTGAGGCCAGGCTCTCGTTTGTGGAAATTCTTGAATCGAACTCTATTTTTTTCCAGTCGATGGCGGGTCTGAAGCTGCCCGTTGTGGTGTCGCACGGCGAGGGCCGTGCGGTTTTGCCGCCTACCGACGCGCCAACCGGCGGCAGGGCCATACTGCGTTACATTGATCGATCAGGTGGTCCAACCGAGGCCTATCCCGGGAATCCCAATGGGTCTGCGGGTGGCGTTACAGGATTTACGAACTCTGATGGCCGTATTAGCCTGATGATGCCGCATCCCGAGCGGGTGTTTCGTCAGGCCCAGATGTCATGGGTTCCGTCATCGTTCCATGTGCTGGGCGATGAGACGCCCTGGATGCAGATGTTCCGTAATGCCCGGCATTGGGTGAAGGCCCAATAGGTGTTGTGGACTCAGAATTGTTGTGAACTCAGAATTGTTGTGAACCAAACTTTTTAAGAAGACCTATGCTTTCTACTGCAAATATTACGATCCAATTCGGAGCCAAGCCACTCTTCGAGAATGTCTCAGTCAAGTTTAGCGACGGGAATCGCTACGGATTAATCGGGGCCAATGGCTGCGGAAAATCAACATTTATGAAAATTCTGGGTGGCGACTTAGAGCCCTCAGGCGGTAATGTCATGAAAGATCAACATGTTCGCCTGGGTAAGCTGCGCCAAGATCAGTTTGCTTTTGAAGAGATTCGTGTGCTTGATGTGGTGATGATGGGGCACGAGGAAATGTGGTCGGCGATGACGGAGCGGGATGCCATTTATGCCAATCCGGAGGCTAGCGAAGACGATTACATGAAGGCAGCCGATCTTGAGGCAAAGTTCGCGGAGTACGATGGCTATACAGCAGAGGCACGGGCCGGTGAATTGCTGCTCGGCGTTGGTATTCCCATAGAGCAGCACAATGGCCCAATGCGGGAGATTGCGCCGGGCTGGAAGTTGCGGGTCTTGTTGGCTCAGGCACTGTTCTCCGACCCCGACGTCCTTCTGCTCGATGAGCCCACCAACAACCTCGATATTCATTCGATCCAGTGGCTCGAAGATATTCTGAATGAGCGTAACAGCACGATGGTGATCATTTCCCACGATCGACATTTCTTGAATTCGGTCTGCACCCATATGGCCGATCTTGATTATGGAGAGATCCGTGTCTATCCGGGTAATTACGATGATTTTATGTTGGCTGCAACTGAGTCGCGGGCGCGCCTGATGGCTGCAAATGCTAAAAATAAAGAACGTGTTAGTGATTTGCAGGATTTCGTGCGCCGATTCTCGGCCAATAAATCGAAGGCCAAGCAGGCGACAAGCCGGCGCAAGCTCATTGAGAAGATTCAGGGCGATGCCGTTGAGGTCCGGCCATCCTCGCGTCAGAACCCCTTTATTCGGTTTGAGCAGGCCAAGCAGCTCTACCGTCAGGCTGTCCATGTCCAGAGTATTTCAAAGAGCTATGAGGGTCTCGCTGCGCCTGTGTTGAGCAAATTCTCAATCATGGTTGAGGCGGGCGAGAAGATTGCTATCGTAGGCGCAAACGGTGCCGGCAAAACGACGCTGATGCGGTCGATCGCAGGTGCTGCGGTAAGTGGGCTTAATCCCGATAGCGGTGAGAACAAATGGGCGGAGAACGCCAATATTGGTTATATGCCACAAGATGTTTATGCAGACTTTGAGACCGATCTCACCCTGACGGACTGGATTAGCCAATTCAAGCAAGAGGGTGACGATGATCAGGCGGTTCGGTCTATTCTCGGTAGGCTCTTGTTCTCAGGCGATGATGTAGGAAAGAAAGTGCGCGTACTCTCGGGCGGTGAGAAGCACCGCATGACTTTTGGCCGGCTAATGTTTGGCCGTCATAACGTTCTGATGTTGGATGAGCCTACCAATCACCTTGATATGGAGTCTATCGAGTCACTCCAGATGGCTTTGGAGAAGTTTCAGGGCACTTTATTCGTTGTTTCCCACGATCGCGAATTCGTCAATGCGGTCGCCAACCGAATTCTTGAGGTCCGTGGCGATGGCTCGGTCACTGATTTCAAGGGCTCCTATGATGAATACCTTGCCAGTCAGGGCCTCGATACCTAAGTGCTCAATCAGGCACGAGATCCTGCGGGGTATTGAGGTTTTTAAAGAGCTCCTCGGAGATCGGTGTAATGGGTGTGGCTTGAATATGAATAAGCCAATCGCCGAGTTTTCTTTTTCCGTGTCGAAGATAATTCTCTAAGGCCTGCTGTGCTGTTTTGGGCACCATTGCGAAGGTGGGATGCGCCGATACATAGCTGCCTGCGTTTGTACGTTCAGCCTCCTGAATCAGGCCTCGAATAATCTCGACCGGGAATCGCGGAACATCACAGGGAATAACCAGTAGCCACTGGGTCTTTAGGAGTTCAAGCCCACTTAATATCCCCGCCAGCGGGCCTTCGTAGTTTGGCCCATCGTCTTGAAAATCGGCGTCTTTCAGTACTTGAAATCCCCGGGTAGCGTAGTTCTGGTGGTTTCGGTTTGCACTGATCGCAAGCGAGCACACTTCCGGGCGTAGCTTCTCGATCGCGATATCGATAAGTGCCTTGCCGTGAAAGTCGAGTAGACCTTTATCGATCCCTCCCATTCGGCTGCCTGCTCCGCCGCAGAGAATTAGCCCGGTGATGTCATCGGGGCTGATGGCTCGCGCGGGCGTTAATGGCTTTAGGTCTGTCAGGGGGGAAGTCAAATCAGAAATCTCCAATTACGACGCGGGCCGTAAGGCGTCAATCAATGCAATCGCTTCTCTGGCTGAGCGAACCTGATGCCAGCTGCCTTCTGGATAGACAACGATATTAGGGCCTTGTTGGCAAAGACCAAAGCAGCCCGACTTATTGGCCATGATCCCACCTTCACTATCAAGGCCGCGCTCGCGCAGGGTGTCTTTGATTACTTTCAAGATCGCTAGAGAATCTCGGTTGGCGCAACAGTCTCCGGTATCGCGGGAGTTCGTGCAGATAAAGAGATGGTGTTGGAAGCGCATACTGGTGTTATTCAATTTTTAGAAGTTTTTTGGCGGATCCGAGAACCAACATTGCTTCGCCGTGCTGATCTTGCCGATGCAGCTTTTCTCCTTCCGCGCGGAGATCCCTGATTTTCTTCAGCGTTGCGGCGTCTAGTTTGGGATTCTGGCTCAGTGCACGGTCTATTTTGTACATCTCAAGAGGGCAGCTGTGGGCAAGGGCAAGGACCGGTGAAAAAGCCAACAGGACCCATAGGGAAAGTCTTAAGAGTAGTTGCATTTCTTCACCGTCTCCTTAAAGATGGTGGTTCGCTCGATTTCTTACCCTAACATGAACCGTCGACAAATTCTAAAAACTGGGCTCCTCACCGCGGGGCTTGGCGCTGCTACGGGCGCCATTATTCCAGCCGCCTGGTCGGCGCGGCCCGCCCGGGTGCGAGAACATGAATTTATTGCGAAGCCGGCCCGGCTTGCGCTGCTGGGTGAAGACTATCCGCCGACCGAGGTCTGGGCGTTTAACAACCGAATCCCTGGCCCCATCATGCGGGCAACGCAGGGCGATATTGTAAGAATTCGTTTTCGAAACCGGCTAGAGCAGGCTTCAACGATTCATTGGCATGGCATCCGTCTGCCCAACGCGATGGATGGTGTGCCCGGAATCACCCAGGCTGCCGTTAAGCCCGGCGAGGATTTCCTCTACGAGTTTGGTCTTCCGGATGCGGGCACCTACTGGTACCACCCCCATGTCTCGACCTACGAGCAGGTGGGTCGTGGGCTTTACGGAACAATCGTGGTTGACGAGAAAATTCCGCCCGATGTTGATCAGGATGTGATGTGGACTATTGCGGATATTAAGCTCACCCGAGAGGCGACGATTGCGCCTAACTTTAAGAATCTGCACGATGCCGCCCATGCGGGAAGGCTGGGCAATATCGTGCTGGTGAATGGTAAGAAAAGTCCAGAGGTTCTTGAAGTGCGGGCAGGTAGTCGGGTACGCCTGCGGCTTTTAAATGCGGCAAGCGCCAGGATATTTCGCCTGAAGTTTCACGGCCATCAGCCAACGGTTGTTGCGATGGATGGACACCCCTGCACCCCATTTGCGCTCACCGAGTCAATTCTGTTTTCGCCCGGAAACCGGATTGATCTCATCTTGGATTGCACCGCAGCTCCTAATGCTAGCTTTGAAGTAGAGGATGAATTCTTTCCGGCAATGCGCAATAAGATTGGTCTAATTCGCTACAACAGCCGATCGGCCCAGGCCTTACGCAAGCCCTTTGAGGGGCTGCCGCCCAACACCTTATTCGAGCCGGTGATGGCCGGTGCGGAATCTGTCAAGATGATTCTTGAGGGCGGAGCGCTCTCAAACAAAGCGACCCGGGAGCATGTCTGGTTAGTGAACGGCAAAGGTAATGATCACGGCTCGCATATGGATTCCCATGGGGGTGCACCCCATCCGCTCTATGTATTTGAGAAGGGCTGTACGGTACGCTGCCTGATTGACAACCGAACGGCCTGGTTTCACCCGATGCATTTCCATGGCGTGGTCTTACGTGAGCGTCTGCCGAACGGGTCTTGGGGCCCCATGAAAGACTCCACCTTGGTGTGGCCTTTTAAGACTCAGGAGATTGCCTTCGTTGCAGAGAGCCCCGGAGATTGGATGATTCATTGCCATGTCTCCGAGCATCATCATTCGGGGCTCATGGGCACGTTTCGCGTGGCAGACCTCTGTAAAACCCCCGCGGCCGCAAAACCGAATGTGGTAACTTAGCGTTATTGCCTGTAGGGCCCACGAGCCCCGGCATTCTCCCCCGTGCTCCGTGCGAGCCATTTGTTTCCTATTAAGGATTTTCTATGATTGGCCATCAATTGATGAAGCGGTTTGCTTGTCTTGGTCTTACTCTAGCGTTTTGCGTTGTCGGGCCTAGTGCACTTGCCCAACAGGTCCTACGCGTGACCACCATTCCCGAAGAGGCCGCAACGGAGCAGGTCCGTAAGTTCGGGCCGATCACCAAGTATCTCGAGCGCACGGTTGGCATGAAGGTCGAGTTTGTTCCTGTCAATGATTATCCGGCCGCCGTTGAGGCCCTGGTAAACAAGCAGGTGGAACTGGTCTGGTTTGGGGGCTTTACCCATGTGCAGGCCCAGATTCGTTCGGGCGGGAAGATTATTGCGATTGCTCAGCGCGAAGAGGACGACAACAAGTTTCGCTCTGTTTTCATTACACAAAAAGATTCGGGTATCACCAAGCTTAGCGACCTAAAGGGCAAGGAGTTTAGCTTCGGCTCTCAATCCAGCACCTCCGGTCACTTTATGCCTCGCTTTAACCTCTTGAAAGCGGGTGTCGACCCCGACAAGGACTTCAAACGAGTGGCCTACTCGGGGGCTCATGACGCAACGATCGCCTCCGTAGTGAGCGGTCGAGTGGCAGCAGCATCGCTCGACATAACAGTCTGGCGAAAATTTGTGAGTGAGAAAAAGGTAGACACGAATAAGGTAGACGTATTTTTCACGACGCCACCATTTTTCAACTATAACTGGTCGGTTCATGCCGATATGCCGGTTGCTTTGCGCGAAAAGATATCAAAGGCGCTTTTAGCTCTGGATATGAATACACCGGAAGGTAAAGAGATTCTCACCCTAAATCGCGCCAGTCGATATGTGGCGACTAAAAATGAGAATTACAAACAATTCGAGGAGGCCGGACGAATGATGGGGCTAATCAAGTAGCCGAAGGGAATGGGTTCTGATTAGGTTTATCCAGTGTCAGATTTAGCTCAGAGAGCCGTGTGCGATGCGCCTTAGGCTTACCGATACCGAGGGGCGGTATCCCGCTGCGAAGCGCGAGAGCCCCTCGGCCATTCGCGATCTCTCACTCTCAATTGAGGCGGGAGAGCAGGTCGCGGTGATTGGCCCCTCCGGGGCGGGTAAGACCACTCTTCTTCAGCTGATTGGTGCAGCGCTCAAGCCGAGCGCGGGAATGGTCTGGCTCAACGACTGCGATGTCTGGTCCCTGCCTACCCGGGAGTTACAGAGGCTCCGCGGTCAGTTAGTGATTGCGCCGCAGACGCCACCACTGCCGCCGCGACAGCGGGTCATCACGGCCTTGACCGCCGGGGCTCTGCCCTCCATGTCATTAGTCCAGAGTCTAGCCAATCTTATTTATCCTCAGCGTATTCACGAGGCCCGAGCGGCACTGACGGCATTTGATATCGAAGACAAACTCTGGGATCGGGTTGATCGGCTCTCGGGCGGGGAGCGTCAGCGGGTCGGTCTAGCCAGGGTGTTGATGGCCCCGGCCTCGCTATGGCTGATTGATGAGCCGCTATCGGCCCTTGATCCAACGCGGGCACAGCAGGCGATTGATTCCTTGTTGCGAATTGCGAGGGAGAGGGGAGTGACTCTCGTCACAACCTTGCACCAGGTCGATGTCGCAACATCTCGATTTCCCCGGGTGATTGGCATGCGTGACGGCGAGCTTGTTTTTGATCTGCCGGCGTCGCAGGTGAGCCGGGAGCGGCTTGCCGAGTTATACGCACAGCATGAGTATGAGTTGGCTGGGGTTCAAGCACCGGTGTTGGATCTCCCAGGAGAACCATTGCCGCCTAAGATTGTTCACTGCCGTTAGCCGGTGAACACGTTGGGGATCTCGACACAGACAATAAACCCGAGCCCGCAAGAGCGCGATCCTGCGTGGAGTCAACGCGTCTTCTGGACCTTAGCAGCGGTGGTTGTAATGATACCGGCCTTGGTCGCGACGGAATTTAAGCCCTGGATTTTCTTTGGGTCCGAAAATCTTCGGGTCAGCGCCAGATTCCTTGGGGATTTTTTCCCCCCTTCAGTTGAAGTTGATTTTCTTCTGTTAGTTGTGAAAGAAGCCTGGCGGACAATAGCGATTGCAACCGCGGGAATGTGTCTTGCACTTGTCTTGGCAATACCGTTGACTCTGGCCTCTACGCGCAGCCTCTCCGTATCGATCTTATCTGGAAGAATGTCTCGCCTGCCGTTTGCGATTCGGCAACTGATTCGTTGGCTACTCATTATTCTGAGAAGCATCCCGGAGCTGATCTGGGCCTTAGTATTCGTGCGCGTAGTGGGATTAGGCCCTGCTGCCGGTGTCTTGGCAATTGGTCTTACCTATGCGGGAATGCTTGGAAAAGTCTATGGAGAAATTCTTGAAAGTGGTGATGCCCACTGTGCAGTATCGATCTTGAGAAATGGGGGCCAGCGATTACAGGCCTTCTTCTTTGGTCTCTTGCCGCAGAATGCAACAGAGCTTACGAGTTACACGGTGTATCGGTGGGAGTGTGCGATTCGGTCCTCGGCGGTGTTGGGCTTTGTGGGTGCAGGCGGATTGGGTCAGCAGATGGATAACTCAATGAAGATGTTCAATGGGGGCGAAGTCGCGACCTTGTTAATTGTTTTCATGATGCTCGTTGGGCTTGCTGATTTGTTAAGCGGTTGGCTTAGAAAGATCATGCAATGATTAAGCCACAGCACCTTCGATCCGATGCAAAGCAAAACCCAAATCCTTGGCTGCGTTGGGATTGCTCGGTCTGTTGGGTATCGCTTGGCCTTGTGGTGCTCACGATACTGAGTTTCTGGTCACTTGATCTGCAGCTATCACGGCTATTGTCGGTGGACAGCCTGCAGCGAATGGGTAGGTTTTTAGGCGAGCTTCTGTCGCCCAATATCGAATCTAAATTTCTTCTGAAGTTGGCAAGTGCGAGCCTCGAGACCTTGGCAATGTCGGCCTTGGGTTCCCTGATCGCCGTATTTTTTGGGCTGTTACTGGCCCTGCCGGCTAGCCGCAGTTATGCGCAAGATCCGGCTCGCTGGCGTTTTCTTACCCGACTCGTTCTGAATGCGTTGCGCTCGATTCCTGAGCTCGTATGGGCGGCCTTGTTGTTAATCTCTGCAGGCTTGGGGCCTTTCGCGGGAACGCTTGCATTGGCATTTCACACGACAGGTGTCCTGGGCCGACTATTCGCGGAGTCGGTCGAGAATGCACCGCAGGCTGCCGCTCAGGCCATGAGGGCACAAGGCGTACCTGAGGGGAGGGTGTTTCTATTCGCAACGCTGCCAACCGTCTTGCCACAGTTGATGTCGTATTCACTCTATCGATGGGAGAACAATATTCGTGCGGCAGCAGTCTTAGGTGTTGTCGGCGGCGGAGGTTTAGGCCAGATGCTCGCCTTTCATATGGGCCTTTTTCAGATGCAGGAGACCAGCAGTATCCTGATTGCGATGATTAGCCTCGTGGTCTTGGTGGATTCGCTCTCCTACCTTGCACGCAGGCTGATGTCCCGCTGATCGACCTAGAGCAAGATCACGTCGACCATAGTCCCTGCTGTAAGGGGGCCAGCGGCGTGCGGCAATACAACCAGGCCATCTGCGTCGGTGAGAGATTTAAGACTTGCTGCACCCTGCGAGGCTGCAATTTCTGCAACCCACTCCCCGCTGGCATCACGCACGAGCGCACAGCGAAGATATTCGGTTCTGCCTGGGGCCTTTCGCGCATCTTTCCCGAGGCGGGCCCGAACGGTGGGCCGAATGCTGCCGCGATCGCCCGCAAGCTGACGCAGGCACGGCGCTACAATGCTCTGGAAGGTCACAAAGGCGGCTACAGGGTTTCCTGGAAGACCAAAAAATGGAATCCGTTTGTTGGCTGCGGACTCGATCGATATCCATCCTGCCGCCAGTGGTCTGCCGGGTTTAATTGCGAGTTTCCAAAATGAGATATCTCCAAGGGACTCCATGATCTTGCGGGTGTGATCCGCCTCCCCAACGCTCACGCCTCCGGAGGTAATCACTGCGTCTGCAATTGTTGCTGCATGGAGAATCGCCTGGCGAAGGCTCTGTGGGTCGTCGTTTACGATTCCCAAATCAATGGGTGTCGCACGGCAGTCGCGAATCATTTGTAACAACATGGGCCGATTGGCATCGTAGGTCTTGCCTGCGGCTAGGGGTCTTCCGGGCTCGGTTACTTCGTCGCCGGTTGAGAGCACGGCAATTCGCACCCTGCGGACAACTTCAATACTGGCGATTCCCATCGATGCCAACAGGGCGATCTCTCTGGGGCCAATGACTGCGCCCGTGGGCAGTGCCTCGGCACCGCGAGCGAGATCCTCGCCCTGGCGCCGGACGTTTGCTTGTCTGCGAATGGAGTCTGCTGCAAATGTGATGCGCTGTTGGCGGTCGTCTATACGAACAAGTTCCTGGGCGATTACGGTGTCGTGGCAGGCAGGGACCATTGCGCCAGTGAAGATACGGGCTGCAGCTGTTGCGTGGGTCTCCCCTTCGAGGGAGTGCCCGGCTAAGGATTTCCCTAACACAGGCAGATTAAGGTCTTTCTCCGCTGTTGTTTTGTCCAAGGATTGGCTATGAAAGGAATAGCCATCCATTGCCGAAAGAGGATATTCAGGGACATCCTTTGGGCTGAGAACAGCCCGTGCGAGGGTTCGCCCGCCGCTTTCTGAAAGGCCAATTACTTCAGTCTGGCTAATCGGAGAAATGGCTCCAGATATGGCTTTTAGGGCCATCTCAATAGTCTGTGGTTCAAATCGATCGGGCAAGATTTGGGGCTCTCTGGGTTTGCTTTCGGCTTGAGTGAGGTAGAAGACTGATCAAAGCGGCCCGCGAAGTCAATCCGAGGCAGCGAGGCACGCCAGCCTTGATCAGCGATTTGTCTAGAACAGATTAATGACGTTGCTGAGAAGCCGATCAGAGCCATGTTGCACCGCACCTTGTCGAGGTTGCCAATCGGCGCAGAATCCACTTGGCAAAAGTCCGTCAGGCATTTTTGCAGTGTGTAGAAGTTTCCGATCAATGTTCGTTTTGGAGGGACACAAATGAACGCACCGATGAACCGTCGACAGTTCTTTAAGATCTGTTCGGCTGGTGTCGCGACTTCCTCTGCGGTGGGTCTGGGTTTATCACCCGGCGTCGCCGTTGCAGAAGTCAGGGCTTTTAAACTCGCCCGCACCACTGAAACCCGTGGTACCTGCCCGTATTGCTCCGTGAGCTGCGGACTCATCATGTATTCGAAGCAGGATGAGGCAACCAAGAAAAACAAAATTATTCATATCGAGGGAGACCCAGACCATCCGGTCAACAAGGGTTCGCTCTGCCCCAAGGGTGCTGGCGTTCTCGATATGGTGCACTCACCAAATCGCCTGACCCACCCCGAAATTCGCGAGGCGGGATCCAAGGAGTGGAAGAAAATCTCCTGGGATGAGGCGCTTAACAAAGTAGCGCGTCACATGAAAAACGATCGTGATGCGAACTTTGTCGAAAAGAACGACAAAGGGGTTCCCGTTAATCGCTGGGCAACAACTGCATTGCTCGTGTCAAGTGCTTCTTCAAACGAGTCAGGCTATCTGACAGTGAAGGCAGCGCGTGGCATGGGAATGGTATCGCTCGACACACAAGCACGTATCTGACACGCCCCTACGGTATCCAGTCTGGGTCCGACATTTGGGCGTGGTGCAATGACCAACGGATGGCCTGACATCCAGCACGCAGATATGATTTTGGTGATGGGTGGTAACGCTGCTGAAGCGCACCCCTGTGGCTTTAAATGGGTTACAGAAGCCATGGAGCATCGTAAGGCCAAGTTTGTGGTGGTCGATCCGCGGTTCACGCGCTCAGCAGCAATTGCTGATTTCTATGCGCCGATCCGTGTTGGCACCGACATCACATTCCTAGGTGGCGTTATCAACTACCTGTTGTCGAAGGGAAAGATTCACGAGGAATATGTTCGCAATTACACGAACGCACCCTTCCTGATCAATGGGGACTTTAGTTTCAAAGATGGCTTGTTCTCGGGGTACGACGAATCGAAGCGTTCCTACGACAAGAAATCATGGACCTACCAGATCGGTGCAGATGGTTTTGCTCAGGTAGACATGACCATGAAAGATCCGCGCTGTGTGTACCAGCTGATGAAGTCCCACTTCAGCCGCTACACGCCGGAGAAGGTATCTCAGATCTGCGGCACACCAAAGGAGGCATTCCTGAAGGTGGCCGAGATGATGAGTGAGACCTCGCGGCCTGACAAAGTCATGACCATTCTCTATGCCTTAGGCTGGACTCAGCATTCACATGGTGCCCAGAACATTCGTACCATGGCGATGATCCAGATGTTATTGGGTAACGTGGGCCGGCCAGGCGGTGGTGTCAATGCATTGCGTGGCCACGCCAACGTTCAGGGCATCACCGATATGTGCGCCTACTCTGAGGTGCTGTCGGGCTATATGCTCTCGCCAATGGAGTCGGATGATACGCGCGAGCAGTATCTGAAAGTCCGTACACCGAAGGCACTCCGCCCGGGCTCAATGAACTTCCCGCAGAACTTCCCGAAATGGAATACCAGCCTGATGAAGGCCTATTACGGGAACAATGCAACTAAGGAAAATGATTTCGGTTACCACTATCTGCCGAAGCGTGACGGCCAGTATGACGTGCTCGCAAACTTTGAGCGGATGGCGCAAGGCCAGGTTAATGGCCTCATCTGTCAGGGCTTTAATCCGCTAGCTGCGCTGCCAAACAAGAACAAGCTTGGCAAAGCACTTGCGAATCTGAAGTACATGGTGGTAATTGATCCGCTGAAGACCGATTCAGCAGAGTTTTGGAAGAACTTTGGTGAGATGAATAACGCCAAGCCAGAGGACATCAAGACTGAGGTGATTCGACTGCCGTCCACCTGTTTTGCGGAAGACCCAGGCACGTTCACAAGCTCGGGCCGTGTCATTCAGTGGCACTGGGCAGCGGGTGATGCACCGGGTGAGGCTAAGTCTGATCGGGAAATTATTGGAACGCTGTTTACCAAGATCCGCGATCTCTACAAGAAAGAAGGCGGTAAGGGTCGCGACCCTCTGATGGCTGTTAAGTGGGATTATTCAAGCGGAACAAATCCACCCGTAGAAGAGGTCACCAAAGAGATCTCTGGCCGAGCCTTGGTCGATATTAAAGATCCTAAAACGGGGGCGGTGCTCTTTAAGGCTGGCGAGCAGCTGCCAGGCTTTGGCGTTCTGCGCGATGACGGCACAACCGAGTGTGGAAACTGGATCTACGGCGGTTGTTGGTCGCAGGCAGGTAACCTAACGGCACGCCGCAATAACGCCGATGAAGGCGGTATGGGTAATCACTTGAGTTGGGGTTATTCATGGCCCGCGAACCGTCGTGTGCTTTATAACCGGGCGGGGGCAAATCCGTCTGGAAAGGCCTGGGATCCGAAGCGCCCGGGAATCCAGTGGGATGGCACGAAGTGGGCCGGAATTGATGTGCCTGACATCGCACCAGCTCTTGGACCTTCAACCGGTGCAGGGCCATTCATCATGAACCCGGAGGGTGTCGGCAGGTTCTTTGCGCCCGCAATGGCAGAGGGCCCATTCCCAGAGCACTACGAGCCCTTTGAAACACCAGTGGGTAAGAACCTCATGCACCCGAATCATCCAAAGGTTACCAGTAATCCATGCTCGCGGGTCTATAAGGCGGACGCGGCGACCTTTGGTAAGGCCGATGAGTTCCCCTACGCGGCAACGACCTACCGCCTGACCGAGCACTTCCACTTTTGGACTAAGCATGCGCAGTCCAATGCGGTCACGCAGCCCCAGCCTTTTGTTGAGATTGGCGAGGCGCTTGCAAAAGAGAAGGGCATCAAGAACGGCGATATGGTACGTGTCTGGAGCAATCGCGGCCAGGTCAAGGCGGTGGCTTCTGTGACCAAACGGATTCGTCCGATGACGGTCAATGGCAAGCCACTGCACCACGTGGGTATACCGATTCACTGGGGCCTGGTGGGAGTAGCGAAAAATGGCTTCCTGGCCAATGAGCTCACCCCCTATGTCGCGGATGCCAACTCACACACGCCGGAATTCAAGGCGTTCTTAGTCAACATTGCAAAGGTATAAGGAGACGATTATGGCTACTGCTCAAACGATGAATATCGTCAATCGCTCCGCAACGACCGCGCCAATGCCGGTGAAGTCTAATCCGGATATCGCGGTTGCAAAGTTGATTGATGAATCGAAGTGTATTGGTTGTAAAGCATGCCAGGTTGCATGTATGCAGTGGAATGACAACCGTGATGAGATTGGTTCAACCGTTGGCGTTTACGACAACCCAGCCGATCTCACCACGAAGTCATGGACCGTCATGCGGTTTAACGAGGTCGAGCGGGCCGACGGTGGGCTCGATTGGTTGATCCGCAAAGATGGCTGTATGCACTGCGAAGACCCGGGCTGCTTAAAGGCCTGTCCAGCGCCAGGCGCAATTGTCAAATATGAAAACGGTATCGTTGATTTCGTAAAAGATAATTGCATCGGCTGCGGCTATTGCGTAGCGGGCTGCCCGTTCAACGTTCCCCGGATCAGCAAAGACGATCACAAGGCCTATAAGTGCACCTTGTGTTCTGACCGTGTTGCTCAGGGTGAGGGTGCGGCCTGTGCGAAATCATGTCCAACAAAAGCAATTCGCTTTGGCAAGAAGAAAGATCTTGTCGAGTGGGCGAATAATCGCGTGAAGGATCTGAAGGAGCGTGGCTACCAGAACGCTGGCCTCTACAACCCCCAGGGTGTTGGCGGAACACACGTGATGTATGTCTTACGTCACAGTGATAAGCCAGAGGCCTACAATGGTCTCCCAAGCGATCCGCAGATTAGTCCCACCGTGAATATGTGGAAGGGCGTGACGAAGACGGTGCTCTCTTGGGGGATGGGTGTTGCAGTCCTTGCCGGACTTGCACATTACTTCATCAAGGGCCCGAAAGAAGTCGACGAGAAAGGACATGACGCATGAGCCAGCTCTCCGGTGAAGTAAAGCGTTATGCCGCTAATGAACGTTGGAACCACTGGTTTACAGCGATTCTCTTCGTGCTGTTAGCGGCATCAGGGCTTGCCTTTTTCCATCCGACTTTTTGGTCCCTCACTGCGGTGCTGGGCGGGGGCGAAAGCTCTCGCTATCTGCACCCCATTCTTGGCGTCTTGATGTTCGTGTCGTTCATTATTTTTGCGTTCCAGAAGATGGGTGACAACCTAATGAAGTCTCACGACTGGAAATGGATGGGGCAGATCGGCGACGTCTTGGCAAACCGTGATGATCGCCTACCCGAGGTGGGTAAGTACAACGCGGGCCAAAAGCTCGCCTACTGGGCGATGTTGGCGTCGATGTTGGCGTTGATGGTTAGCGGTCTCATCATATGGCGGCAGTTTTTCTCCCATATGTTTACGATCGAAGCAATCCGCACAGCTGCACTCGTGCATGCGATATCGGGTGTCGTGCTCATTTTGACGATCATCGTTCACGTCTACGCTGCGATCTGGGTTAAGGGAACCATTGGTGCAATGACCAAGGGTACGGTCTCCCGGGCCTGGGCGAAGCACCATCATCCGCTCTGGTATCGATCGCTTGATAAGTAAAAAATATTCCCGATAAGAGGAAGTGGTAGGAGACACCCGGCCCCCAATTGGGGGCCGGTTTTTATTAGACAAGAGGACAAGGTCATGCCGACCCCAATCATTACCGATGGCTCGATGGATCGACTGGTTCGTGCTCCTAAGGTGGTACTGCCAAAGGATCAAGGCCTGTTTGCCGAGCGCGCGTCGCGGTTTGATCAGCTTGCTGCAGAGTCTTCCGGTATGGGTGACTACATGCGGCTACTCGCCCAGGTTTGTCGTGCCCAATCGGCGGCCTTTAAAGCCCGCACGGCCCATAGCGTCTCCGAGCGCGCGATTGCCAATAGCCGAGAGCACGGTATGCCGCCGCTTTCAGCCCACGTCTTTCCTCGAGATGAATCTTGGCATATCGATTTGAGAGACATTGTTGCCGCGGTTCAGCGCGATGCGGGTGCGATGACACCAGAAGTGACCGCTACTCTGAAAGAGTTGGGCACGCTAGCCGAGACCGACCATGAGTCATTAGATGCGATTGCAGATCGGCTTATTGCGGGCGACTCACTGGTTGAAGATGGCTCCAGTATTCCATTCGTTGGGGCTGCATTGCAGGTCTACTTCACCCGCCTGGCGTCAACCCTAAAGGCCGATAGCGTTAGTAATTGTGATGTTGCATCGGTCTGCCCGTGTTGCGGTATGCGGCCTACCGCCAGCCTTGTTCGAATCGATCCAGATCGATTGAACTATCGTTACCTAGTCTGCTCGTTATGCATGACCGAATGGAATATGGAGCGTGTCCGGTGCAGTTCTTGCGAGAGCGAAAAAGACGTGGCCTATATGGCGATTGAGTCAAACGATAAGCCGGGCCTTGGGCAGGCGGTTAGCGCCGAGACCTGCGATTCCTGCAAGACCTACCTGAAGATTTTTTCCCAGGAGAAAGATGCCTTAGTCGACCCGATCGCGGATGACTTAAATAGCCTCGCCCTCGATCTACTGGTGGATGAAAAAGGCTACGCGCGTACGGGCCCAAATCTCCTGTTTTATCCCGGCCATGTCTAATTTCAGGCACAATCCCTAGCATTATGACCAGCTCGTTTCTGCCCGGTCCGGGTGAAACCTCCAATACACCCACTTCAGCGCCTCAGGCTCTACGCCTGCCATCGGTCGATCGTCTGTTACTCAGCGAGGATCTCGCACCGCTGTCTGCATCGATCGGTAGGCCATTGGTAAAACGCGCAATCCAGCAGACCTTGGCCGAACTCCGGGAGTCAAAATCGGCAGCCGAAGAGACCCAGATTATTCGCTCGGTCATCGATCGCGCACAGGCAAGCGTTCAGCCGCAGTTACGCAGTGTGATTAATCTTACCGGCACTGTGATTCACACGAATCTTGGCCGGGCAGTTCTATCGGAAGAAGTGATCGCATCGGTCGCAGATGCTATGCGTTCCTACAATGCCCTGGAATTTGATCTTGAGCACGGCGAGCGTGGTGATCGAGACACCGTCGTTGAGGCGCTCATCTGCCGCCTGACAGGTGCCCAGGCAGCAACTGTAGTCAATAATTGCGCCGCCGCTGTTTTGCTTTCATTGGTGGCACTCGGTGCACGGCGAGAGGTCATTATTTCACGCAGCGAACAGATTGAAATTGGCGGCTCATTCCGAATGCCCGACATCATGAAGGCGGCCAATTGCCGGCTCGTTGAGGTTGGCACAACAAACCGCACACACCTCAGAGATTATCAAGAAGCAATAAAGGAAAAAACTGCGCTAATTGTGAAGGCCCACCGATCCAACTATGCCGTTACGGGCTTTACGGCAGAGGTCGGTGATGAGGAATTGGCGGCTCTGGCCCATGCCCATGGTTTGTTTTATATGGTGGATCTTGGCTCAGGGGCACTCTTAGATATGAGCCGCTGGGGTCTTCCGCGCGAGCCTCTGCCTTCGGATGCGCTTTCAAAGGGCGCCGATGTGGTGATGTTCTCTGGGGATAAACTCCTGGGCGGCCCGCAGGCGGGACTTATCGTGGGGTCAAGGGCTGCGATTGATAAGATCAAGAAGCACCCACTTAAAAGAACATTTCGAGTATCAAAACTTGTAATGGCGGCACTTGAGGCAACGTTGCGTCTCTATGACTCAGATCATGATTTGGTAAACCGTCTTCCGGTGCTCGCGATGCTCACCCGAGAGCGTGAGGATATTCGCCAGGCCTGTGCCCGAGTAATGCCAAGGCTAGCCCAGATTGCAGGGCCTAGATTTCAGGCTGATATTGTGGATTGCGCAAGCCAGATTGGCAGTGGGGCATTGCCCGAGGAGCGATTGCCTTCTGCTGCGGTTCGGCTCAGGCCTATCGATACGGGTAAGCGAACCGGTCGATTACTTAGTGAGACCCTTGCAGAATTCAGAAAGTTAAAGACCCCAGTCATTGGGCGTATTCGCGACGATGCAATTGTCTTTGATTGTCGTTGCCTGTCGGCAAGAGATGAATCTATTTTGTTATCGGCTGCGTCATGATCATTGGAACCGCTGGCCATATCGACCATGGCAAGACCTCGTTGATCGGGAGGCTTACGGGGCGTGACACCGATCGACTTCCGGAGGAGAAACGGCGGGGAATCTCAATTGAGCTGGGATATGCCTATCTCAGTATTGACGGTCTGCAGAATCGTGAAGCGAAGAGACTCGGATTTATCGATGTTCCGGGGCATGAGAAATTTGTACATTCCATGCTGTCTGGTGCTACCGGTATTGACTACGCCTTGCTCGTGATTGCGGCAGACGATGGGCCGATGCCACAGACCAGAGAACACCTTGATATTCTGAGGCTTCTTGGCGTTCATCAGGGTGCAGTCGTCGTCACGAAGATTGATCGTGTCGATGCCGCAATTGGCGACCAGACGATTGCAGCGATTGCGTCTATGGTGGCAGGCCAGCCAGCCGAGCACTGGCCCCTGTTCCCTGTATCGTCGGTCAGTGGCGAGGGAATCGCTGAACTGCTTGAACACCTCAGAATCGAGG
>Ga0208787_1000369_pt1 | contig 21745 bp, 19 predicted proteins | sample Wag4_2014_7_11_FD_187362 | JGI IMG/M metagenome (GOLD analysis project Ga0208787, IMG submission 187362) | Fresh water microbial communities from Ohio, USA - Utica-2 Time Series HT 2014_7_11 (SPAdes) (version 2) | ecosystem: Environmental > Aquatic > Freshwater > Water tank | place: USA: Ohio...
GTAGTCTCATTTTTACTGCCATTTTAAATAGAAATTTATAGGCGTTAACAAATAGGGTTAAGGGCAGCAAAGATAAAATAAATTACTGAACTGGCCCAATTAAATGGAATAAGATAGTAAAATTGGACAAAAAAGCTGAAAATCAACTACTTAAGCCTCAAAGCACCCTTTATCTTCTCATTCCAGGCATTTTGCTTGCCATAGCCGCGCCCGCAGGACCGCTCATTGTCTTCATCATTTGTTTCATTTGGTCAAACTGCTTGATAAAAGCATTGATTTCGGCCAGGTCTTTTCCAGCACCTTTTGCAATTCTTGCTTTACGACTTGGCGTTAAGGTATCTGGATTTCTTCGCTCAATTAAAGTCATGGATTGAATGATGGCCTCAACACCTTTGAAAGCATCTTCTTTAATATCAATATCTTTAATGCTTTTTCCAACTCCCGGTATCATCCCCATCAAATCTTTCAGGTTACCCATTTTTTTGATCTGTTGAATCTGGGTTAAAAAATCCTCAAAATCAAATTGATTTTTTCGAATTTTCTTTTCTAATTTTTTTGCTTCAACCTCGTCAAATTGCGCTTGTGCTTTTTCAACCAAAGACGTAATATCACCCATTCCTAAAATTCTTTGAGCCATCCTCTCTGGATAAAACACATCTAATGTATCCATCTTCTCTCCACTACTCATGAACTTGATTGGCTTATTCACCGTGTACTTAATAGATAGAGCAGCACCCCCTCTTGTATCGCCATCTAACTTTGTTAAAACAACTCCAGTAAAATCTAATCGATCGTTGAAAGTTTTTGCAGTATTGACTGCATCCTGCCCTGTCATTGAGTCTACGACAAATAGAATTTCGTGTGGCTGTACGGCAGATTTAATGTTTGCTACTTCGTTCATCATCATTTCGTCTACAGCAAGTCGACCTGCAGTATCAATTATAATTACATTTTTATTATTTTGTTTTGCATATGCAATTGCATTTTGTGCAATTGAAACCGCATCTTTATTTTCGCGCTCCACAAAAATATCCACTCCAATTTGTTCTGCTAATACAGTCAACTGATCCATGGCTGCAGGACGATAAATATCGGCAGCAACCAATAAGGGAGATTTTTTTTGGGTCTTCAAATAGGTTGCTAATTTGCCAGAAAAAGTGGTCTTACCACTACCCTGCAAACCAGCCACTAAAATGATGGTTGGATTTTTCGAAGTATCCAATAAACTAGCTTCCGAACCCATTAATTTAGTTAATTCATCCTGCACAATTTTAACCATCAATTGACCAGGACTAATAGCATTAATTACTTTTTCACCAACCGCTTTTTCTTTAATACTATCCGTAAATTCCTTGGCAATTTTAAAGTTCACATCGGCATCTAACAAGGCTTTTCTGATATCTTTAAGGGTATTGGCCACATTCAATTCGTTGATGCGGGATTGGCCTTTTAGGTGCTTAAACGCTGATTCTAATTTTTCACTAAGTGCATTGAACATAGGACTGTCTTTATAGTTTGCAAAGATAAGTGATCAAAGGCACTGAAAATCAGCTCATTTTTGTCAAATTTTAGTAATTTTTAAATCTAATTTGACTTTTAAAAACCCATCTAACTGTATGATTTTCATCATAAACAAAGTAGAAAATATGTTAATGTTTAAAGTCTTTACAGTTTGTTAAAGAATAAAGTCAATAAAATACTTGGAGGCATGCTTTTATTTAATATTATTGCATCAAACGATGCCCTAAATAGGGCAGATTGATATTATGAGTAAAAAATTACTATTTACACTTGAGTTTCCGGTTAGATGTTCTCCTGCAATCTTATTTGAATTCCTCTCCACAGCATCTGGTTTACAAGAATGGTTCGCTGATAAAGTTGACGAATGGGAGAATGTCTTTAGTTTTTCATGGAATGGTGGAACCCCAGACAAGGCAGAAATTTTAGATCAAGAAGAAAATAAATTCATTCGATTTAGATGGTTACATAGCGAAAAGAATGAATATTTTGAATTCAGTATTGAAAAAACAGAAATTTCAAATCAAACCGTATTGATCATCAAAGATTTTGCGGAGAAAAATGAGATTAAAGACCAAAGTCAACTTTGGGGTTACCAAATCAAAGAGCTATTTTATAGAATAGGTAGCTAGCACTACAATTTTGTTCAAAAAATTAGACATACTAATTCTCAGGGCTTTTATAGGACCCTTTTTGGCAGCATTGACTATTTCTATATTCGTGTTGACCATGCAATTCTTTTGGCTGTATATTGATGATTTAGTTGGTAAAGGACTGGATACATACATCATTTTAAAATTAGTAGGTCTAGTATCTATCAGCATGTTGACAACTGCCATTCCTTTGGCATTGCTTTTTTCTTCGATCATGACATTTGGAAATCTGGGTGAAAGTTTTGAATTGATTGCTATCAAATCCGCAGGCATTCCCTTGGTTCGTTTCATGCGACCACTATTTATTTTTGCAATTGTCCTAGCAGGAATTGCATTTTTATTAGCCAATAATATTATTCCAGTCTCTCAAATGCGACTAACCACTTTGAAATATGAAATTATCATATCCAAACCCGCTATTGATTTAAAAGAAGGTGTTTTTTATGATAAAATTGACGGTTATGTGATTAAATTAGGTAAGAAAGAGGCCAATGATAGTGTGATCAACGATATCGTTATTTTTGAAAAAAGATTTGGACTGCAGGACAATATGATTATAGCAAAGTCAGGCGTGATGAGAGTTACACCAGATAAAAAGTATTTAGAATTTGTCTTATACAACGGATGGCGTTATCAAGAAAAAGGTTACAGGGCGACAACAAATACCGAATTTACAAGGCTCAATTTTAAGGAATATAAAAAAGTTTTTGATCTGAAAACTTTTCAGATGAACAAAACAGTGGATGTTTTTTATGATCCAAAAATGTTGAGTGTTAGACAATTGGGGAAAGCAATTGATTCCATTCAATCGATGGATAGTTTTTTTATCAAGAAAGCAACTATTGAAATCTATCCCTATTTAAAATTCATGTTGCTGAAGGATAGTGTTGCATTATTTAAAGGGTATCAGCCTACCCAAGTCAACAATTTTGATGCGATCATTCCAAAAGAAGAACGTTATAACATTGTCGAATCGGTTGGTTACCAATTCTCCTCTTTGCAAAATAACTTAGCCAGCTTAGTGACAATATATAAAGAGCAACAACATGCTGAAACAATGCATGCTATTGAATGGCATCGTAAATTCACACTCTCCTTTGCTTGTATCGTATTATTTTTAATTGGGGCCCCATTAGGTGCCATTATCAGAAAAGGAGGACTAGGCGCACCAATGGTTTCGGCTATTGGGTTTTTTGTCGTCTTTTTCTTACTTAATAATTTTGGAGAGAAATTAGCCAAGTCTGGACAATGGTCCGTGTATGCAGGCATGTGGTTGTCAAGTCTGTTTTTAATTCCAGTAGGTCTATTCTTAACCTATAAGGCAATGCGTGATTCACAGTTGTTTAACCAAGAATTTTACTACCGTTTTTTACAGCCAATTAAAGTAACTTTACAGAAGTACTTTAAAAAATAATCCTATGTCAAGTTCATCTAACAGTCGACGTCAGTTCATCAAACAAACTGGCAAAGCGGGTATTGCCATGGCGAGTATGCCAATCATTCATACTATAGGCGGAATGCAATTGAGCCAGGAGGTGAATTACATACAACAACCATTGCCCTATGCTTACAATGCTTTAGAACCTTTCATAGATACGATGACGATGGAGATCCATCATACAAAACACGCGGCAGGATATACCAAAAATTTAAATGATGCATGTGTAGCAGAAAAGGTAGATATAAAAACTACATCCATATCTAACTTATTAGCATCCATTTCAAAGTACTCTACAAAAATGCGTAACAACGCTGGCGGTCATTATAACCATGAATTATTTTGGCAAACGATGCAAGCTGCACCAGCTTCCCTACCAACAGGAAATTTAGCAAAAGCGATCGAAAAATCATTTGGCAGTTTTGCCGATTTCCAAAAAGCATTTTCAGAAGCCGCAAAAAATAGATTCGGAAGTGGCTGGGCTTGGTTGATTGTGAATGGGAAAAATGAATTAGCAATTTGCTCTACACCTAACCAAGACAATCCAGTGATGGATCTTGCGGAAACAAAAGGATACCCTTTATTAGGATTGGATGTTTGGGAACACGCTTATTATTTGAAATACCAGAATAAAAGAGCAGATTATATTTCCAATTGGTGGAACCTTGTCAACTGGAAATTTGTGGAAGATAGATACAACGCATTTAAATTCTAATTCATTTTTAATTGATTCCCATTGCAAGCAGCTAAACAGAATTTAAAAATACAGTTCTATGTCACTTCATTAAGTGTCATTCTTTTTGTATTAAAGTTTGTCGCCTATTTTATGACACACTCCCTCTCTGTATTATCGGATGCATTGGAGAGCATTGTCAATGTATTGGCTGGTGCCATTGGACTCTACAGTTTATATGTAGCTTCTAAGCCCAAAGACAAAGAGCATCCTTATGGGCATGGAAAGGCGGAATTTATTTCTGCAGCATTTGAAGGAAGTTTAATCATTGCAGCAGGTTTAATTATTTTTTACGAATCCATCAATGCCATTTTTAAACCTTCAGAATTACATAGTCTTGACAACGGCTTATGGGTTTTACTTGTCACCGCTTTTTTAAATTTATTTGCAGGATTGATTGCAAAAAAAATGGGTACTAAAAATAAATCCCTTGCATTGGTGTCTAGTGGGCAACATTTAATTTTAGACAGTTTTACCACATTTGCAGTATCCATTGGCATTGGCATTGTACTTTTAACCAATATCACTGGTATAGATGCGGTACTTGCCATTTTAATGAGCTTTTGGATTATTTACAATGGCTATAAAATTATTAGAGCTTCATTAGCTGGTATTATGGACGAAGCTGATATTGCATTATTAGAAGAGGTCGTGAGCGAACTCAATAAAAATAGAAATGTGCAGTGGGTGGATTTACATAATTTAAGGGTGATTAAGTATGGTAGCTTAATGCATATTGACTGCCATCTAACAGTGCCTTGGTTTTTAAATGTAAATGAGGCGCACCAAGTAGTAGAGGAATTTACGAGTTTAATCAAGAATAAATTTGGAGCAAGTATTGAATTTTTTGTACACACAGATGGATGCATGTCCTATAGTTGCCCCATTTGTTTGGCCGAAAATTGTGTACAAAGAAAAGCACCATTTGAACAAAAATTAGACTGGACCATTGAAAATGTATTATCAGATTTAAAACATCAACTATAAAAATTAGGTTATGAACGTATGGAAGGAATTTCAAGAAGCAAATAAGGATCGTTTTTTACAAGAATTGTTGGATTTATTACGCATACCAAGTGTGAGTGCGAAATCAGAGCACAATTCAGACATGCAAGCATGTGCAAAGGCTGTGGCAAAATCATTAACAGATGCAGGAGCAAAAATCGCAACCATTTATGAAACAGAAGGACACCCAATTGTTTATGGAGAAATTATTGTTGACCCAAGTTTCCCAACAGTCTTAGTTTATGGACATTACGATGTGCAGCCTGCTGATCCATTGGAACTTTGGAATAGTGGTCCATTTGATCCAACCATTATAGATGGGAAGATTTTTGCAAGAGGTGCTTGTGATGATAAAGGACAATTTTACATGCATGTGAAGGCATTGGAGATCATGACCAAGACCAATAGTATGTGCACCAATGTTAAATTCGTGATAGAAGGTGAGGAAGAAATAGGAAGCCCGAATTTGGCCACTTTCGTAAAAGCCAATAAGGAATTATTAAAAGCAGATGTGATTTTAATTAGTGATACCGCCATGATCAGCATGGACACTCCTTCGATTGATATTGGAGTGCGAGGATTAAGTTATATCGAAATAGAAGTGACTGGACCAAACAGAGATTTACATAGTGGTGTGTATGGTGGTGCAGTGGCGAATCCAATTACCATCTTATCTAAAATGATTGCTGCTTGTCATGATGAGAATAACCATATTACCATCCCTGGATTTTATGATGATGTGACTGAATCGACAGATGCTGAGCGCGCAAAAATGGCTGAAGCACCTTTTGATTTAAATGAGTTTAAGCAAGACTTGGGTATTGCGAATGTATGGGGCGAAAAAGGCTATAGCACCAATGAAAGAACGGGCATCAGACCAACATTGGAAGTGAATGGTATTTGGGGCGGCTACACAGGAGAAGGTGCAAAAACAGTTTTACCTTCCAAAGCATTTGCAAAAATATCTTGCAGGTTAGTGCCCAATCAATCTGCTACAATCATCACTGAAAAAGTATTAAATTATTTTAAATCCATCGCGCCTGATAATGTAACTGTTACTGCTTTTGAACATCATGGCGGCGAACCTTATATCACACCGATTGATTCTCACGAATACCAAAGTGCTGCAAAAGCAATTGCGACTACATTTGGTAAAGACCCAATTCCTGTAAGAGGTGGTGGTAGTATCCCAATCTGTTCTTTATTTGAACAAGAGCTTGGATTGAAAATTGTATTCATGGGATTTGGATTAGATAGCGATAATTTACATAGCCCAAATGAAAAATACGATATCGTGAATTTTTATAAAGGCATTGAAACCATCCCTTATTTCCATCAATTCTTTGCCGAAAAAAAATAAGGATACATGTCTGCGCCAGAACTAAAGAAAGAAAAATTAAGACTAGATAAATACCTGTGGTCTATTCGCGTCTTCAAGTCAAGAAATATGGCTACGGAGGCGATTGATAAAGGTCGTGTGAAGTTAAATGGCGAAAACGTAAAAGCATCACGCAACGTCGTCATTGGCGATGTTTATGAAGCCAGGACAGAACATAAGAACTGGGTATTGAAAGTGACTCAACTATTAGATGCTCGAGTGGCTTATGCAGAAGCCATTAAGTATTATGAAGACCTAACACCAGTAGAAGAATTAGAGCGCGTGAGGCAGGTTGCAGCTACATTTCAAACCGGAAAGCGCTTGAGTAAGATTGGACGACCAACCAAAAAGAACCGCCGAGATTTAGGCGATTTTTTGGACTAATCTCAATTATCTTTGTAGCATGACCATCGAAATTCTAACAGTCCTTCCTGAACTTCTTGAAAGCCCTTTTGCGCATAGCATTATGAAGCGTGCACAAGAGCGCGGGCACCTTGATATCAAATTACATCAATTAAGAAACTGGGCCATTAACAAACATGGACAGGTGGATGACTATCAATATGGAGGTGGTGCAGGGATGGTGATTATGTGCGAACCATTGGCCAATGCCATTGATGATTTACAAAAAGAAGGCGGCGCATTTGATGAAATCATTTTTGTCACACCTGATGGCAAAAGATTCGACCAAAAAGACGCTAACACTTTATCCTTAAAAAATAGAATCCTTATCATTTGCGGTCACTACAAAGGCATTGACCAAAGAATTAGAGACATCTATGTGACACAAGAAATTTCTATTGGAGACTATGTATTGAGTGGAGGAGAATTGGCAGCAGCAGTCATTGTAGATGCAGTGGGCAGATTGATTCCGGGTGTATTAAATGACGAAACCTCTGCATTGACCGATTCTTTTCAAGATAATTTATTGGCACCCCCCGTGTTTTCTAGACCGGCAGATTTTCGTGGATTAACTGTTCCAGAGGTATTGCTACAAGGTGACCCAAAAAAGGTGGATCAATGGAGAACAGAACAGGCTTTGATTAGGACCAAGCAAAGACGTCCAGATATATTAGATAAGGACTAAGGTCTTAGTTTACCATTTGTAACAAATAGCCCGGCTTTTCGTTTAATATTTGCATCTTTGCAAGTCCAAAATACCTAGATGAAACGACCTATTCCATTTTACGCCATCCTTCTTTTTTTGCTACTAGTACAATCGGCAATAGGGCAAAATTCAGCTCCAAACCAGAAGGATTTTAAATTGACCATTAAACCTGCAAAAATGGTCATCAAATTAGATGGGGTCATGGACGAGGCGGCTTGGAATGCGGTTACTGCAGTCACTGATTTTAAAAAGAAATTTCCAACTGATATAGGTGCTGCAAAAAAGCAAACAGAAGTCAAGTTTTTATATGACGATAAGAATTTATACTTCGGATTTAAAGTATATGATAGTGGAACTGCAATTACAAGAAGTTTAAAAAGAGATGTAGGACATGACGGCATGGATGGCGTAGGCATTATCTTGGATCCTACTAATCAACAAACCAATGGCTTTTATTTTGTATTAAGTACATTGAATGTGCAGTCAGAAGATCAATTATCAGGTTCAAGCGGTGACGGCATTAATTATAGCTGGGATAGTAAATGGTTTTCAATGACCAAAGAATATGGAGATTACTGGATTGCCGAAATCGCCATACCATTTAAATCGATTCGTTATGATGCTGAAAATAAAAATTGGGGCGTCAATTTTGTACGCATAGATGCGAAAAATTTTGAATACAGCACTTGGACAAAAGTTGCAACAAATTTTAAATCCTACGATCTTGGATTAACAGGATTAATGCAATGGGAAGAAAAACCACCTGTTAGCTCAAACAATGTGATCCTATTACCTTATTTAACTGGCGGAGTTTCTGATGATAGACAATCAGGCCAAACAAATACCACTGGTAATGCTGGATTTGATGCAAAAATTGCTTTGAATTCTTCTTTGAATTTAGACTTGACAGTGAATCCAGACTTCTCGCAAGTAGAAGTAGATAATCAAGTCACCAACTTAACTAGGTATAGTATATTCTTGCCAGAGAGAAGGGCGTTCTTTTTAGAAAATTCAGATTTATTCGCCGGTTTTGGCATCCCTCCTATTAGACCGTTTTATTCAAGAACCATTGGCTTAGATAAAAATGGAAATAAAATTCCTATTTTATTTGGTGCAAGATTGTCTGGAAACTTATCCCCCGATGTAAGGATTGGTGCAATGAATATGCAAACTGGTAGACAAGGCGATTATGCACCAGAAAATTTTTCGGCATTTACTTTGCAAAAAAGAGTTTTAAAAAGATCCATGATCAAAGGCTATTTTTTGAATAGGGAAAATTTTATTTCTGTTGAAGAAGAAAAATTAAATCCATTAAGCAAATATGGAAGGAACGCGGGTGTAAGCTTTGACTATTCCAATGCAGAAGGCACAGTTAGCTATTGGGGAAATTACAATTTATCTATCAAGCCAACCATCAAAGACCTTAACAATTACTATGAATTTGGCGCAAGTTATAATACTCGAAAATTTGGATTTGTACTGGACTTCGCCAATGTAGATAAGAACTATTATACCGATATGGGCTTTGTGCAAAGGATCGAGAACTATGATGCCTTAAGAGATACAGTTATTAGAGTTGGATATAAACATATTTTTTCGGAGATCTCTTACAATATTTTACCAACAAAGGGCAAGATTGGCCGGATAGAATCATCCATTAATAATTTTGTGGTGTTTAATCCAGACAATAGTTTTAATGAATGGGAAACCGCCCTTCAAATAAAAACAGATTTTAAAAACGCATCTAGTTTAAAAATAGCTTTAAGTAATAATATTACTAACCTGCTTTTTGCAACGAGTTTTACAGATGGAATGCCGCTTCCAGCAAAACAATACCAATATGCAAGATTTAGTATTGGATATGGTTCTGATACAAGAAAATTATTTGGATGGATGTCTGAAATTGCATTTGGACAATTTTACAATGGAACAGTTCAAAGTATTGCCGGTGGTATCAACTGGAGAAGTCAACCTCACCTTAACCTACGCTTAAACGCACAGTTAAATGACATTCAATTACCTGGATTGTATGGTAGCACCAAATTATTTTTAGTAGCTCCTAGAATTGAATATAATTTTAATACTAAATTATTCTGGACCACATTTATTCAGTACAATACACAGAGTAACAATTTTAATATCAATAGCAGATTGCAATACCGTTATAAACCAATGAGTGATTTCTTCTTAGTCTATACGGATAACTATTTTACAGATCCTTTATTTAAAAATAAGAATAGAGCACTTATCTTTAAGCTCAGTTACTGGTTTTAATTCACAACACTAAGCATTAAAATGCAGACATTTACCATTCATGGGCAATACGTTGATATTCTAAATAAACGTATTTATCCAGCAAAAGTATTGATTCAAGAAGGCCTAGTTGTATCCATCACTGAATGTACAGAAGCCCCGAACCAATTTATCTTGCCAGGTTTTATTGACAGCCATGTACATATTGAAAGTAGCATGCTTGTACCTAGCTCCTTTGCTAGACTGGCAGTGGTGCATGGCACGATTGGCACCATAAGTGATCCGCATGAAATTGCGAATGTGTGCGGACTAGAGGGCGTGCAGTACATGATTAACAATGGAAAAAAAGTACTCTTTCATTTTTTCTTTGGCGCACCAAGTTGCGTACCTGCAACACAATTTGAAACTGCAGGCGCAGCTATTGATAGTGTTGCTACTGCAAAACTATTAGCTTCTCCAGACATTTATTATTTAAGTGAAATGATGAACTTCCCTGGTGTATTACATCAAGATGCAGAAGTCATGCAAAAAATAAAAGCTGCGCACGCCATTGGCAAACCTGTTGATGGGCATGCACCAGGACTAATGGGCGAACTTGCAAAACAATATATAGAGGCAGGCATTAGTACCGACCATGAATGTTTCACCATCGAGGAAGCGGTGGATAAACTAAGTTTTGGGATGCATATTTTAATTCGCGAAGGAAGTGCCGCTAAAAATTTTGAAGCATTGCATCAGTTAATCGATGACCATCCAAAAAAAATCATGTTATGTAGCGACGATAAACATCCTGATTGTTTATTAGAAGGTCATATCAATCAATTATGCGCAAGAGCTGTAGCAAAAGGAATCAATGTATTCAATGTATTAAGAGCTGCTTGTATCAATCCAGTAGTACATTATAAATTACCAACTGGTTTTGCAAGGGTCAATGATCCCGCAAACTTGATATTGGTAGAAGATCTTACAAATTTTAAAGTCCTTGAAACTTATATTGATGGGCAATTGGTAGCAAAGAATGGCCATTCATTGATTGAACCTGTTCATGCTACAAGCATCAATCAATTCAATACACACCCAATCGCATTATCAGACCTTCAATTACCTGTTGCAACCTATCCATCCAAAGATGACTTGGTACCTGTGATACATGCGATTGATGGGCAATTGATTACCAATTTGGTTTGGACTAAACCAAGTATCATCGATAACATGATTGTAGCTGATACCGAAAAAGATATTTTGAAAGTGGTAGTGTACAATCGTTATCATGCAGCAACACCAAAAGTTGGACTCATTCAATCATTTGGATTTAAAACAGGTGCCATTGCTTCAACGGTTGCTCATGATAGCCATAATATCATAGCAGTTGGTGTAGACGACAAAAGTATTTTAAAAGCCATCAACTTAGTGGTACAAGAAAAAGGTGGTATCAGTTGCGTGCAAAATGCACTATCAAAAGTCATTGGCCTTCCAGTTGCTGGATTAATGAGCACTGAGGATCCTTACAAGGTTGCTAATGACTATATTGAAATTGATAAAATGGCCAAATCATTAGGTACCCCACTTGGATCTCCCTTTATGACCCTTAGTTTTATGGCATTATTAGTGATACCGCACATAAAAATGAGTGATCTTGGGCTTTTTGATGGAGACCAATTTAAATTATATTAATTTTATAGTATTGGCATTTTAGCAGTAACGTAATAAAAAAGTATATGGTCATTGACTTAAGCAAAAATAATAGTTTACTAAATCATTGGGTAGCAGAATTAAGAGATGTAAATGTGCAAAATGATAGAATGCGTTTTAGAAGAAATATAGAACGAATTGGAGAAGTGGCTGCTTATGAATTAAGCAAGACCTTGCAATTTAAATCTGTTGAAATCACAACTCCATTGGACATTGCGCCTACTCAATTATTAACTGAGCAACCCGTATTAGCGACCATCCTAAGAGCTGGTCTGCCTTTACATCAAGGCATGTTGAACTATTTTGATAAAGCAGATAATGCCTTCATATCTGCTTACAGAAAACACCATCCAGATGGCAGTTTTGAAATCAGTCTTGAATACTTAAGTTGCCCTAATTTAAATGGGCGCGTTTTAATTTTATGTGACCCTATGTTAGCTACCGGCGCATCTTTAGTGGAGACCATTCAAGCGATACAAAAAACATATACCCCATCACAAATTCATATTGTCGTGACCATTGCTAGTCAAAAAGGTATTGAACATGTAGAAAAAGAATTGGGCGCCGATACCCCAATCTGGTGTGCTGCAATTGATCCTGTTTTAAATGATAAGAGCTATATCGTGCCGGGTTTAGGCGACGCAGGAGATCTTGCATTTGGCACTAAAATGCAATCATAGGTCCCAGTTCGTTCGTATCTTTATCCCAAATACTAAGCATTGCTTAAAGAACTGATTTTATCCATACGCGCTTACTTTTTAGCACACCAATTTATTTTAACACATAAATTATGGAAATGGATGGTTGTGCCAGGTATTATTTATACCATCTTGTTGATGATAGGCATGAACTATTTTGGACAAACTTCAAGTTTTTTCATTGAATCAATCATCTTAAAAACTGGCCTGAAAGCATTCATAGACAGTTTAAATAGTAATTGGCTTGGATTTTTTATCACCATGGGTAGTTTCTGGCTCTGGTTTACTTTACTACTTTTTTACTTTGCATTATTCAAATATCTTTTTTTAATCTTTTTCGCACCGCTATTTGCCTATTTGCATTTACGCATTGTCGCAGTACAACAATCGATTCCGTTTATATTGAATAAGGAAGACTATTTCAAATTAGTGATGAGGTCTGTTGTAGTCAATTTAAATAATATGCTTTGGCAGACAGTGTATCTTATCCCCATTGTCTTAGTTTGTACATTGCCAGTGGTAGGTTGGTTTACACCATTGTTTACTATCTTGATGGAAAGCTATTTTCTTGGCTTTGCCATGATGGATTTTGGATTGGCTACAGAAAAACACAACAGAATTTTTGCTGCTACATATCTAAACAGTCACAAAGGGTTTCCAATAGGAAATGGCATTGTATTTTATCTTTTACATTTACTACCCATCATTGGTTGGATCACTGCCCCTTTTTATGCACTGGTTGCTGCACATTTGAACACACAAGAAATTAAAGACACCGAATAATGAAGGACACATTGGGAAAAGTATTGTTGTTGCCTATGTTATTACATGAAGAAGGCTGGGAAGCGCTTCCAAAAGATGTTGCTGTTTGGATTCAATCATGTGATGCATTTTTTGTGGAAAATGAAAAAACAACCAGAAGATTTTTTAAAAAAATATGGAAGGAGATGGTGATCGACGACTATCAATGGTTTCCTATTCACCAAGTAGAAGCAACACAGGTAGACGCATTTATACAATTATTAAAATCAGGTAAAACGATTGGCATTGTCTCAGAAGCAGGCTGTGCTGGGATTGCAGACCCAGGGCAAATCTTAGTTGGGGCGGCACAAAAAATAGGCGCCCTGGTAAGACCATACATGGGCCCCTCTTCCATCCTACTATCCTTAATGGCAAGCGGATTTAATGGACAAGGATTCACATTCAATGGATATCTCCCAATTGATGCGACAGAAAGAAAAAAGAAAATTCAGCAATTAGAACAAATTGTAACTAGCAATGGCATTGCGCAATTGTTTATTGAAACCCCTTACAGAAATAATCAGTTATTAGAAGCAATTATTCAATCATGTCATCCTAACACGCAACTCTGTATAGGTGTGGACATCACAGGTCCAACTGAGTCTATCAAAACTGCTACCCTACAGTATTGGAAAAAAAATAAGCCGGAATTACATAAGCGACTTGCTATTTTCATTTTAGGAAAATAAGTATTTACCGAAATAATAGGTGATTGTTTTTGCACTATGATTGTAGATGCAACAGAAATTAATACTATGGAGGGCATCGAATCCTATTTTTTTTATTTGTTGTTATTTTTTAATTGGCTTTTTAGCCTTTAAATCTTCCAAGCAATATTGGCCCCTACTAGCGCAAACTACATCACTAGTCCTGGCATGTATTTCGTGTATTAGTTTATGCATTGCGAACACATTTAAACATAAAGTAAAGGTTCTAAAATTAGTACCAACAATCATATTACTATTTTTGGGCGCCCTAGTAGCACAGTATCATGCTGGTAGTTCATTTTTAAGTGAAATGGTCTCTGCGCAATGGGTCATTGAATTCAGACAATACTTCATATCAAAAATTGATCGTTCTTTTGCCGATCCAGCATCCAATGGCTTTGCCAAGAGCTTATTATTTGGCACTAAATCGGACATGTCCCCAACCCTTAAATCAGCATACCAACAACTTGGCATTTTGCATATCATCGCCATTAGTGGCATGCACCTGGATATTTTATTTAAATTATTAGAAAAAGGGACTCTTTGGCTACCTAATAAAAATTGGGCGAGATGGACAAAGCTTATCAGCCTACTTTTAATTGTATGGTCCTATACCATTATTGCACATGCAGGACCATCGGTGGTTAGAGCGAGTTTATTTTTTAGCACACTATTGATTGGTCGATTTTTTCATTTAAATATATTTTCACTCAATACAATTAGTATTGGTATCCTACTCGTATTGCTATACAATAGTCAAATTATAACTGGTATTGGTCTGCAGCTCTCCTATGCAGCAGTGGTGGGGATCCATTTTTTTTATAAGCCACTTTTACAATTAGTTCCTATGGACAATCGATTGCTGCAAGTCGCATGGAGTAATCTGGCCATCTCTATCTCAGCGCAGTTAACTACATTGCCCATTGTTTTGTATTATTTTCATTCAAGTTCTAGTTTATCCATTATTGGCAATTTCCTATTTGTACCATTAAGTAGTCTATTATTATACGCTTTACTGGTATGGATGGTCTTGCCTAATATCGAAGTGGTCCATGTTGTCATAGCAAAAGGAATTGGTTGGTATATCAAAACGATGAATGAAAGCATTCGCCTACTTTTTCAGTTCTTGCAAATGGAGGATCGACAGTACAATTTGGGAATAACAGGACTGACTTATTATTATTTCTGCCTTTTTGTAAGCCTATATTGGCTTTTAAATAGAACCCCAAATACTATATTACTGCTACTATTTGGAACCTGTGTTTATAGTATCATAAAGTTATTCAGTCTTTAACCCATTTTGTGGAAAATCCGAGTAAGACAAAAATCCAGAAGCTCGTACCTTTACATATGGAAAAGAAAATACAATCAGCATTAATCTCTGTTTTTTACAAAGATGGTTTAGAGCCATTGGCTAGAACACTCCACCAACAAAATATCACCATCTACTCTACAGGAGGCACGCAAAAATTTTTAGAAGATTTAGGCATACCATGTATAGCCGTTGAGTCTGTGACTGGATACCCTTCTATTTTAGGAGGCCGCGTAAAAACCTTACACCCTTCTGTTTTTGGGGGCATTTTAGGAAGGAGGTATGAGGCACAGGATTTAAAAGAAATGGAGGAATTTAAGATTCCGGCCATTGACCTTGTGATTGTTGATTTATATCCATTTGAAGAAACATTAAGAACCACCACCGAAGAAAAAGCAATCATCGAAAAAATTGATATTGGCGGTCCATCAATGATTAGAGCAGCGGCTAAAAACTTCAGGGACTTAACGGTACTTGCTGCAAAAGACGATTACGCAGTGCTGAACAAAATATTGATTGACCAAGCAGGAAGCACAAGTATAGATCAAAGAAAAGCATTTGCTGCAAAGGCTTTTGAAGTAGTGATGCATTATGATATTGCGATAAGTAATTATTTTAATCCTGCAACTGGCAAGACATTACGCTATGGAGAAAACCCACATCAGGTGGCTACTTTCTATGGCGATTTAGATACTTGGTTTACACAATTAAACGGAAAAGAATTATCCTATAATAATTTAGTAGACGTTGATGCTGCCATTGCATTGATACAAGACTTGCCTGCAATAAGCTTTGCCATTATCAAACATACCAATGTATGTGGTGTGGCTCAAAGAGCAACTGTATTTGCAAGTTGGGAAGCAGCATTGGCTGGCGATCCAGAAAGTGCTTTTGGTGGTGTATTGGTTACCAATGGCACCATCGATAAAGCCACCGCAGAAGCGATTCAAGAATTATTTTTTGAAGTATTGATTGCCCCGGCATATGAAGCAGAAGCATTGAGTATTTTAACAACTAAGAAAAATAGAATCTTACTTGAAACAAAGCCAGGTGTGCATTTACATCCTACTCAAAAAAAATCAATCCTAAACGGAAGTCTTGAACAAGGCTTAGATACAGGTAATTATACCAATTGGGAGGAAGTAGGTGCAAGACCTTGTACAGAAAATGAAAAAGCAGATTTAGTTTTTGGTAATATCATTTGCAAACATTTAAAGAGCAATGCGATTGCCTTGATTAAAAATAAACAACTGGTTGGAAAAGGCTGCGGACAAACTTCTAGAATTGACGCTTTGAGACAAGCCATTGAAAAAGCGAAGCAATTTAATTTTGATCTAAAAGGCGCTAGTCTTGCATCAGATGCTTTTTTCCCTTTTGATGATTGTGTGAAAATTGCACAAGAAGCGGGTATCGAAGCATTCATTCAACCAGGAGGTTCGGTGAGAGATAAAGATAGTATTGCATATTGTCAAGCGAATGGTTTAGCCATGGTGATGACAGGTCTTAGACATTTCAAACACTAAGCGCGCAAAATGGCGAATCAAAATAAAGCCTACTTAGCGTTATCAGTTACAAGTATTGTATGGGGTACCACTTGGGTCGCAAGCAAGATGGGTGTAATGCATATGCCCGCTTTTGAAATGGCCAGTATTCGACAATTTTTAGGAGGCTCATTGTATGTGGGCTTTTTTTTAATCAAAGGTGAAAAGCTACCCACCAAAAAACAATTCCTTTGGCTATTGGGTATGTCACTGTTAATGTTTGTCTCCTCCAATGGGATTGCTACTTATGGTTTAAAATTTATCACAAGTGGCCTAGCTGCCTTGATTGCAGCCTTATATCCTTTATCCGTTGTATTGATTGAAAGGTATTACTATAAAGCCATTGAGATTACACCCAAAACCATCATTGGTTTATGTCTTGGACTATTAGGCATAGGTTTCATTTTTTATAAAGACAGTTTAGCAGTCCATGGAAGCAATTATATTTTAGGCGTTGTGTTATCCTTTTTAGCAATGATCACCTGGAGTATTGGATCTATTATTATCTCAAGGACAAAAATCCAAATCAATGCCTACAATTCAATTGGATGGCAGATGTTGATGAGCGCAATCATGATGGGATTGATCACATTGATTAGTGGAGACTATGTCCCTTTTAATAAAATACCTGCCATATCATGGGGCGTTATTGTGTATATGGTAATTGGAGGATCTGTATTTGCATTTATATCCTTCATCTATAGTATGAAGCATTTAAAATCATCAATCGCATCCTTGTATGCCTATATCAATCCAATCGTTGCGATTTGGGTGGGTTCTCTTTTGTTAGATGAGCATATGACATGGAATAATATAGTAGGCTCTATTATTACCTTGATTGGTGTCTACTTAGTCAATAAAAGCTTGAAGGATCAAAAAGATCCAGTCCATGCAATTTCAGATGCAGATGGCATGTAAAAAAATGAAACGATGGAATTGCGGAAGATTTACTTTTTATTTTTTTCTTTCCAAAGTTGATTGAAAGTCTTAGAAGGAAATTGTAAAGGGGTTCTTTGCTTAGCCCAACCTTTAAATATTTTGTTAACTACCCAATTTTTAATTGTCGAATTTCCTTGGTTCATTAACAATCGATTCATAGATGCTTGTTTCCAAATTTTCCATGCAAATTGTTCAGAAAAATTACTTTCACCTGCCACAACTGACTCCCTTCTGTTTTCTAGTAAAAGCTCGTGTAAATTAATTTTAACAGGACATACAGCAGTGCAATTACCGCATAAGCTAGATGCAAAACTCAAATGTTTATAATCATGCATACCTATTAAATGAGGCGTAATCACACTTCCAATTGGTCCACTATAAGTAGTTTCATATGCGTGACCTCCAATATTCTTATAAATTGGGCAAGCATTTAAACATGCACCACAACGAATACAATAAAGTGCTTCCCTGCTTTTTGCATTGGCGAGCAAATTCGTTCTGCCGTTATCTAATAAAATAACATACATATCCTCAGGGCCATCTGTTTCATCTGCTTGTTTAGGTCCACTGATAATACTATTGTAGACTGTTACTTGCTGACCAGTACCATAAGTAGATAACAATGGCCAAAGCAATCCTAAATCAGTTACAGAAGGAATTACTTTTTCAATCCCCACAATGACAATATGTGTTTTAGGGAATGCTGCAGATAGCCTAGCATTTCCTTCGTTTTCAGTTAATGCAATACCACCGATATCTGGTAAAATAAAATTAGCTCCTGTGACTCCAATTTCTGCTTGCACATATTTTTCTCTCAAATTTCTTCTTGCAACTAAGGTCATTTCTTCTGGGGTCATATTGATATCTGTACCCAATTTTTCAGCAAATAATTTAGCTACATCCTCCTTGCTTTTATGCATTGCAGGGGTTACAATATGATATGGTGCTTCGCCGTCTAATTGCTGAATATACTCCCCTAAATCGGTTTCTACCGATTCGACGCCGATGGATTCCAAGTAGGTATTCAAATGAATCTCCTCTGTCACCATACTCTTGCTTTTCACCAAGGTTTTACATTCTTTTTTCTTGCAAATAGATCCAATAAAATCTAGGGCTTGCTCGCTATCTTCGGCCCAAAAAACTTTTGCCCCACGCTTGGTAATCTGTTCCTCAAATTGGGTTAAATATAAATCCAAGTGTTCGATCGCCTCCCATTTAATATTTTTTGCTTGAGACCTTACTTTTTCTAAATCAACGAATTGCATTTTACCCTTAGGCACCACAGCATTGTATTTCCCAATATTAAAATTGATTTTTTTTCTGTGTTCCGTATCGAGGGCCTTCTCGCTACTTATTTGATCAAATGATGCTGAGTAAATACTTTCCATGTAGACTTATTTTTTTGCTAAATGTTTTGCTGATGCTTCTAATGCCTCGTAAAATTCATCACCATATTTTCTAATGATTGAGTCTTTTAAAAAAACATAAGCAGGGACTTTTAATTTAACTCCAAGATTGCAAGCCGCTTGACACAAGTCTTCTCTTGGTTCATAGTTCATGTATTCGATCGATGGATCAGACTTGCTTTGTTGAATTTTTATGGGAAATAGATGACAACTAATTGGCTTTTTCCAAGAAATTTTACCATCATTATAGGCTTGTTCAAAAGCACATTTAATAATATTCTTTTCATCTTTATATCCATAAGCACAAATGCCCCCATTAATGGTTGGTGTCACCCAGCCAAATTCTCTATCATATAAATATGGACCAACGGTTTCAACTTCTTTAATCCCCTGCTTAGTCATATATGGTTTAACAGATTCATAAAATTGCTTCACGTATTCTTTTTCTTGATTGTCTAATGGCGCACCAGCATCACCATCCTCGCAGCAGCCACCTTTGCACTTGGTTAAATCACAAACAAATTGCTCCTCAATTACTTGGTCACTCACTAAAACTTGGTCAATTATAATCATATAAAAAAGGTTAAAACAAAGGTATTACTAAATGATTAAGATTTCCAATGAAAGGTCTGCACAAGTTGTTTTAAATCTTGGTACAAAAAATGAATCACTGGTGCGAGTGAGTCTACATTAGGGGTGGTATCAAAATAAAGCGCCGCTCTAAAAAAATGACGACTAGAATCCGTAATAAAGAATTGATAAGGACTTGCTACGTCTCCTCCTAAATGAAAAAATACACCTTTAAGCCCTATTGGATTTTCAAACGCGGAGTCTTCAATGAAACTAGCCATATTTGAATGGTTATTGGCAAAATTGTAGGCATCGCGAACCAATACATCCAACTTGTCTTTTTGTACCGAATTGTAACTAATGTATAAAGTTGCATTTAAGGTTGGAAATTGAAGGTTCATCCAGCCTGCTTTTGATTGGTCTAGGCCCATAGAGGCTCCCTTTTTATCCACGACTGCATAAGATGGGATATCAAAAGCATAAGGCAGCCCATTCACCGAACCAGTCAGGTAGTTTTTTTGAGGAAGGGTTATTGCAGGGTAGCCAGTCTGTTTTGGAGTAAATCTTGAATTACAAGCAGTAAAACCAATTGTAGCCATAATGGATACACTGAAAAAAAATTTATGCATTTTCTTGGCTAATAGAAGTGATAGGGGTAATAATGGATTGAACTTTATGAATTCGATTTTTCTGGATATCTAGCGCGGTAAAACTGAATTGCTTGTATTTAACTACTTGTTGAACTGTCGGAAATTCTCCAGCCAATTCTAATATCAATCCAGCCACAGTATCATTCTCTCCCTTCACTGCATCAAAGAAATTGGTTGGAATATCAATAAAATTACAGAAATCAATAATGGCAGTCTTACCTTCTATGATATAATGAAATTCATCGATTTTTTTGATCATCGATTCTTCTTCATCAAACTCGTCTTTAATGTCCCCAACAATTTCTTCTAAAATATCTTCTAAAGTAATGATCCCACTCGTTCCTCCAAATTCATCTACTACAATTGCAAAATGAATACGCTTAGATTGAAATTCTTTCAATAAATCTTCGATCATTTTTTGTTCATGTACAAACAAAGCAGGACGAATTAATTTTTGCCATTCATAAGTCGCTTCTTCTTGTAAATGCGGAATTAAATCCTTAGTATGAATGATACCAACAATAGTATCTAGGTCTTCCTTATATACTGGGAAGCGGCTATAATTATGTTCTTTCACACTTTCCAGTAATTCATTATAGGTAATATTATCTTCCACACCATATACGTCTAATCTGGTTTTCATGATTTGACGAACAGTGATATTTCCAAATTTCACAATTCCTTTTAAAATTTTCTTTTCGCTATCTAAATGGTTTGGCGAAGTGGTTAGTTCAATCGCATGATCTAGTTCCTCCATACTGTAGGTGTTGCCTGTATCTTTTTGTGCTAATTTTTTTTCAATCAAATTGGTGTATTTAACCATTTGACCACTCATTCTTGAAAAAATAAAATACACCACTTGAATGACGCCCCCAAAATCTTGTGCAAATCGAATATTGTTTTGTGTCGCCATCACTTTAGGCATGATTTCTCCAAAAAATAAAAGCAATAATGTCACTGCTAAAACCTTGATAATAAATTCAATTCCTGGAACTGGTATTTGGTCAAATAGAAATAGATCGTCAATGAGGATATTTGAAACAAGGATAATACAAATATTAATAAAGCTATTTGCAATTAACATGGAAGTCAACAATTTTTTTGGATCCTCTAATAGGTCAACAATTCTTTTGAGTGGTTTATGGTTTTTTGTTTTTAATACTTGGATGTCTTTGTAAGACAAAGAGAAGAATGCCACTTCAGATCCTGCAATAGCAAAAGATAAAAAAAGTAAAGTAAAAAGTAGTAAAAGCAACCCAGCATCTTGTTGCATTTTTGAAATATCAAAATAAGTGGCTGCTAAAAATATAATCTTACTCGAGTGCGCTTCCATGGTGGAAAGT
>Ga0208787_1000371_pt1 | contig 21729 bp, 20 predicted proteins | sample Wag4_2014_7_11_FD_187362 | JGI IMG/M metagenome (GOLD analysis project Ga0208787, IMG submission 187362) | Fresh water microbial communities from Ohio, USA - Utica-2 Time Series HT 2014_7_11 (SPAdes) (version 2) | ecosystem: Environmental > Aquatic > Freshwater > Water tank | place: USA: Ohio...
CCTCTCGTTTGTTTGCAGCGATCTATCCGATCTCAGCAAATATGCTCAGGCTATTAATACACCTCAGTACAGGTTTATCAGGCAGCATATACCCGGACCATTTACATTCATATTGCCGGCAAGCAAAGAGGTACCCCGTATCCTTAAAAGTAAAAAAGATACGATTGGATTACGTGTGCCTGATCACCGGATTACCCATGCTATTGCCGAAGAACTCGGCCATCCGCTGCTCAGTTCCTCTCTTCCCGGTGATATGGTAGAAGAGTTTACTGATCCAGAGCTGATTCATGATAAGTTTGAAAAATTGGTTGACCTCGTCATAGATGGGGGTATTGGAGGCATGTCTTATTCAACTATTATAGATATGACGGGAGACGAGCCTGAGGTAACCAGGCAGGGTATTGGTCAGTTAAAATAAAAAAATAGCCCCCCAAAGGGGGCCCGTTTTGATGGGACTGGAAGGTTATAGAGTTATTAGACCTACTGCTTCTTCTGACTAGCAGAATGACAGTTGGTTTAACATAGTAAATTTAGATACTTTTATTGTTTTTGTCTATATCTGTGAGTTATTTTTATCCCTTTACCTGAAAACTTAACCTGTGTAGGTAGCAGTTTCCATGGATTTTAATTGCTTTACGGTGGTCTGCAGTGCCGTATCCCTTGTTTTTTTTCCAGTTGTAAAAGGGAAATTTTTCATGTTGTTCCAGCATAAAATCATCGCGGAATGTTTTTGCGAGTATGCTGGCAGCGGCTATTGAGGCATAAATACCATCACCCTTAATGATGGTGGCATGCGGGATTTCCCTGTATGGTTTAAAACGGTTACCATCCACAAGTATAAAGGTCGGTACATTTTTTAAGGCATCCAGCGCCAGGTGCATAGCCCTGAAAGACGCATTCAGGATGTTTATACTGTCTATTTCTGGAGCATCCACATGGGCAACAGACCAGTCCAGCGCTTCCTTCAGAATCACTTCCCGTAGGGCATAGCGTGTTTTTTCATTGAGTTTTTTAGAGTCGTTCAGTATAGGGTTTCTAAAGTCAGGAGGCAATATCACCGCTCCCGCAAAAACCGGTCCGGCCAGGCACCCCCTGCCGGCTTCATCACAGCCTGCTTCAGGTTGAAGATTTTGATGAAATGGTTTAAGCATAGCTTACAAAGTACCCAAAAATATCTATCAAATGATCAACACCATTTTGTGGTGTAATACCTTTGCAATATGACAGCACAAGCACCCGTTCAAAAGTCGAGGGCAGTAGCCATCTGGCTGCTTATTGGCGTAGGTATGATCATTGTTCAGGTTTTATTAGGAGGTATTACCAGACTTACTGGTTCCGGATTATCCATTACAGAGTGGAAGCCAATTCTCGGGGCTATCCCACCAATGAATGAAAGTGAGTGGAAGCAGGCTTTTGAGCAGTATAAGCAAATCGGACAATTCAAGGAATTAAATTTTGAATTTACCCTATCCGATTTCAAGTTCATTTATTTTTGGGAGTGGTTTCACCGGGAATGGGCCAGATTAATCGGCGTTGTATTTGCCATTCCATTCATCTGGTTTGTGGTGAAAAAGCGTATTGAACGCTGGATGATTAATCCCATGATCATACTTTTTTTACTGGGGATATTGCAAGCATTGTTGGGATGGATCATGGTAGCAAGTGGATTGAACGAGGAGAGTCTCTATGTTGACCACATCAGGCTCGCCATTCATTTTATGGCTGCGCTCGGGCTTCTTTGCTATACCCTGTGGTTTGCCCTCAGGGCATGGGTGGATGAAGGCGAAAGATTTGGAGAACCATATTTACGCAAATCCACCTTGCTGATATTGGTGCTGCTGACTGTTCAGCTTGTTTTTGGGGCGTTCATGGCCGGTTTGAAGGCAGCACAGTTTGCCACTACCTGGCCTCTGATCAATGGTGAATTCTTTCCTTCAGCCATGCTGAACGACAGCTGGAGCAATTTCACACATGATCCCCTTGCTGTACATTTTGTACACCGAAACCTGGCTTATCTGCTTACTTTATTGATAGTACTCTGGTACCTGCGTGTGAAAAAAATCAACACAGGAAAAATATTTCAAAAACTGAAGGTTGTGCCACTCATATTGGTAGTCTTACAGGTGCTTCTGGGCATTGGTACTGTTTTGTATGCGCAGCTTAAAACAGCTCTTTTGTGGTTTGGTGTTGCCCATCAGTTTACAGGAATGATGCTCTTGTTGTCTTTTGTGAGTTTACTTTTCCTGCTCAGTCCTGGTAGAAAATCCTGATTACCACCGCAGCAAGGTACTCGCCCAGGTAAATCCCGATCCGAATGCCGCCAGACATACAAGATCGCCGTCTTTTATCAATCCTTTTTCCCACGCCTCACACAGTGCGATAGGAATTGACGCGGCTGTGGTGTTGCCATAGTATTGGATATTGTTGTACACCTGATCATCACGCAGCTTCAGTGTCTGTTGCACAAATTGCGCTATGCGGAGGTTGGCCTGATGGGGAATTAGCATATTGAGGTCTGCCGGAGTAAGGTTGTTGGCTTGTAAGGCTTCCATGATCACTTCCGGAAATTTTACAACCGCCTTTTTGAAGACGACTGGTCCGTCCATTCTTGGATAGGTTTCCCCGTTGTTGATCATGGCATGCGTCATGAACATCTGTCCGATTTCAGCAGTGTCGAAGGTGGCATAATTCTTTTCATTCCAATGATTGGCATGGGTGCCGGGGTTGAACATAGCCAGGTTTTCGGCAAATTCACCATCACTGTGGAGGTGTGTGCTCAAGATGCCCTGGTACTCTTTGTCTGCAGGTTGCAAAACAACCGCACCTGCACCATCGCCAAATATCACCGTAACATTCCTTCCGCGGGTGGAGAAATCGATTCCAAATGATTGTTTCTCACTGCCAATCACCAGGATGTTTTTGTAGGTACCCGTGCGGATGAACTGGTCGGCTATACTCAATGCATAAACAAATCCACTGCATTGGTTTCTTACATCGAGAGCACCCACTTCCTTCATTTTAAGTGCGCGCTGCACCAATACACCACAGCCTGGGAAATAGTAATCCGGACTCAGCGTGGCAAAGATGATGAAATCAATATCCTGAGCGGTTGTACCCGCCCTTTCGATAGCGATTTTTGCTGCTTCAATACCCATGGTGGCTGTAGTCTCTTCCGTGCGATGACCGTAACGCCGTTCCCTGATACCCGTCCTTTCCTGTATCCATACATCACTGGTATCCATGTATTGCGTAAGATCTTGGTTGGTGACTACGTTTTCCGGTAGGTATTTGCCGATACCGGCGATTTTTGTTCTTTTCATCTTTTCAATTGATAAGGTGGATGATATTTTCCATATCTCGTTCAGAAACAATGAAATCAGCAACAAGGTTCATCGTAGGGTGGGTTGCACAGAAGGAAATGCCAATGCCGGCTTTTTTGGTCATGCAGATATCATTCTCGCCATCACCAATAGTAAGTGTATTGCTAAGTTCAATATTGCTTTGGTCGCACATATCTGCCAGTGCATGGGATTTACATATTTCATGTGAGCATACGCTGGATTTGTTGGGTAGAAAGAATGAAGGAATTTTAACTTCACCCGTCACTGTACTTTTGGAAAATTCAAGTTCATTTGCAAGCGAGAAATCCAATCGCAATTTATTCACAAAATAGTTGGTAATATAATCGTAGCTGTCGCTTATGATGCCAATCATATAGCCTTTTTCCCTCAAATAATAAATCAATCTGTCTGCATTTTTAGATACTTGAATGCTTTCTGCAACGTCTATCAATTCATTGACAGTTTTGCCTTTGAGTAATCGGGCGATCAGTTTGGTTCTGATGAAAGGGTTTTCCTGAGATGTGACAATATCCAACAATTCTTGTTTGAAATTAAACCTTTGGGCACAAGTCTGTATGAATGAATCTTCAAGCAATGTCCTATCCATATCAATGACAGCAATCTTTCGCAACATTTTTGTTTTTTCACTGATGGCAAATTCCATTTGACCTCTGATGACTTGGATATGTTCAAGGGTTTCCAGGTTTCTAGAACCAGACTTATCAGCTTTTTCAAGAATTACCGATGCCACTTCCCTTGACATTTTCCCCAATTGTTCCAGACTTTGCATTTTATTTTCAATGTGTCCGATATCCACTTCCACAATCCTGGCTTTCAGTTTGAACATGTCAATTAAAATACCAATATCAACACCATATCCTTCTTCAAATTGGATTTGTTTTAAGAAATTTTTTCTGCCTGCAATCATTCCACTTAAAGGTTGATAGAATTTTGGAAAACCCGGAAATAAAATCGATAAAAGTGGTTTAGCTACCAGTTCTGTTACACGCCCGGCCTGACGAGAAAAGAACGATTTTACAAAGTCACTTTCATTATTCAGTATTGGCTTGGTTAGCCGTTCAATAAGATCTGGTGCATATGATGGGATATCAGCATCCAGAAAAACAAGGACATCGTTTTCTGCAACAAGTAACCCATCTCGCATTGACGCACCCTTACCCAATTTTGTGCTGGTTATTACTTTTGCACCTGCGTTTTGGGCTTCTTTTACAGTATTGTCAACAGAAAGATCATCAACAACAATAACTTCTGTGACAGCAGGATTTTTTATAGCAATTGCGATGACCTGGGCAATTGTTTTTTCTTCATTTAGTGCAGGTATAATAACTGAAATCATTCGGAAATATTTAGTTTAACAATTTTGTTACTGAATTCTCTATTCAGCCATTTGTGAATGGATAAGGTATCAAAATCGGCACGTGTAACACCTTTTTTCTTCAGTAGTAAAACCGAGAGTGTATCTTTTTGATCGCTATAATATACAGTTGAAATTGCAGGAAAAAGAATTGGAAGTTCATCTGCTATCTCCTTTAGATGAATTTCTAATTTTTGCAGGCTATCAAGTTCACTTAACAAAGAGAGAACTTTTCTGTTGAGTGCATCTTCTTGTGCAAAATCACCTTTTTTTCTTTCGTTTTTAAATGCATTTTGTTGTTTGACTTCCAGTTTTACCTCTTCAAGGTTGTATTTAGAAAGTTTTTCATTTAGTTGAGCAATCATTGTTGAATCCGATTGCTGTCCTGCCAGATAAAGTGTGATTTCTCTATTTTGCGGAGAAATAGTTTTGCGTATGATAAACAGTCCACGTTCATTAATTTCCTGTTGTATGAAGTGGTTTGATTTTCTGATAAACTGGTTATTGAGAATCATGACATATCCCAGGTAAATACTGGGAATCAGGGTAATAACTGTAAGGAAAATGATGATTCTGTTTGCTCTTTTTTCATCAGAGATATTTTTTAGGTGAACTTGTGGGAAGCCAACTATTCGAACAAAGACATAGGTTGCCAAAGCGATGTACACACTATTGATTATAAATAGGTAAAGTGCCCCCCAAAAAAACGACCACTGACCTGTTGCAATACCATAACCTGCAGTACAGAGCGGAGGCATCAGCGCGGTAGCAATGGCTACGCCTGGCAATACGTTTCCTTTGTGTTTACTGCCAATTGCTATGATACCTGCCATACCTCCAAAGAATGCAATGAGAACATCGTAAATATTGGGGGCTGTTCTTGCAAGAAGTTCGGAGTGTGCTTCATCTAGTGGCGTAAATGTAAAGTACAGTGTTGAAGTAATTAGACTCACAAATGTTGCAAACAAAAAATTTCGCGCTGCTTTTTTCAGTAATTCGAGATCATTGATACAGGCACTCCAGCCCATGCCAATAATAGGCCCCATAAGCGGGGAAATTAACATGGCGCCAATTACAACTGCTGTAGAGTTAACGTTGAGTCCGAGTGATGCCACCAGTATCGCAATAATCAGTATCCATAGATTTGTGCCACTGAAGCGAATTCCCTTTTCTACTTCCAGTTTTACTAAGGCGAAATCTTCCAATGTTTCACCCGGATACAACATTTGTAACCAATTTTTTGCCATATTCAAATTAATCCTTTCCTCATGAATTTAGGCAAGTAGACTTGAAATACGTCAACGTTAATGTTAAATTATTGATTTCAGCGGGATATATACATATAATGTACCATTAAGTTGCCAACCCGCTGGAAAAGGTGTAACTTGCGGCCTCCAAACCAGTTTATGAATATTAGAAACATAGCTATTATTGCCCACGTTGACCATGGAAAGACTACCCTGGTAGATAAGATTTTACATACTGCAAAGGTGTTCAGAGACAATCAGGAAACTGGTGACCTCATCATGGACAGCAACGATCTTGAAAGGGAAAGGGGCATTACAATCTTCAGCAAAAACGCCTCAGTTACATATAAAGATGTGAAAATCAATGTGATAGACACCCCCGGACACGCCGATTTCGGCGGAGAGGTGGAAAGGGTATTGAAGATGGCTGATGGTGTTATTTTGCTGGTGGATGCCTTTGAAGGTCCGATGCCACAAACCCGCTTTGTGTTGCAGAAAGCACTGTCACTCAATTTGCATCCAATTGTAGTTATCAATAAAGTTGACAAGCCCAATTGCCGTCCTGATGAAGTGCATGATGCTGTTTTTGAATTGTTTTTCAACCTGGATGCCACTGAAGAGCAACTGAATTTTCCAACGTTTTACGGTTCAGGCAAGAATGGCTGGTTTAATGACAGCCTGACTCCAACAACGGATATCATTCCGCTGATGGATGGTATCATGAAATATGTACCAGAGCCTAAGGTTGAAGACGGAACAATACAAATGCAGATTACATCGCTTGACTATTCCTCTTTCCTCGGGAGGATTGCCATTGGAAAAGTTCAGCGTGGTACTCTGAAAGAAAATATGCCGATTACGCTCATGCAGACCGATGGAAGCATGAAAAAGCAGCGGATAAAGGAATTATACGTGTTTGAGGGAATGGGTAAGCGTAAGGTTACAGAGGTTATGGCTGGAGATCTTTGTGCTGTTGTGGGTATTGAAGACTTTAATATTGGCGATACCATTGCAGATTTCGAAAATCCAGAAGCATTGCCGGTTATCCATGTGGATGAGCCAACTATGAGCATGTTGTTCAGCATCAACAACTCTCCATTCTTTGGTCGTGATGGTAAGTTTGTAACCAGCCGCCACCTCCGCGACAGGCTGATGAAGGAAACCGAAAAGAATCTGGCCCTTAGGGTAAAGGAAACTGATAGTGCTGATAGCTTCCTGGTTTATGGAAGGGGTATTCTCCACCTCGGTGTACTAATTGAAACCATGCGCAGGGAAGGATATGAGTTGACCATTGGTCAGCCTCAGGTTTTGGTAAAGGAAATTGAAGGTAAGAAATGCGAACCCTATGAGGTGTTGGTTATAGACGTACCCGAGGAGTACGCATCAAAGGCCATTGACCTGGTGAGCAGGCGAAAAGGTGAAATGACGGTGATGGAAACCAAAGGTGATATGCAGCACATTGAATTTGAAATTCCGAGCCGTGGTTTGATAGGTTTGAGAACCAACATGCTTACCAACACAGCAGGTGAGGCAGTAATGGCACACCGTTTCAGTGAGTATAAACCCTGGAAGGGACCAATCCCCGGAAGAAACAATGGTGTTCTGCTTGCCAAGGAAGGTGGAAGTACAACAGCCTATTCTTTGGATAAGCTTCAAGACCGCGGTTTCTTTTTTGTTGATCCGGGAGAAGAGGTTTACAAGGGTATGGTGATAGGTGAGAACAACAAACCAGGCGATCTTGTAGTTAATCCAAATGAAGGGAAGAAGCTTACCAACATGCGTGCGAGTGGTACCGATGGTGCTGCCAGTATTGCACCGAAGCGCCTCATGACCTTGGAAGAGTGTATGGAATATATCCAGCACGACGAGTGCATTGAGGTTACGCCTAATTTCATCAGGATGCGTAAACTGATCTTGGATGAAACAGAAAGGAACCGTTTGGCTAAACAAATGAAGCAAGAAGCTGTTTCATAGCATATGAAGAAAGTTATTACAAGCATTGTGCTCCTGCTTTCCTTTACCCTGGTAACGGAAGTGGAAGCACAATGTTCTATTTGCACCAAGACTGCCCAGCAGCTTGGACATAAGCCTGCAAAAGGGATGAATAGCGGCATCATTTACCTGATGATTGCCCCGCTGGCTATAATAGGCTTTGTGGGCTTTCGCTGGGTCAAATCACAAAAAGGAGAATAGCGCCACTTGCTCCCGCCATTTTTTTGAAAGTATTCATCGCGGAACATTTAATTTCACCCTTGATTAATAAATTCATCACCATGTTCAGGCAACTAACTTTATGCTTCCTGGTCCTTTCACTTATCTGGCAATCTTGCACAGTGAACAATGTTACCATAGATGATAAGCTGGGTAAGATTTTTGAAAAATATCAGGTAACCGGAACATTCGGCATGTTTGATAACAGCAGAGGGGAGTTCACCATTTACGACCTGGAAAGGTTTAAGTCTCCTGCGTCACCCGGACAAACCTTTGATATACTCAGTACCCTCATCGGATTGCATACCGGAAAACTTACTGACGAGGGTTCAGTCATTTCAGATAGTTTGGGGAAAGTGATGAGAATAGATTCAGCATTTGTAGGACAATCTACTACCCATTTCGAAGCACTTGCCACACTGATTGGGAAAGACACCCTCAAATTCTGGGTAGACAGTGTAAAATATGGCAACAGAAAAATTGCTGCAGGTAAAGGGGCTTTCTGGAATGATACTTTGCAGATTTCACCTGATGAACAACTTGGACTGGTCAAGCGTTTGTATTTCAGGCAGCATCCTTTTCGAGCAAGTGTTCAGGAAAGCGTGAAGAAGATGATGATTGTCGAAAATAATGCCCAGCATCAGTTGGCATACCATACAGCAGCAGTTCAAACATCGGGTAAGCAATTGTGCTGGGTTATAGGTTGGATTGAAGAAAACAGACATGTTTATCCTTTTGTCCTGCAGTTTGATGCCGGATCAGAAATCAATAGTGCTGAAATCGGGATTAAATTAACCAAAGATATCCTCGACGATCTAGGCTTCTTTAAGGGAAGAATGTGAGTTGGGAGAGTTGAGTTGAGAGTTGAGGGAGAAAAGTTGAGAGTTGAGGGAGATGAGTTGAAAAATAGAAAAACAAGATATGTCTTTTGTAAACCCGCTTTCCAGCCTCTGCACTTACAAACGACTGGTTACCCGAGAAGTCAAAATTGGTGACCTGTTGCTTGGAAATGGTCACCCCATTCGCATTCAGACCATGACTACAACGGATACGATGGATACCATCGCTACAGTTGAACAATCCATTCGTTGTATAGAAGCTGGTGCAGAGCTTGTGAGGATTACAGCTCCAAGCAAAAATGAAGCACATAACCTCCAAAACATAAAGGACGAGCTGCGCAGACGGGGCTATACAACCCCTTTGGTGGCAGATATCCATTTCACACCCAATGCAGCAGAAATCGCTGCCCGAATCATTGAGAAAGTGCGTGTGAATCCGGGTAATTATGTCGATAAGAAAAAATTTGAATTCATTGAGTATACTGATGCGGACTATGTTGAAGAGATAGAGCGTATCCGCGAAAGGTTCACCCCATTGGTCAAGATCTGTAAGGAATACGGCACAGCCATGCGCATTGGCACCAACCATGGGTCCTTGAGCGACAGGATTATGAGCCGATATGGAGACAGTGCAATGGGCATGGTGGAAAGTGCGATGGAGTTCCTGCGTATAGCTCGGGATGAGTCTTACCACAACATCATCCTCAGCATGAAGTCCAGCAATCCACAGGTGATGGTGCAGGCATACAGATTGCTGGTGGAGACGATGACCAACGAGTTTGGCGTTTGTTATCCTTTACACCTTGGTGTAACGGAAGCCGGAGATGGAGAAGATGGAAGAATTAAGTCTGCCATCGGTATTGGAACCTTGTTGGAAGATGGTATTGGAGATACCATACGTGTTTCACTAACAGAAGATCCGGAATTTGAAATTCCTGTTTGTAAGGATATAGTAAGTCGTTATAATAATCACGCTGCTTCAGCTGAATTGCCTGCAATCGATAGACTACCGTATTCTCCTTTTGAATATGCAAGAAGAAAATCAATTGCAGTAGAAAATATTGGAGGCAAGCAAGTGCCTGTTGTTGTGGCTGACTTAAGCAGTCGCGATTCAATTGCACCTTCAGATTTGCAAAGCATAGGATATACGTATGACGAACCAACAGACAAGTGGGCAATTGGTGATGCAGCGGCGGACTACGTATATACAGGTGGCACACCCATTGCATTTGGTCTGCCAGGAACTTTAAAAAATATTGTACAGGCTTCTGTATGGAAGCAAAACAGTGAATCTGTTTTTCCCATTTTTGGTTTAGCTGATTTCAATCTTGCAACACTGAAGAGTGACCGCATCAATTTTGTACAGGTTGATGCTTATGTAACAGCTGATGAGCAAGCCTTAACTGAGGTCAGCAAGGGGTTAAAATCGGCAGCAGAAGATAAAACAGTTGTATTCTGCATAAGCAGTAACAATGTCAATGCGATGCAGAGCGTCAGAAGGATGTTTATTCTGTTTGCAGACCTGGGTATTACACAACCGGTGATACTGGTGACAGACAGCCGTGGCAGCACACCAGATGAGCACCTCATTCATTTTGCTACTGAAACAGGAGCATTATTGCTGGATGGTTTAGGAGATGGTATCTGTCTTGGTTTCAGCGCAGGAAGTTCCCTTGATAACCCTGTAGTTAAAGGCAGAACTTACCTGCCTGTAAAAGACATTTACCAGTTCACGAACAATACAGCCTTCAGTATCCTGCAAGCAACACGTACAAGAATATCGAAGACAGAATACATCAGCTGCCCGAGCTGCGGCAGAACACTATTTGATTTGCAGGAAACCACTGCAAAGATTCGTGCTGTCACCAATCATTTAAAAGGTGTGAAGATTGCCATCATGGGCTGTATTGTCAATGGGCCGGGCGAAATGGCCGATGCAGATTTCGGTTATGTGGGAAGTGGTCCCGGGAAAATCACCCTTTATCGCAGCAAAGAAATCGTTAAGAAAAATGTAGACAGCGAGGTTGCCGTGGACGAGTTGATCCAATTGCTGAAAGACAGTGGCGCTTGGGTGGAGCCGGCGTAGATCTATATGCTGCAGCATCGACCCAAGAAAGCAGCAAACCTCACGTTAGCATTGATTTTACTCTTGGATTCTATTTTTCAAATCCATTTGAGTATGCAATATCCTAGTTATTTCAACTTTGTCTTGACTAAGTTTTCTGTAAAATAGTAAGTGTTGTCCTATCCTAAATCCAAAAATCTCGGCATTTATTTCTGGATAATTTTTACCTGAGACTTTGCCATCTGCTAAATCTTGGCAAGTGTCTAAAAGCATGAAATAGCATTTGTCAGCTTGTCTGTCTGACCAGGTATCAAATGTATAATTCCAAATTGATGATAAATCTAAAACAGCTTTGTTTGTAAGTGTGTAACTAGCCATTTTTGCGTTTAGCAGCTTTTAATTTTTCAAGATGCTTTTTAGGGTCAAAGTTGCTGGCTACACCACTTTGAATCCCCTCGGCTATAGCCATTCTAAGAGCTATTATTTTAGATTCTTCCTCTTCAAGAAGTCGTAGGCCTGCCCTTATAACTTCACTGGCATTTTTAAATCTTCCTGTTGTAACCTTTTCGTCAACGAAATCTTCAAAATGATTTCCTAATGAAATAGAAGTATTACGTCCCATAGATTTAAATTTGATTAAAGTTACCAAAAATTGGTAATTATCCAAATTTTACGATGTTAAAAACTCGCAGTTAACTCTTGAAATACGCACTTTCTTAACCCTCCCAAAATGCTTAAATCTGCAATCTTGTTTTTAAATAATTATGGAAAAAATTATCGGTTTACCTGTGCAGAATAGCGCACTAGCTCTGCAAGATTTGAATGTCGAACTTGGTCATCTGCATAAATGCTGTTGTTATTTTAGTAAGGTTTTTTACTGTTCGCAAATTTCTTTCAATTTGTTGAGTGCTTTTGGATAGTTTTCGTTCATATAATCTATGAATTCTTCTATGGTATCAAGGTCAACTGTAACGCTTACCAGGCCATTGTTTTCTTTGAATGTGTAATTCTCCAATCCGTTTGCCCATTTTTCCACTTCCGGACCAGTTGTTATTTCCGTGCCAGCAACGACCATGCCATAATGCTGAATGGAAACAAATTGATTGGGAATATTTTCAATAATCCTGGAAACCATCCCTCCCTTTTCCCCTTTTTCATCCACCCCAACAAATAGCATTTTGCTTCCTTTCTCCCATGAACCTTCGTAAGTAGATGTTGGGTTGAACAAAGCAGTCCATTGTTCATAACTAGTTTTATTGCTTATGCCCAGCATGGTATCAAACACTTTGTTCAGCGGGGCATTGATGTTTACGGTGAATTGCAACTTGATCATTTGATTCAATTTTATTTGATTCCCTCCTAAACTACACCGAAACAGTGAACTTACAATACCTTTGTACCCAATTGTACCGGCCTAATGATTGTATTATCCATCATCATTGTCAATTATCGTTCCTGGAACAGGCTTGATGCTTGTTTGAAGAGCATCTCAGCACAGGCAATGGATAATATTGAAGTGATTGTTGTAGATAACCATTCTGATGATGGCAAATCACAGCAGTTCGTCAGCATACATCCGCAGGTCAGATTTATTTTGCAAGATACCAATGCAGGATTCGCACAGGCCTGCAACAGGGGGGCTAAAGATGCAAGCGGAAACTGGTTGTTATTTTTGAATCCGGATACTATTTTGCAAGCCAACACCTTGTTTCCACTATTGGAGAAGGTTTCGAATGAGCCTAGCTGGAAATTGATCGGTATTCGACAGCTTAACGACGATGGAAAAGATACACATCCGCATGGTTTATTTTTGAAATGGTGGAACGTGTGGGCACCTGTCAGAAGCCTTGAAAGAATTTTCAGGGGAGAGAAATGTAGCAAACAGTTTTTGAGTTCAACGCCCATTGCTTATCCCGATTGGATTTCTGGATCTTTTGTGTTGATCAGGAAAAATGATTTACTTGAATTGGGTGGCTGGGACGAAAGGTTTTGGATGTACTATGAAGACATGGACCTCAGCAAACGCGCAGCAGCAAAGGGTTGGAAACGGGTTCTATACAATGAGTTGATTTGTACGCATTCGCATGGTGGCTCTTCCAGGATCAATCCGGAAACAAAAGCCATCACAAAAACGGAAGTGATCATTTCTGCTATCCGCTACTTAAAAAAATACAATAGTCCGGTTAAATTTGGATTGGCTATGGAAATGTTCTTTTTACCCAGAATTATTGAAACGCTGATTAGCTATCCATTTTCACCTCTGACAAGGGCTATGGTCAAGCGTTTTCTCCAATCAAATATCGATCAGCCCAATCACGCTCATTAACAATAAATTCAACACTCGCTACTCGTGCCTCATCCTTTCTCCCTTCTTCCTTATCCCTCGTGCCTTGTGCCTAGTGCCCAACCTTCGGTTGGCAGGCTCGTGCCTTTTCCCTTCTTCCTTTTCCCTCGTCCCTGCTCCCTTACCCCCCAATCACCCCCATTTCTTTGCCAACTTTCACAAAGGCTGCAATTGCTTTATCAAGATGCTCCCTTTCATGCGCTGCACTCAATTGAACACGGATGCGGGCCTTGCCTTTGGCTACTACAGGGAAAAAGAATCCGATTACATAAATACCTTCGTCAAGCAAGCGAGCAGCCATTTCTTGTGCCACTGTAGCTTCGTATAGCATGATGGGAACAATGGGATGTACACCTGGTTTAATATCGAATCCGGCTTTGGTCATTTCCTCACGGAAGTACAACGTATTGGCTTCCAATTTGTCGCGCAATGAAGTTGTTTCGCTCAACAGATCCAGAACGGCGATAGAACCACCAACGATACTGGGTGCTAATGTATTGGAGAACAGATAAGGACGGCTACGTTGGCGCAGCATTTCTATCACTTCTTTTCTGCCGCTGGTAAATCCGCCAGAAGCTCCGCCCAGGGCTTTACCCAGCGTGCCTGTGATGATATCGATTTTACCAACAACACCGCAATGTTCATGTGTGCCGCGACCTGTTTTGCCCAGGAATCCTGAAGAGTGACATTCATCAATCATGATGGCGGCATCGTATTGTTCTGCCAAGGCAACAATCTTGTCGAGTTGCGCAATGGTGCCATCCATGCTGAATGAGCCGTCAGTTACAATGATTCTGTTCCTCAGGTGAGCAGCTGCCTTTAGTTGTACCTCAAGGTCTTCCATATCATTGTGTTTGTAACGAAAGCGTTGGGCTTTACACAATCTAACGCCGTCTATGATTGAGGCATGGTTTAATTCATCAGAGATGATGGCATCTTGATCATTAAAAAGCGGTTCAAAAACGCCTCCATTGGCATCAAATGCTGCTGCATAAAGAATGGTATCTTCGGTACCGAGAAAGGCGGAAATCTTTGCTTCCAACTCCTTGTGAATATCCTGGGTACCGCAAATAAAACGAACTGAACTTAGTCCATATCCCCTTTCATCGATGTATTTTTTTGCTGCGTCGATAATTTTTGGATGTGATGACAATCCCAGGTAATTGTTGGCGCAGAGGTTGATGACTTCTTTTCCGTTTACGTTGATGACAGCTCCTTGCGGACTGGCAATGATCCTTTCTTTTTTGAATAGTCCTGCTTTTCGGATTTCTTCAAGTTCTTCATGTATTCTGCCAATGAGCGATTCGTTCATGTCCGGTAATTTAGAATGTTGATAATTGGAGCTGTTCTGTCAGCTAACCTGGTCGAATGACCATCAGGCAAAAATACTTAAAATCGCTTCAAATAGACTGTTTACCAATTCAATTGATTTTTGTTAAAAAGGTGTAACAAAAAAAGGTTTTATCCGTTATAAATTTACCATGAGAAAAAATAGGATACCATTATCAGCTGTGCTTGCACTGGCAGTAGCCATTCTCCTCTGTATTTTTAGCCAACAAGCGCAAATCAGCAATGCTGGCAAATCATTGGTCTGGAAAGTATCTGATACCGAATCTAAATCAGTCAGTATCGTTGCTGCTGGTAAACCAATTTGGCATATCATTCCACGTTTATTGCTGACTGGCAGGTAATTTTTATTTGTGTGTAACTTTTTACCAACCAACTTCGTATAGTTGTAGTTACCAATTCAACCAAAGCGGCATGACAGAAAGGGAATATAACAAGTGTGTGGATGAATATGCTGATGGGGTGTACAGGTTTATTCTTAAAAACCTCCAGCATGAGGAAGATGCGCGTGATATTGTGCAATCTGCTTTTGAAAAGATGTGGATCAACAGGGAAAAAGTAGTACACGCAACGGGAAAATCTTATCTTTTTACAGTTGCCTATCATCAGATGATAGACCACATAAGGAAAAGCAAACGTGTTCAGTTACAAGATGATTTTTCTCAGGATATGCGGGAGGAAAGGGTTGTTTCACCGGGATCAAAAAGAGAACTGGAAGCTGCCCTTCAAAGACTTACCCCACTGCAAAAGTCACTTATACTTTTGAAAGATTATGAAGGATATTCCTATGATGAAATTGGAAAAATAACCGCCCTCAATGCGAGTCAGGTCAAAGTGTACCTCCATCGTGCCCGGATTTTGCTGAGGGACATTGTTGGAAGTCCTGAAAATATTTTATAACCATGATTGATTTAAAAAATTACGAAGAGTGGTTTCTTTTGTATGCAGATGATGAGTTGTCTGTATCAGAAAAGCAGTCTGTCATGGTTTTTATAAAGCTGAATCCGGAGCTGAATGCTGAGATGGAACGTTTATTATCACTTAAATATCATCCTGACCAGCAGGTTTCATTTCCAGATAAAACTGTTCTCTTCAGAGTTGAGGAAGATGAAGTAGCCGCATTCACTTTTAGTCCTGAAACTAACATAGTTTACCCAAATAAATCCTCGCTTTACAGGCATGTGCCGGTAAAACGTATAAGCTGGATGAAACCTCTCTCAGTTGCTGCATCCTTATTGTTCCTGACTGGCTTGATGTGGTGGATTATGCAAATGAATGGGGATGTAAAGAAAGTGAGCGGTTATTCACGGTCTATTGCTGCAAAAGTATCCATATCTACTGAAAAGCCTGTAATGGTAAGCAAAGTGCAAATTGATCAAAATAGGCATATTTCAGTTAACCAAAACACCCGTAAGGCAGGTAAATACGTTCGTGCAAACAGTCCACAAGAGGTTGTTATGCTATCATCCGGTAGCCAGGAAATTGGAGGCTCAATTCATTTACCTGAACCTGTGATTAGCCTTTCCTTAGAACAGCCGTCAGTTTCCGTTCAGTCAAATCTGTCTCCTGAGTTAGTTGCGGCTGCCCGTTTAAGGTTGTCTTCACCCATTCAGGCTGAACCTTATCAGGAAGGTTTAACCGAAGCTGGAGTAAATCCAATAAATACAGCACTGTTGATAGAAGATGCTGTAAAAGATGAGGAACAAAATATTTTCAGGGGTATTATTAGAAGAATAAACAGGGTTATGAACGATGAAACTGAAGAACCTGATCGCAAATTCATTCAGGTTGCCAACTTTCAGATACCGGTTAAACATTAAACTTACATTCAACAATTAAATAAACAGTATGAAAATTTCTGTATTGGGATTCTTATCCCTCTTTGCAACAACTACTGCTACTGCTCAGCAGGATACGGCAGGTGTGAAAAAAGGTACCGACATCATCAGAATAGGGAATATGACCGTAATGAAAACCTCTGCCGATACTACTAAGCCAGGTGATTCAACAAAGGCTGCGCAAGACACCATCAAAATTGGTCCTGACCTGGTAGTCATTGGAAAAGGCATTTCTGAGGGACTCGAAAAGATAGGTAAAGCAATTGGTGATGTTGATTTCAGTAAGCTAGGTGAAATCAAAAAGGAAATCCTGAAAAAGAAAAAACCCAAGAAAGTTTCTACCAACTGGTTTGTTTATGATATTGGATTTGCTGGCTACAATGACATTACAAACTACAATACCCCTGATGCTCAAAATTTCCTCAGGAATCAGACAAATGGAGTTCCTGCAGGTGAAAATGACTATGCATTGAGAACTACCAGACTCTCAAATTTCAACCTCTGGTTTTTTATGCAGCGGATAAGTCTTATTGCCAGCGTACTCAATCTCAAATACGGATTTGGTATTGAAAGCAATAATTATTTCTACAAAACCGGTATAACCTATGTGGATGGAGCTGATGTTTACACTACCAGAAGTGCGCAAACATTTTCAAAAAATAAATTGGTGGCCAATTATTTAACAGTTCCGCTCATGCTGAACCTCAATACCAATCCTGCAAAAGGTAAAAGAGGTTTCCAGGTTTCTGCTGGCATCAGCGCCGGTTACCTTTCCGGTGCCCGTCAGAAACAGAAAAGCAGTGCAGGCACAGACAAAAACAAATCAAATTTCAATCTTCAGCCATTCAAATTGGCCTATGTAGGAGAACTTGGATTAGGTCCGGTTAAGCTTTATGGTTCAATCGCTACTACCACCCTGCATAAAAATGCACTGGAGCAGATGCCTTATACTGTTGGCGTCAGGTTTAGCAATTGATTAAGACTGATTCCGTTGGGCAGGTATATGCCTGCTTAACGGAATCTTTCTGTCATTTGCATGATCCTTGCTATAGGGTCTTTCGTATAGCTGTGAAACTTGGTGTCATCTATGCTATTTGGCTTGAAACTCAGGAGGGAACGCAGAAATCTTGCAAATGATACCTGTAAACCGGTTCCCATCTCCGGAATCGTGATTCTTTCTCCCAATGCATAATGTGCTGCGATATCCGGGAAATTGAGACCTGCTCTTTTCAATGAACCAATCACTGACCCCCAGTAGCGTCCGTTGATTTCCAAGATATAAATTTTATTTGATTTGTGATCCCGTCTTATGTCTATGTTGGCAATGCCATGCCAGTTGAATCTTGACATAACCTTGCTGACTTCGTTGATGACATTTTCATCCGGACCAAACTTAATGGTGTCGTGCGGACTGAAGTTCACGCCATACCGAACTGGAGATTCCTGAATAGAATGACAGATAACTTTACCTTGTTCGCAAAGTACATTACAGTTTATATCTGATCCTATGATGAATTGCTGAAGGATGTATTCTTGTTGATACAGGTTGTTTTTGTTGAAATGATCCAGTAATGGCTGTAGTGTAGTGAATTTTTTTATTCCCCATCCGAAACTGCTCCGTGTGGGTTTCAGCAATACAGGAAATCCAGTAGCACTTGTAAAATCGAGGATGTCCTGCTCTGAGTTAATGGGAGTGTGAATGGGAACCGGAACGCCAATTGCTTTCAATTCAGCAGCAAGAGCATTTTTGTTGATGGCGATGCTGAAATCGCATGCCGGCGTTACCCATTGGCAGCAGCAGTATTTTTCCAATTCAGCTTTATATGTTTCAATAAAGGAAACTTCAGCCTCACCTACGGGCATTAATAAATCAATTTTCCTAGATAAGATAACCTTTACTACATCTTCAAGCTTCCAGCTTTCACCTGAAACAAGCTGATAACTTGCTGTGAGCCTAGAGTGTTTTGCTGCATTTTTGATGTTGTTTGAAAGAAAGTGCACAGCAAATACAGTTTTTTCAAGGCAATAGAGAATATTCAGTGATAATTTTGAGGAGCTGCCAAATAGCAGGATATTTCTTTTCATGGTTTATTTCTCCTCAGAAAAAACGCTTCAGCCTCGATTTTAGTATATCCCTGCCATAGTGAAGTTGCTCTGTGAAATGTTTGAATATATCCGTAATGTCCATTCCTACCTCTCTTTTCATCAGCATATACCAGTAAAAAAGGCTGATGACAGCCATGACAATGTTGCCCCAGGCGGCTCCATAAAGTCCTATCTGCGTATAACAAACATACAATACAATTACCCGCAGCACAAAACTGATGACAGTCATTTTGAAATGCAATATGGATTTGCCGATGCTAATTAGTGTTTGACCAGATTGAAGTTGCAGAATGATGAGCAATATCCTGAAAATATAGAGTTGTACAATTGGAACTGCATCCAGGTATGTTTCTCCGGCCAGAATAAGCACAAGCCATTTGGCAAATACCACCATGATTAGCACAGCCGGTGTCATTACCACATACAATGAAGCAATCATTTTTTCCAGGTACCATTTCGCACGCCCGGTTCCCTCTTCTTCCACTGCTTTGGTCATTTTTGGGAAAAGCACTTCTGCTGCTGCAAACAATGGTATTTCCACAACTCCGATGATACGTGCAGCAATACCATAGTGAGCAGCAATGGTCGGACTCAGGTATTTGGCGGTGAGCATCTGATCGAAATTACTCGATAAGTTTCCGATCAGGTTTCCGCCCCAGATATATTTGCCAAATGAAACCAGTTTCCCCATCCATAGTCTGGTTGCACCAAACCTGAAACTGAGTGATTTGTAGTCTAGTGCAAACATCACCAATGCAGCTGCAAGACTTCCTATCCCATAGTGCAATACAACCTGGTTGAGGTTCATTTTTATATTCCCTGCAAAGTAGAAACCTGTTGCCAGGAAGAAATAAATGTATTTGGTCAGGTAGCCATACAACCCGTTTTTAAAATTCAGTTTCGCTCTTCTGACCGCATCGTAGTGTGCGAAGAATATCATGCCAATCATACCTGGGATATACCAGCTGATGGTAGCTGCAAAGTCTGAACCACTCTTCAGCCAGGCACCGATTGGATTGGCAAATAGATAGAGCCCGGTCCAGTAGATTACTGTAAGTAAAATATTCAGTGTAAGTGAAGACCAGGATATTGCTACGTGTTCAGCCTCATCTGCTGAAGCGGCAGCAAATTTGATATGTGCTGTTTTGAGTAAGGTTGTTTTGGTCATTTCAAAGGTGGTTGAGATCACCAGAAAAATGCTCCAGACACCAAACTCATAGCGGGTGAGCATGCGGGTCAGCATCATGAAATTGAGTACACCGAAGAGTGGACGGGAAAACCTTTGTAAGAAGGTGGCTACTATGGAAATCAGCCAATATGAATCCCTTTTCCCACTCATATTTTACCTTTGATGATTTCCTGTACCACTCCAGGATCCAGCAGTGTTGAAGTATCACCAATGTTTTCCAGTTCACCCTCAGCAACTTTACGAAGGATACGCCGCATAATCTTGCCACTTCTTGTTTTGGGGAGTCCGCTTACCAATTGAATTTTATCAGGTTTGGCAATGGGACCGATAATGCGGCTGACAGTTGCAGTAATATCTTTCCTTACCATTGATTCATCTCCATGTGTACCGCTGTAAATGACAAAGGCGTAAATACCCTGCCCCTTTACATCATGCGGATAGCCTACTACAGCACTTTCTACCACCCCGGCATGCATGTTGATGGCATTTTCCACTTCTGCAGTCCCGATACGGTGACCACTCACATTTAACACATCATCCACCCTGCCGGTGATGCGGTAGAATCCGTTTTCATCCCGGAAGGCACCATCTCCCGTAAAATACAGATCAGGGTATGTTGCAAAATAGTTTGTTCTGCAGCGGTCATGGTCGCCATAAGTGGTTCGAAGTGTTGAGGGCCAGGGGCCTCGGATACACAGATTTCCTGTGACGTTGTTTTCTGTTATTTCGTTGCCTTTTTCATCAAGCAGCAGCGGTTGTACACCAGGCATAGGTAAGGTGGCGTAGCTTGCCTTTGCAGGCGTAATACCTGCCAGATTGCTTATGAGTACACCTCCTGTTTCAGTTTGCCACCAGGTATCTACAATCGGACAATTTCCTTTTCCAATATTTTCATTGTACCAGTTCCAGGCTTCTTCGTTGATCGGTTCACCCACTGTTCCCAGCACCCTGAGTGAACTCAGGTCTTTGTTTTGAACCGGACCCAGTCCGAATGCCATCAGGCTTCGTATCGCAGTAGGTGCGGTGTAAAGAATATTGACTTTGAACTTATCGATGATATCCCAGAACCTGCCTGCATCCGGATAGGTTGGAATACCTTCAAAAAGAAGGGTTGTTGCACCTGCACTGAGAGGACCGTATACAATATATGAGTGACCAGTAATCCATCCGATATCCGCTGTGCAGAAATGGATTTCACGCGGTTGATACTGGAAGACATTGACAAAAGTATAATTGGTATACACCATGTATCCGCCACAAGTATGAACAACGCCCTTAGGCTTCCCTGTTGAGCCGGAAGTATATAGGATGAACAATGGATCTTCCGCATCCATTGTTTCGGCTGGGAAGTCGGGATTGCCGGCAGTTTCCACTTTGCGTACTTCGTCTTCCCACCAAACATCCCTCCCTTTGATCATGCTCACAGCAGTGCGGGTGTGGGTGTAAACAATAACTCGCTTAACAAACGGACAACTCACCAGTGCATCATCTATGACTGATTTGAGTGGAATATCTTTCGCTCCCCTGAAGGCACCATCGCAGGTAATGATGAATGCAGCCTGCGCATCCTGGAGCCGGTCTGCAATGCTCTGCGCACTGAACCCTCCGAAAATAACAGAGTGGATGGCGCCAACCCTTGCACACGCCAGAACAGCAATGGCCAGCTCAGGTATCATGCCCATATAAAGGCAAACCCTGTCGCCTTTTTTGACACCATTATTTTTTAGCACATGAGAAAACTGAACCACTTTGGCGTGAAGTTGCGCATAAGTAATGAGCCTGTGGTGCTCCTCGGGATTGTTTGGTTCCCAGATGATGGCAGGTTGG
>Ga0208787_1000372_pt1 | contig 21701 bp, 17 predicted proteins | sample Wag4_2014_7_11_FD_187362 | JGI IMG/M metagenome (GOLD analysis project Ga0208787, IMG submission 187362) | Fresh water microbial communities from Ohio, USA - Utica-2 Time Series HT 2014_7_11 (SPAdes) (version 2) | ecosystem: Environmental > Aquatic > Freshwater > Water tank | place: USA: Ohio...
AAAATAAGTAGCGATTATAATTCCTTAGGTATTTTTCCATAATCCTCGTTTTATGCTATACGCTAAAATTTAATTGGGAATTAACATTTAAATTTTAGCGTATTTGTAATATTATTTGTTCTTTTGCGTTTTATTACATAAACAACGAAATTAACCCATGAATAATCTACCTGCACAAGAGTCTTTAGAAAAGTTAGATAAAACAGATTTAAAAATTTTACATATTCTTCAGGAAAACAGTAAAATAACTAATCTAGATTTGTCTAAAAAAATTGGGTTGTCTCCAGCCCCAACCTTGGAAAGGGTTAAAAAGTTGGAGAACACAGATATCATTCAAAGTTATCACGCAAAAGTAAATCAGCAAGCCATTGGTTTGAATGTAAAAACTTTCGTTCAGGTTTCTTTAGCCTGGCAAAAAGACAATGCATTAAATAATTTCATGGCAAAAGTGCAAGAGATTGACGAAATTGTAGAATGTTATATAATTACTGGTGAAGCTGATTTTTTAATGAAAATTGTTTGTAAAGATATTCCAACCTACGAACAACTCCTTTTTAAAACCCTTTCTCAAATAGAGGAAATTGAAAGACTTAAAACATTAATGACGCTTTCCACCATAAAGGATTCTTCTGTGCTACCTTTTAAATATGATTAATTCCCATCTCCCTCAAGGAGGACACGAGGTAGCGTTAACAAAAATAGACGACGACTTAAAGGCAAAGTAAGGCAATAGCGTTACTTTGTCTATATATTTCATAATAACATATACTTCATAGCGGCCCGGCCATGGAAGCGGAATTGCTCTTTGATCAATGGGCGTGTGCCAACTCCTGAATCCCTCCTTATGGATGGCGTACCAGGTATATACCGTTCCTGCATTCTCCGGTATCCTGATGTTTGGAACGGCAGATATCTTAACCTGAGCAACGTTTTCTAGGCCAAAACCTGCGCAAAATGGTTTGTTTTCAACTAGTTTAATTCGAACTACCTGAGCCGCAACGTTAAGTGAAAAAAAAGTTAAAAATAAAATAAAAAAAATCGGTCTTTGCATATCTGATTATATATAAACAAATATAGACAAATTAAAACAAAATTACATATTAAAGTTTGGTCCGATGTGTTCTCTTTTTTAATTGAAAAGGCTATATTGGGACAAAATAATAATGGATTTATGAGAACGAATTTTCTTTTTCGGGTTAATCTGATAGTTTCAGTATCCTTCCTATTCCCTGCCTTTTTTTTATCAGCACAGAATAACAAAAATCAACCTCTTGATTTAAAAACTATTATGTCTGGTGAAAAATATATAGGATATTCACCGGAGGGTATTTTTTGGCACCCGAACAGTAAAGAAATTTTCTTTTCATGGAATCCTGATAATGATTCCTTAAGAAGTACTTATCATCTGAAGGCGCCATTTTCAGCAGCACCAACCAAATTACTTGCCGAAAAGTGGCTGGACTTTCCACCAGGGGGTGTAATATCTAAAAATAAAGGGCTTAGATTCATTTTAAGGGAGGGAGATATTTATAAACAAATATTGCCCGATGGTCCGCTCACTCCTTTTGTTATTTCCTCGGAAAGGGAATCGAATATAGCTTTTGCAAAAGGGGATTCTATCTTGACTTTTCAACGAAATAATAATCTTTTTGCTATTCATTTATTTGACGGTTCAATGCGTCAACTTACTCATTTTACGGAAGTAAAACCTACTGCTCCTGCTTTAAAAAACACGGCAGAACAATGGCTTGAAAAGGAACAGCTCGATTTATTTGATGTGTTGGAAGAAAGGAAAGCTATGGCAGATAAAAGAAAGAGGGAGGAACCTAAATCCAATCTTTTTTTGCCTAAACCTTTTTTTCTGCAGAACAAAAGACTGCTGCAAATATCCCATAGTCCTGACTTAAAATTTGTTACTTGCAAATTAGCCATGGAGAATGCAGGAAAAGAAACGCAAGTGCCTGATTTTGTCACTAATTCAGCATTTACAACCAATCTCCGCTCCAGGGAAAAAGTGGGCTTTCCTCAGCCTACTTACGAGATGGGCGTATTCTTAACAGAAAAAGATTCGTTTTATACGCTGAATGTCAAAAAATTATCAGGTATTTATAAAAAACCAGAATATCTGAAATGGTATCAGGATTCAAAAATTCCTTTTGTTGATACCTTTCCTGACCCAAAACCTGTGGTTATTAACGGCCCCGTTTGGAGTAGTAAAAGTCAGCCTCTTTTTGTAGTTCGTTCCTTAGATCATAAAGATAGATGGTTGGTTTTGTTAGATCCTAATAGTGGAAAATGGGAAGAAATAGATCATCAACATGACACTGCATGGATAGGGGGGCCTGGCGTTGAGGGTTATGATCAGGCTGTGGGTAACATAGAGTGGTTGCCAAATGGAGAGCAATTTTACTTCCAATCTGAAAAAACGGGCTTTTCTCATCTCTATCTGTACGATGTAAAATCTAAATCTGTCTCACAGCTTACTTCAGGTTCTTTTGAAGTTTTAAATACCCGATTATCTCTTGATGGGCAGCATATTTACTTGACTGCTAATGCAGAAGGACCTCATCAGCAGCATTTTTATAAACTTAATATTGCAAGTAAAAATCTGGTAAAATTGACCTCTGGGGTAGGAAATGCAGAGGCAACCCTTTCACCGGACGAGAAATATTTAGCTATTAGATTTTCTACCTCCAATACGCCTTGGGAACTTTTTGTTCAGGAAAATAAACCGAATGCGAAGACCATTCAAATTACGCATTCTACCTCGGATGCCTTCAGGTCATATACCTGGAGAAAACCTGAAATTGTTTGGTTTAAAGCTAGGGATGGTGAAAATGTATCTGCCAGATGGTATAAACCTGAGGCAAATGTAAGCCATAAAGGGGCCGTTATATTTGTACATGGCGCGGGGTATTTACAAAATGTTCATGAATGGTGGAGTACCTATTATAGGGAGTACATGTTTCATAATCTTTTAGCCGATAAAGGATATACCGTTCTTGATATTGATTATAGAGGGAGTGCTGGATACGGAAGAGATTGGAGAACAGGTATTTACAGGTATATGGGAGGCAAAGATCTGTCAGATCAGGTAGATGGCGCCAGATTCCTGATCGATAAACATAATATAGACTCCTCAAGAATAGGTATCTACGGAGGTTCATATGGCGGTTTCATAACCTTAATGGCTTTGTTTAATGAAAATAATACATTCAAAAGTGGGGCAGCCCTCAGATCTGTTACCGATTGGGCTCATTATAATCATGGTTATACCTCCAATATATTGAATGTTCCTTCTCTCGACCCCTTGGCTTACAAAAGAAGTTCGCCAATGTATTTTGCGGACGGATTAAAAGGGAATTTACTAATGCTGCATGGTATGGTGGACGTAAATGTTCATTTTCAGGATGTTGTGCGTCTGTCCCAAAGATTAATTGAACTCGGTAAGGAAAATTGGGAACTGGCCGTTTTTCCTGTGGAAGATCATGGTTTTGTGGAAACAACCAGTTGGTTAGATGAATACAGACGGATCTTACAACTATTTGATAGAACCATTGCAAAACCTGAAAGTGAGAAAAAGTAAAATGTATAAGCACTTTTCTAATAGAAAAAGTAATCTGTTGCTTTCTTTGGTATTTGTTTCTTTAATTACTTCTTTTAGTGCTGTAGGACAATCCGATACCTTCGAATTACCAGCGGTTCCAATTACCGCTTCAAGAATATCGGTCGAAAGCCGTCGTATTAATCAGGCAGTTACCACCTTAACAGAAGATATTTTGTTAAAAGGACAAGCAAGAACATCGCTTCAGGATTATGCCGCTTACGTCCCGGGCGTTTTAGCTCAAAATGCAGAAAATTATGCTCAGGATGTGCGTATATCTATTCGTGGATTTGGATCCAGGTCTGCGTTTGGTATTCGTGGGGTTAGAATTCTGGTCGATGGTATTCCTGAAACTACCCCTGATGGTCAGGCTAATGTCGATAATATCGATCCAGCCTTTATTCAAACGATGGAGGTTATCAGGGGAGTGAGTACCGTTCTTTATGGTAATGCAGCAGGTGGCGTATTAGCCATTTATACAAAAGATCCAAACTCATCATTTTCAATGAATTCAGGTTATCTTTTAGGTAGTAATGGCATGAAAAAATTAGATATCTGGATGGGTGGTAAAAATACCAAAAGAGAATGGAGTGTTTTTGGAAGTAATTTTTCACATAAAGGATTTAGAGACTGGAGTCAGACTAAAACAAATTTATTTAATGGTAAATATGTTATTCATCTACCAAAAGGTAAGTTGAAATTTTTGTTTAATTGGGCTTCTAGCCCACAGGCTAACGATCCAGGTGCTTTAGTTTCTTCTGAGCTTAGTTTATCGAGAAAGTCAGCTTTCAGCAGAAATATTCAGTTTAAGGCAGGGGAGGAGTTAGTCCAGTATCGAATAGGTAGTACCTGGGATCAGCAGTTGAAAAATAATAAGCAAATTCAGGTGTATTCCTTTTATTCAAAACGCATTTTCGATAACAGACTCCCCTTTGAAGCGGGTGGTTATGTATCATTTACCAGGCAATTTTGGGGTGGAGGTGCTTCGTTGCAACAGTTAAAACCTACCTTTCAATGGTTAATTGGCATGGAAGCATCCAGTCAGGTTGACAACAGACAGAGATTCGCTAATAAACTCGGGGTAAAAGGTAATCTGAATTTAGACCAGAAAGAGTTGTTTCAAGGTGGAGGAATTTATGGCCAATATCGTTATTTTTTCAGTAAAAAATGGGAAGGGGTATTAGGCGCCAGGTTGGATAAAATCAACATGGGTGTGGAAGATCTTTTTTTAACAGACGGCGATAATAGTGGAAATATCGACTACCTTAGGCTAAATCCTTCCTTAGGTTTTGTATATAAAATATCTACAATGTCCAGTATTTTTGGGGATTGGAGTAAACATTTTGAAACGCCGGCGCTCACAGAGCTAAGCGCAAATCCAAGCAATCTGGGTGGTTTTAATCCTGATTTAAAACCTCAGACTTCGTCGCAATTTTCATTGGGTTATCGATATCAAAAAGTTAAATGGCTTATTTCAGAGGTTTCAATTTATCAAATAGATTTGAGAGATGAATGGATAGCTTATGGATTAGAGGCTTTTCCCGGTCGTACTTTTTATAAAAATGCAGGTGTTTCAAGAAGAAACGGATTAGAAGTATTTACTCATTTTTTTCCTGAAAGAAAGGTAAGTGCCATTATGTCTCTTACGTTGGCTAACCACACCTTCAAAGAGTACCTTTCAGGTTCACAAAATTATGCAGGCAACTGGGTGCCAGGTTTTTCACCCTTTCAGTTGTTTACAGAGGTAAGAACCCAGTGGAATAAATCACTCTTCTTCTCCGCAAATATGAGGTCAATGGGAAAACAATTTACTAATGATAGTAATACTATTTCAGTACCGGGATATTTTTTAATTGGGGCAAGATGCCAATATATATTGCCTGTTAAACCATCGGATATTGAATTTTTTGGTGGAGTAAATAACTTGTTGAATGTAGATTATTTTTCAAATATTAGAATCAATGCGGCAGCCAACAGATTCTTTGAACCTGCTTCAGGAAGGACTTTTTATCTTGGATTGAGATTAAATGTTAATCCGGCAAATAAAAATGGATAAGGAACAAAGTACTATATTATCTGTCGATTCGGTAAATATCAGCCGGTTTTTTAAGAATGGTTCTCAAGAAACATTGGTTGATTCCGTCGTTGTGGAGTCTCCGCTTGAAATATATGTAAAATACGGGGCTATTGATTATAGGAAAACAAAGAAAATAGCCTTGATAATGAGATCTCCCGGTGATGATCTGGCATTGGCTGTTGGCTTCCTTTTTACGGCGGGCATTATACATAGAAGAGACGATATTTTGCCAGCACAGAAAACAACGTATTTTCAAAAAATACAATTAGTTGAATTAGCTTATCATTTCAACCCCATTTTTCCTAAGGATGATAGAATATTTATAGTAAATGCTGCCTGTGGTGTTTGTGGCGCTCCCAATGCAGAGGCTTTACAAGGAAATATCCCTTATCCTTCCTGGGGGAAATCTAAAAAACTCAAGAGAGAAATCATATTTAATCTGGTAAACCAGACAAAAGAGTTACAGCCACTTTTTAAAAAGACAGGAGGGTCTCATGCTGTTTGCTGGTTTAATAATGCCGGGGAATTAATGCAGGTTGCCGAAGATATTGGCAGACATAATGCGCTGGATAAAGTCTTGGGACATGCCTTGTTGCAAGATGATAATATTCGCATGGACGGATTTTTATTCTTTAGCGGCAGGGCAGGATTTGAAATGTTACAAAAGTCAGCCAGAGCGGGTATTAATCTTGTCATAGCTATTGGTGCGCCAAGTAGTTTAGCCATTGAGATTGCGGAAGAAAATGATATAACGCTGGTTGGGTTTACAAACCATAGGTCGTTTAATGTTTACACCCACGCTCATAGAATTCAATAAATCTTCATTTTTTTTATTTTTTTGGCATTCATTTAGAACTACTTTTCATTTTGTTTATTTAATAGGTTTATAATCATTACATATCATTTTTTTTATGTTGAAAAATTATCTAGCACTTACCGTTGCTTTCATCTTTTTATTTCTCAGCCAGATAAATGGACAAACTGGTATAATTAAAGGAAAAATCACTAATAAATTGACCAATGAAGCCATTGGTTTTGCCACGGTTGTTATACCTGAAATAAATAAAGGGGTCACTTCAGATGAATCGGGGAATTATGAAATAACTGGACTTACCCCTGGTTTGTATAATGTTACAGCCAGTTATTTAGGATTTAAAGATGGTTCTGCCTTTGAAATTCAGGTGACAAATGCAAGGCCGGCTCAGGTAGATTTTGAATTGGAAGAATCTATTGAGGAACTAACAGAGGTAGTAGTTCAGGCATCTCCGTTTAAAAAAACGGAAGAAAGTCCTGTTTCCCTAAGGACGATAGGTCTTGCTGAAATTCAAAGAAACCCGGGAGGAGCGAGGGATATATCCAGAGTTATTCAATCTTTACCAGGGGTAACCACTACGGCTTCTTTCAGAAATGATTTAATCATCAGGGGTGGGGCACCAAACGAAAATCGATTTTTCCTGGATGATGTAGAAGTACCTAATATTAATCACTTTGCGACGCAAGGGGCCTCGGGTGGACCAGTAGGCCTCATTAATGTGAATTTTATTAGTGAAGTGGATTTTTTCTCGGGTGCCTTTCCTGCAAATAGAGGAAATGCTTTAAGTTCTGTATTTAATTTTAAACAAAGAGAGGGTAGAAGCGATAGAATTGGGGGTAACTTTATGGTGGGTGCCTCTGATATAGGATTAACTTTAGAAGGTCCTATTGGTGATAAAGGTACTTTTTTAGTTTCGAGTCGCAGATCGTATTTGCAATTTTTATTTCAAGCCATAGGACTTCCATTTCTTCCTACTTACAATGATTTTCAGGCAAAAATTAAATTTAAGCTGGACGAAAAAAATGAATTGACCTTTATTGGATTGGGGGCTATTGACCAATTTGAACTTAATCTGGAGGCAAATGAAACAGAAGATCAACAGTTTCTATTGGACCAGCTTCCAACCACTCCTCAATGGAATTATACCAATGGTCTGGTATGGAAGCACTTTACCCAAAAAGGCTATTGGACTTTCGTTTTGTCGAGAAATATGCTCGATAATAAAGCCATTAAATATGCCGGAAATGATGATAGTAAACCAGAAAATAAAATTTTAGATTATCAGTCACAAGAAATCGAAAATAAATTACGTATTGAAAGAACGCTGAGAACGGGTGATTTTAAACTAACTTATGGCGGTGGTTATGAATTTATCAAATACAATAATAATACCTTCAACAGAATATTTACGGCTTCGGGTGCTCAAACCATCAATTATAATTCTGCCTTTAATATGGGAAAATATAGTCTGTTTTCTCAGGCAAGTCAAAGCTTTAATAATGAGAAACTGGTTCTTTCAGCGGGATTAAGAGTAGATGGAAATACCTATTCTAAAGATATGTCTAATCCTCTAAATCAACTTTCTCCACGTATTTCTTTGGCGTACTCGCTAACAAAAAGATTGTCGGTGAATTTTAATACCGGTATCTTCTATCAATTACCGCCTTTTACCATTCTAGGTTATCAACAAAATGGTGAATTTGTAAATAAGACAAACAACATCAAGTATGTAGGTAATAAGCAAGTGGTTCTAGGTCTTGAGTTTAATACCGATTTCAATGCCAAGATTACCATTGAATCATTTTATAAGTTTTATAATAATTATCCATTTTTACTTAGAGATAGTGTAACCTTAGCCAATTTAGGAGGTGATTTTGGTGTAATTGGCAACGAACCAGCTATTCCACGGTCAAATGGTAGAAGCTACGGATTTGAGTTTCTTTTTCAGCAAAGATTATACAAAGGGTTCTATGGAATTTTTGCTTACACCTTAGGCTGGAGTGCCTTTGAGGATAAAAATGGAGACCTCGTTTCGTCTTCCTGGGATGCAAGGCATATCATTAGCACAACCTTAGGGAAAAAATTCAAGAGAAATTGGGAAATTGGTATGAACTGGCGCTTCCAGAGTGGTTTACCATTTACGCCTTTTTCTCCTGCTTCTTCCCTGGTCGCAAACTGGTCGGTTAATAACAGGGGCATATTAGATTTTAACCAAATCAATACCTTACGTCGGCAAGCATTTAATACGGTGGATATACGCGTCGATAAAAAATGGTTTTTTACAAAATGGAGTCTTAATCTTTATTTAGATATTGAAAATATAACTGGTAATGCTATTCCTAGTAACCAGTTAATTTTAGATAGAGCAAAAGATGCTGATGGAAGACCTGTCGGTGGACCGGTAATTATCAATCCGACAGCACCTTTAGCGGAGCAAAGATATTTGTTGAAAACAATAACAGATGCACAGGGTACCTTGCTTCCTACGATTGGCATAATGATTGAATGGTAATTAAAATAAGTGATAAAATGGAACAAACGCAACTTAATCTCTCTGAAGAACAATTATTTGCCTATAAATATCCCGTTGGGAAGTTTATACAACCCGATACTATTTCTGTAACAGACCAGCAAACATGGACGGCTTATCTAGGAGAGTTTCCAACGCTATTAAATAAGGTAGTGGCTGGTTGGACAGAAGAAAAATGGGATACTCCTTACAGACCGGGTGGCTGGTCTGCCAGACAACTTGTTCATCATATTGCCGATAGTCATGCCCAGGCGCTGTTTCGTGTTAAGCTGGCATTAACAGAAAATGAACCTACTATAAAACCTTATCATCAGGATGGTTGGGGTAATTTATCGGATAGTCTGAAAGCGCCGGCTCAGTGGTCCATCAGTATGATTGAAGGGGTACATGGCAGATGGAGTTTTATGTTGTCTCAAATGTCAGCAGAGGATTGGCAGAAAACCTTTTTTCACCCCGATATGAAATACCTTTTTACCATCGAACGGGCAACAGCGCTTTATTTTTGGCATTCCAGGCACCATTTAGCGCATTTGTCCAAAATGAATGAAAAATAAAATAGGTTAAAGCTTATATTTGCCACGTAAGAAAAAATTATGGGGCAACAAGCATTCGAAACGATTATTGGCTTAGAAGTTCATGTGCAATTAAGTACAGAAAGTAAAGCCTTTTGCAGAGATAAAACCGCGTTTGGGGGAAGTCCAAATTCCCAGATAGGTGTCATTTCATTGGGCCATCCAGGCACTTTACCCTTTATGAATAAAAAGCAAGTCCAATATGCCGCGAGGCTTGGACTTGCTTTAAATGGTAACATAAATGAGGTAAATACTTTTGACAGGAAAAATTATTTTTACGCAGATCTTCCTAAGGGTTATCAAATTACCCAGGATAAAAAACCCATAAGTGTGGGCGGTTATCTTCCTATTAAGGTGGGGGATGATTGGAAAAATATTAGAATCCATCACATTCATATCGAAGAAGATGCGGGTAAATCTATCCATACCTTGCATGATTCAAAATCGTTTATAGATTTAAACAGAGCGGGTATTCCGCTCATTGAAATCGTTACTGAACCAGATCTGCGTTCAGGTGCTGAAGTAGATGCTTTCATGAGTGGTATCAGGCAACTTGTTCGTTATCTGGAGATATCCGATGGAAATATGGAGGAGGGTTCCCTTCGTTGTGATGTTAATATTTCCATAAGACCCCAGGGAACGGATATTCTAAATAATCGCTGTGAAGTAAAAAATGTAAATTCAATGAAATTTGCCAGGCAGGCCATTGAATTTGAAGAATTAAGACAGCAAAAAATAGTAGAAGAAGGGGGGATCGTCTCACAGCAAACCCTTAATTTTGATCCTGCTACAGGTATCACCACTCCATTAAGGTCTAAGGAAGATGCACATGATTACAGGTATTTTCCCGAACCTGATTTACCTCCCATCCATTTAAATGCAGATTTTCTGGATACCGAAAGAAAAAATATAAAGGTTCTTCCATGGCAAGCCATTCATTTTTTACATCATGAGCTTGGGCTGCCTATACAAGAGGCTTCGGTACTCTCAGAGTTGAAGGATACTTTTTTATACTATAAAGATTTTTTGGAAAGGGTAGAAGATAAGAAATTACTCACCAACTTTATGGTGAATAAGTTACTTCCTTCCCTTCACGAAAAAGGTCTTTCATTGGCTGAATCGCCGTTGTCTAAAGAGGGGATTTTACAATTTCTTTCATTAATTTCCACAGAAAAAATAAGTCATTCCATTGCTTATCAGAAGTTATTTCCCCTTTGGTTAGAAAATCCATCGCTCCATCCGTTAGATTTAGCTGAAAGCCATCAATGGTTACAAGAAAAAGTGGAGGGTAAAATTGAACTTATTTTCAAAGAAATTATCGCTGAATATCCTCAAAAATGGTCGGAATTTACGTCTGGAAAAAAAGGCCTTGCTGGATTTTTTATGGGGGAATTAATGAAAAAAACAGGTGGGAAGTCAAATCCTAAAGAGGCAATGGACCTATTGCTTTCATTGCAGAGTAAAAAATGATTTTTAAAAGCATTAAAACGAATTAATATGGCCGATATTTCAAATTTCACACAGCATATTCTGGATGGTTATACTTTTTCAGATGATTATATCACTCTTGGCGGTGCCATGCTCGAAGGACAGCCAGTAAAGGGTTTACACATAAAGGCGCCTTTAAGAATGTTTAACAGGCATGGCCTCATTGCTGGTGCGACAGGAACTGGAAAAACTAAAACCTTGCAAGCACTGGCTGAATCTTTAGCGTCTAACGGGGTTTCTTGTTTATTAATGGATATTAAGGGTGATTTAAGTGGTATTTCTCAAAAAGGTACAGAAAATCCTAAAATAAAGGAACGCGCGGAAAAAACGGGTATTGATTGGTCTCCAACGCAGATTACCACCGAGTTTCTGACGATAAGTAAGGAAAATGGGGTAAGACTGAGAGCTACTATTTCAGAATTTGGCCCAGTATTGTTATCTAAAATATTGGATCTAAACGAAACCCAGGGTGGTCTCATTGCGCTTGTCTTTAAGTTTTGTGATGACAAAAATTTACCTCTCTTAGATATTAAAGACTTTAGAAAAGCCTTGCAGTATGTTTCAAATGAAGCAAAGGCCGAAGTTGAAAATGCTTATGGTCTGATTAGCTCGGCTACGGTGGGTACTGTCATGAGGAAATTACTCGAAATTGAAGAACAAGGGGCAGAGGTCTTCTTCGGCGAAAGAAGTTTCGATGTAGATGATCTGGTTGATTTGGACGAAAATGGACGAGGTAAGGTATATGTCTTAAGATTGTCAGATATTCAAACCAAACCAAAATTGTTCTCAACTTTTATGCTTTGTCTATTGGCTGAAATTTATGAGAAATTTCCTGAGAAGGGGGATAAAGAAAACCCAGAACTAGTCCTTTTTATTGATGAGGCTCACCTTATTTTTAATGAGGCTTCTGACGCTTTATTAGACCAATTGGAGTCTATTATTAAACTGATTCGTTCCAAAGGGGTGGGCGTTTTCTTCTGTACACAGAATCCTACCGATGTTCCCGATGCTATATTGAGCCAGCTGGGTATGAAAATACAACACGCTTTGCGCGCATTTACACCTAAGGATAGAACAGGAATCAAAAAAACGGCCGAGAATTATCCGGAATCCATCTATTACAAGACAGATGAATTACTCACTCAGCTAGGTATTGGTGAAGCTATCATTACCGTGTTAAACGAAAAAGGTATTCCTACGCCGTTGGCTCATTCCATGATGATTGCACCAAGAACCAGAATGGACATTATTACCAAAGAAGAACTGGATGCCAACGTTAAAGCATCAAAACTGGCTCAAAAATATAATGAGGAGGTGGACAGAGAATCCGCCTTTGAAATGCTTTCGGCAAAAATAAAACAAACAGCTCCAACAGAAACAGAAGCAGCTAAGGTCTCTCCTCCTAAAAAAGCGGAAAAATCCGATTTTGAAAAAATTTTAGAGAGCAAAACGACCCAGGTGATTTTAAAAGAAGTAACCCGGGGGCTTTTAGGTGTTTTAGGGGTGAAATCGACGAGAAGGAAATCTTCATCAGGCGGTTTGGGAAGTATTTTAGGCTTTTAATTTCAATCTTTTTATAGGCTATTTTTTATTTAAATGTTGTGGGTATAGTATTTAGTTGTTATTTTCATTACTTTTAATGAAAAGCAACCTACTATGACTCTAAAATCAAAATTGTGGATAAGCGCTATCGTTTGTTTCTCCACGCTTTCTTTACACGCACAATCTGTATCCACCAAGCCAAATTCAAAATTTGATGGCATTCAGATTGGTGTAATTACTTACTCTTACCGGAGTATGCCACATGATATAGATAAATTAATTGGTTTTTGCCTGGCATCTGGCATCAGTGCTGTTGAGTTAATGGGTGATGCAGTGGAAGAATATGCAGGTAAACCAACAGCTGATTTTTCATGGAGGAGCGGTCCCCGTCAGCCTATGACCGATTTGCAGAAAGCGCAGGTAGCTACCTATAATAAACAAGTAGCCGATTGGAGAGCAACCGTTTCGATGGATAAATTTATGGAGGTCAGGAAAAAATTTGATGCTGCAGGTATAAAAATTTACGCCTTTAAACCTAATGCCTTTAGTCCAAATAATACCGATGAGGAGGTTTCTTACGGTATGCGTGTGGCTAAGGTTTTGGGCGCAAAATCAGTTACACTCGAATTACCAAACGATCCAATGCAATCAAAAAGATTAGGTGCATTGGGTGAAAAACACAAAATGTTGGTTGGTTATCATAATCATACCCAGGCTACCGATGTTTTATGGGATGTTGCCCTTAGCCAATCACCTAATAACTCTATCAATTTTGATGCAGGTCATTATTTGGCAGCCGGAGGAAAAAATACGATTCCAGCTCTCCTTGCTTTTATTGAAAAAAATCATAAACGCATAAGTAGCATGCATTTAAAAGATAGAACGACGCCTGAACATGGTGCAGGAAATTTACCATGGGGAACTGGTGATACCCCAATGAAGGAAATTTTTCAATTGATGAAAGATAAAAAAATGAAATTCCCTGTTTCTGTGGAACTGGAGTATGCTGTTCCTGAAGGTTCTGATGCCATTAAGGAAGTCGTAAAATGTGTATCTCACGCAAAGAAAATGATTTTAAGTGAATAAGTTTTTTATGCTGATGAACAGGGTAACCATCCTGGTTTTTATTTTGTTGTGTGCCTGCTCATTGGGTTTTTCTCAATCAGATGGCATGCAACGTGGTAAACTTATTATTGTGGGTGGTGGAAGTATGGCGGATTCTCTATATCATATCTTTGGTCAGTTTGCCGGAGGAAAAGATAAGCAGATCGTCATTATTCCAACCGCTATGAGCGATGAAGATATAGCTGAAAATAAATTTAAAGACAGATTTGAAAAACTTGGATTTTCTTCGATTAAAGTGGTGCATACTAGAGATAAATCAGAAGCAAATCTTCCTGAAAATGTGCTTAAAATTCAACAGGCGTCGGCTATTTACTTTACGGGTGGCGACCAGTCAAGAATAGCTGATGCTTTCATGGGAACTAAAGTTCACGACGAATTAAAACGCTTACTTGAGAGAGGAGGAGTAATCATGGGGTCTTCGGCTGGAGCAACCATCATGGGAACGCTTTTAATTGGTGGGGATGCCCGTGCGTTTCCCAATATAAATATTCCCTATCCGCCTGCGTTAGATTTACTGCCAGGTACTGTATTAGATCAACATGTATTAAAGAGAAACAGGCAGTTCGATTTAATTCCTGTGCTGGATTCATACCCTCATTTACTGGGCATTGCCATGGACGAGCAAACCGCTATTATAGTTTCAAATAATCAATTCAACGTTTGGGGTCCGTCATACGTTTTAGTTTACGATCCTTTGGATTGGGCTATGCAGGTGAAAAAATTCGGAAAAATCCATAAACCATTTACTATGTTGTCCAAGGGACAAAAGTTTGATTTAATGGCCAGAAGCATCATAAAATAATGCCTTTTTTATCCATTTTCTTTTTACTATTTAGTTTTAATGCAATGTCACAAGGAATGTATCCAACCACTGGGTCGATAGAGAGAATAGATCCCAAAATGAATAGTCTTATAGCACCCAATGCTGTTATTGAAGTGCTTTCAAATGGTTTTATCTGGACAGAAGGTCCTCTTTATATTGGAGATGGTGACTACTGGCTATTTTCAGATATACCCCAGAATAGTATTTTTAAATGGAATGAAAAAGAGGGAGTACGTCTGTATTTAACCCCATCAGGCTACACCGGAACAGTGCCCCGAGGTGGTGAACCCGGCTCCAATGCACTCATTCTGGATCCTAATGGTCAGTTAGTTATGTGCCAGCATGGTGATCGCAGAATGGCCAGAATGTCGGCGCCATTGAAAGAACCTTCAGCTGTTTTTGAATCCATTGCCGGGCAATATTTAGGTAAAAAATTGAACAGTCCTAATGACGCCGTTTATGATTCGAAGGGGAATCTATTTTTTACAGATCCTCCCTATGGATTGGTGGGAAATTCAGATGACCCGACCAAAGAATTACCTTTTCAAGGGGTTTTTAAATGTAGCCCACAAGGGGACATAAAGCTAATTACTGATAAACTGGCAAGACCAAATGGCATTGCCTTTTCGCCGGATGAAAAAATTATGTATGTTTCAAATTCTGAATTTCCTGCAAGCTGGCATTCTTTTTCATTAGATGAAATGGGAAATGTGGTAAATGAGTCCGTTTTCTTTGTTCCAGGTGATAATGAAGGGAAAGGTGCTCCTGATGGATTGAAAGTTGATCCCCAAGGTAATGTTTGGGCAACTGGCCCGGGTGGATTGTGGATTTTTAGTCCTGAGGCTAAAGTCCTTGGAAGGATATTGACCGGAGAAGCTACTTCCAATTGCGCCTTCAATAAAGATTATTCGGTGTTGTTCTTAACCTGCGATGATTATATTATGAGGGTAAAACTTAAATAAAAATACGATGTATCATGGGAGGGCGAATTCAATTCGCCCTTACTATCATCCGTGAAATCCTATAATCCTTAAAATCCGTGAATCAAAACCAAGTGTTAAGGGTAATTTTTACCTCTAAAACCAAAAAAAAGAGGCTATCATTTTAGACAGCCTCTTTTTTCTATTAATTATTTAAGAAAAAAAGGTGACACCCCCTGTTTCAACAGAGTACATCCCACCGACAATTTTAATTTTGCCTTCTTTTTCATATTCTGCAATCAGACTGCTTTCATTTCTAATTCTATCCATTGTTTTGTGAACATTCAGTTCAGCTACTTTGTCAACAAAAATAGGATTAGAGCCATCTCTATCCGTTTCTATGGTTTTTTCACTGTCAATGGCAGGATTAATTTTTTCAAGCAAGCCTGTTAAATTTCCCAACTTAACGTTACTACATGCACCGGCAATGGCTCCACATTTTGTATGGCCTAAAACCACTACTAATTTAACGCCAATTTTGTGAACCCCAAATTCCATACTACCTAGAATATCTTCATTAAGTATGTTACCTGCAATGCGAACGCTGAAAATATCTCCAAGACCCAGGTCAAAAATATGTTCTGTGGTCGTTCGGCTATCAATGCAGCTGAGTATGATGGCAAAAGGATTTTGTCCAAAAGAGGTCGCATTTACCTGATGTTTCAAGTACTTTTCAGTGAGATCGCCTGATAAAAAGCGAGCATTTCCCTTCTTCAAGGTATCTAATACCTCATCGGGAGTCAACTTTTCCTGTGCTTCTTTATCCAATACATTGACAAACTGAATATGGTCCTTCAACTGGTATTGGTCTTTCAAACCAATAACATTTAGCTTGATATCCTTTTCTTTCGAAATTGTATTTTTGAACTCTTCAATGTCCTCAATGACATCGTGATCTATAAAATCCGTATTTGAAGCATCAATAATAACTTTAGAACCCTTTGGAACACTCCACAAAGTATCTTTTATAGATGCTTTGTTAAGGAAGGAAACCTGGTTAGGTAACTCTAACCGGAGGGTTTCGTTGAAATGCAGTACCTCTTTTTGTAAAACAAATGGATTTTTGAAATTACTCTTTAGGATATAGAAAATACTGACAAATAATCCAATGATGACACCAATTAACAAATCGGTAAAGACAATAGCCAGAATAGTCACTAAAAAAGGAACAAACTGACTTGATCCCTTTTTGTACATGTTTTTGAACAGGGCTACATTAGCTAATTTATAACCTGTTAAAATCAAAATAGCCGCCAAAGAAGAAAGAGGAATCAGGTTTATTATCGGACTGAGAATTAAAACACTGACTAATAAAAAGATACCATGGAGAATAGCCGATAACTTAGTTTCTGCCCCCGAGTTGATATTGACACTACTTCTAACAATGACGGAGGTTAAGGGAATACCACCAACTAATCCTGATAAGGTATTACCAATACCTTGGGCTATTAATTCTCTGTTCGGAGAAGCTTGACGTTTATGAGGGTCAAGTTTTTCAACAGCTTCCAAGTTAAGTAATGTTTCAATACTCGCGACAATAGCAATGGTTAAAGCAACGGTCCATACATTGTAATTTGAAATACTCGAAAAATCAGGAGTAGTTATCAATGAGCTTATACCATCGAATGGAGGAATATTGACAAGGTGAGAAGAATCTATATACAATGAGGGAAAAAACTCACCAAAAATAAAGTTTAGAAACACCCCGAAAATTACCACAAAAAGGGAAACTGGAAAAAATTTAACTTTTTTCATCGGTGTTTTATCCCAATATATCATGGCCAACATAGATAAAGTGGAAATAATAATGGCTCCCCATGAGAAATAGGTAAAAATATTAAGCAATTCAGAAAAAGTATTTTCACCGTCTCTTTGTAAGAAAGTAAAATCATCCTGGGGGTCTCTGTCAAATCCAACAGCATGTGGAATCTGTTTTAGTACCAAGATAACACCAATGGCTGCCAGTAATCCTTTGATAACATTGGACGGGATGTAGTTGGCTATGAATCCTAATTTACTAATACCAGCAATAAACTGGATAATGCCGGCTAATAAAACAGCCATTAAAAACACCTCAAAGTTTCCTAATTGAGTGATGGAGGCAAGAACTATTGCAGCTAGGCCAGCTGCCGGTCCGCTAACGCTGGTGTGAGAACTACTCAATGAACCAACGACAATGCCCCCAATGATGCCTGAAATAACGCCGGACAATAAAGGAGCGCCGCTGGCCAATGCTACCCCTAAACAGAGAGGTAGGGCTACTAAAAATACGACAATACTCGCGGGTAAATCATATTTGATTTTTGAAAACATAACGATAAATTTGAGTAATATGGTTTAAAATTTTAATGTAAATGATCAATGTATTTGTCATCTTTAAAAGAATATAAAATATTTTAATGGTTCGGAGGGGGGCTAAATAAGGGTATGATGTGATCTGAATAGTAAAAAGGTATTTTTTTGAAGTTATTCAACAAGGTGGAAAGGGAAAAATCTGAATAAATCTTTATGCCATTTAATGGGAATATTTTTTTTATTTCAAAATCCAGTTCTTGAGACGATTTATTTTCTTCTATTAGTTCTTGATTATTTTCTAACCCTAATAAAACATTGACTTTACTCAATATAAGTGTTGAGAAATTACCCAAAAGAAATAAAATTAAAATTACCCAAAGGCTTACATTTCGCACACACACATTATTTAGATAGTAAAGCTATTAAACACTTTAGAATAAACTAAGTTTTATTATAAATTTTTTTAACTTAGAGTTTAAATAAAAAAAATGCAAAGGATGAAAAATTTTGTTGCCGCCATTTTAATTTTTGTACCAGTTTTAGTTATTTCTCAGGTTCCTGCTGATTACGATAAATTGTTCCCAAACGCATCGACAAATGGTGAATTGGGCTTTAACAAAGAAAGATTAAAAAGTATTGAAACTGGTTTTCAAGAACTTATAAATAAAGAACAGATTCCTGGTGCGGTAGCTTTAGTGGTAAGAAATGGAAAAGTAGTCTATGAAAAGGCATTTGGCATTTCTGACCCTAAAACAAATCGGGCTTATAAAATAGATGATATTTTTAGAATCGCTTCTATGAGCAAGGCGATTACCTCTACAGCGGCCATGATTCTTTATGAACAGGGCAAATTTAATCTGGATGATCCAATTTCAAAATGGATTCCCGCCTTCAAAAATATGACTGTTATATCGTCATATAATGCTAAAGATACTACCTATACCACTATCCCAGCTGTTAAACCTATAACAGTTAGACAGCTTTTTACGCATACTTCCGGGTTGTCTTACGGCAGAATTTCAGGCGATTTACGATTTCATGCCATTTCGGCAAAGGCTGGAATAACAGAGCTTTATACGACGGATAAGGTTTCTTTAGCTGAAAATATTAACAAACTGGCATCCATTCCGCTCGTGTCTCAACCAGGAGAAAAATATAATTATGCTATGGGACTAGATGTCTTAGGATATCTGATTGAATTATGGTCCGGTCAAAAATTTGATGTTTTTCTAAAGGAAAATTTATTTCAACCATTAGGGATGAAAGATGCCTGCTTTTATCTGCCTGAGGATAAAGCAGATAGATTGGTTCCCGTGCTTAAGCCAGCATCAACTGGAAAGGGTTGGGAAAAATATACAGGGACTTATTATGATGCGGATTATCCGGTGAAGGGAGCTAAAACGTGGTTCAGCGGTGGTGCTGGTTTAAGTTGTACAGCCCGTGATTATGCTCTTTTTCTTCAAATGTTATTGAATAATGGAACGGCCAATGGAAAAAGAGTTTTGAGTCCATATTCTGTGTTCCTCCTTACCGCAGCCAATCAAACACCTGATTTAACGCCTACAGATAAAAGTGAACAATTTAATAGTCTTGGATTTGGGGTTATTACTTCTTTGGGCGAAGAACGTGGAAATGGTTTTAAAGGTCGATTCTCTTGGGGGGGTTATTTTAACACCAATTACTGGGCCGATCCTAAAACAGGAACGATCATGGTGCTTTTAAAACAAACCCGGTTTGCTCCAGATGGTGGTTCCGCTAACCTTTTTACCAGATGGATCACCTCTGCAATGGAATAATTTATTATTAGTAAAATAGCCTGAGTGATTTCAGTTTTAATTCCGACGTTCAATGATGATGTTTCTCCTTTGGTAGATTTCCTCCTAAGTCAAAATGATTCTTCATCCTTAAAAATGGAAATTATCATTTGGGATGATGCCTCTGACATCGATATTTTTGTTCTGTGTGATAATGAAAACATCTCTTTTTTTCGATCTCCCGTTAATATGGGGCGATCTAAAACCAGAGAATTACTTGCTGAAAAAGCAAAATATCCTTATTTACTATTTCTTGACGCCGATGTCTTACCCGTTTCTACTTTTTTCCTGGCCCAATACTTACAGCATGCTTCCGAATATTCCGTTTTGGTCGGGGGTATTAGGTATCAAAGCGAAAAACCTGAAAGCAATCGATATTTTCGCTGGTTTTACGGGAAGGCAAGGGAGGAAATTTCAGTAAAAAATAGACTATTAAAACCTTACGATCACTTTATGACAGGAAATTTCCTGATCCCAAAATCAATATTTTTACAGTTTCCCTTACACGATGTTATTACAGGGTATGGACATGAAGATACCCTTCTTGGATATAAATTTCAACAGGTGGGTGTCCCAATAAGGCATATTGATAATCCTGTTTTTCATCTGGGATTAGAGGAAAATGAAGTTTTTTTTGCCAAAAGTAAAGAAGCAGTTTCATCTTTATTGCGGTTAAAGCAATTAGGTTTTATGATTCCGTCAAAACTTATTAAGGTTTATATTCTATTGGAAAAAGTTAAATTAGTTACTTTTTGTTCGTTATTTTATCCATTATTTGAAATAAGATTTTTAAAACAGTATATTTTTATGGGGAATATTTTTTCCTTATTTTTCTTTGATATATTCCGATTGCTCTATTTCTGCAAATTGTCCCTTAAAAGAGGGAAATAAGTACCAAATTCGGCGATAAGCTTCTTTTCTTCCTTTTCCCAAATATACTTTTCTGCCGCCTGCTCCGCCGCCTGTACCATATTTTTATATTGGCTTTCATTTTCCCAAATATTTTTAATGATAGCAACGAAGGCATCGGTTTCCATTTTCCCTAAAAGACAGATGCTTTCATTTTCACTGGCCAACATGCTATATTCGGGAAAATCAATATGAATAGCAGGTAGCCTGGCCTGAATGTAATCAAAGGTTTTATTCGCTAAAGAATAATAGTAACTTAAACTGTTGTTTTCTAATAAATTAATGCCAATCCAGGCATTTTTTGCTATATCAATTAAATCCTCAGGTTGGATCATTCCTTTGAATATTACCTGTTTTTCGAGCCCCAATTTTTTGACCAGGGCTTTTAGTTCCTCTGAGGTATCTCCATCACCTGCCAAAATTAAGGTCCATGTTGGCAGCTCAACCATAGATTTAATCAGAAAGTCAATTCCTCTTCCCTGGTGCAGCATTCCCTGGTAATATATCCATTTATATATCCTTCTTTGTTCTATATCTACATTACCAATGGACTTTTTTAAAGGCACATTTCTTATGGTTGCAAAGTTTACACCATATTTTAAAGATAAATAATGAGCGAGAGATTCACTTACAGTCATAGAAAATGTAGCGGATGGAATGGTTGTTTTGCCAACCATTTCCCAAATCCATTTTTTAATTTTGTGGTTTTGCAGTTCAGGTACTTCGGTGAATAATTCATGGGAATCAAAAACAAAAGGCTTAGAATAAATCAGGTGATATAAGAAAGTGGCTGGCAGCGTATCAAAATCAACAGCATAAACTACATCTCTTTTCCTTGAACACAAATAAATAAAAAGACGAAGGTTAAATTCAAGGTAAAACAAAACGCCATTTGAAAAATAGCAACTTAAAAGATGGATTTTAAAGGTATAGGCTGGAAATGTTTTGGTCTTTTTTTGTCGGCCGACGAGAATAATTTGATAGCCTTCCTTTTGCAGAGAGGTAGCAATCTTTATCATTCTTTGATCGTATTGAATATCGTTGGAAACCAGCAGCGTTATTTGCATAGATTTTTACATATTTAAAAATAATAATCCTTCTCTTTCAGTGATGATTCCCTGGTCCAGC
>Ga0208787_1000373_pt1 | contig 21689 bp, 11 predicted proteins | sample Wag4_2014_7_11_FD_187362 | JGI IMG/M metagenome (GOLD analysis project Ga0208787, IMG submission 187362) | Fresh water microbial communities from Ohio, USA - Utica-2 Time Series HT 2014_7_11 (SPAdes) (version 2) | ecosystem: Environmental > Aquatic > Freshwater > Water tank | place: USA: Ohio...
TAATTTGATAGCCTTCCTTTTGCAGAGAAGTAGCAATCTTTATCATTCTTTGATCGTATTGAATATCGTTGGAAACCAGCAGCGTTATTTGCATAGATTTTTACATATTTAAAAATAATAATCCTTCTCTTTCAGTGATGATTCCCTGGTCCAGCCATTCATGTAGTTTGTGTAACAATGCTTCCCGAACTACGCCATGATAAGGTGCTGATAATACCGAAATCGATAATGGTTTTTCAATCAGTTGGGCTCTTATAACCTTATCCAATTGGTCAATTTGAGCGTTAATATCAGAAGAATTATCCTTTTTTGAAAGACAATAATCACAAATTTCACATGGAATCAGTCTTTTTTCACCAAAATACTCAACCAAGGTATTCATTCTGCAATGTTGGGCTTCAACGTATTTTAGTTGAGTTTCAATGCGCAATTTAGCCCTGTTTTTTAAAAATGAATATCGTTCTGCGTCTAAAAAAAAATCATTCTGTCCAGCTCTTTCTTTTATAAATTGAAGTTGAGGCTTTTCCTTTTGAGGCCTATAAGCTAAAATCTGGAGTTTATTTAAATATTGAAGTTGTTGCTTTATTTTCTCTATCGACATGTTTAAAAAATCGCCAAGTTTCCGTTCATGAACGTAAACGTAGTCCTGAAAAGCACCCTGATAGGTACGCAATAAAATCCTTAGGATAGGCTCCAAATTTGGATTTTTTAGTTGGAAATCATAAAGTTGTTCTTTATTTACTAAAATCTTGAAACTCGCGGGAACATAAACACTTTCAGAAAGATAAATCCACCCTTCTCTGGCAAGAATGGACAAACAATTAAAAGTTATGAGGTTATCGAATTTATACACGCCACTAAAGTGAATCATATCAAAATCTAAAGATTCTTCCTGAGAGCTTCCTGCCGCAAGTTGAAAATAATTAGCCAATGCTTGATATATTTTTTTAATAACATTAATTTCCGGATAAGTTAGTGCGAATATTTTTTCTAAATTATGTTTGTCGTTTGGCTGAAAAAGTAAAACGGCATAAGATTTAATTCCATCGCGGCCCGCTCTTCCAGCTTCTTGATAGTAAGCCTCTGGGTTATCAGGTAATTCCCAATGTAGCACCAATCGAACATCAGGTTTGTCAATGCCCATACCAAAAGCATTGGTGGTGACCATCACTCTTATTTTATTTTGAATCCACAAATCTTGTTTTGACGATCTCTCCTCCATGCTTAGGCCGGCATGATAAAAGTCGGCTGATATTCTATTTGTGGTGAGTAAAGCAGCTAAATCTTTTGTTTTCTTTCTATTCCTTACATATATAATAGCGGTGCCACTTAGTTTTTGTAATATTTTCAAACATTCCTTTTCCTTATCTTCTGTTTTCCTCACAACAAGGGAAAGATTATCCCTTGAAAATGAATCTTTAAAAACTACAGGATTTTTAAAATCAAGTTTATTTTGAATATCTTGTGCTACCTCCGGAGTGGCTGTAGCTGTTAAAGCAAGTATGGGTGTTTGGGGAAAATGGGTTCTGATATCCGCGATTTTTAAATAAGCAGGCCTAAAATCATAGCCCCATTGAGATATACAATGTGCTTCGTCCACCGCAATGAGTGTTAGAGGCAGTTGCAATAATCTGATTAAAAATCGCTCTGTAAAAAGTCTTTCGGGTGATATATATAAAAATTTTACCTGACCATAAGTGCAATTATCCAATAATCTGTCTATCTCATTTTGTCTGAGTCCTGAGTATAAGGCAACGGCTGGAATATTTCGCTTAACCAATTGTTGCACCTGGTCTTTCATTAAAGCAATTAAAGGGCTTATAACCAGACATATACCTTCTTTGCAAAGTGCTGGTACCTGATAACACACCGATTTCCCCCCTCCTGTTGGTAACAAAGCGAGGGTATCTTTACCCTCAAAAATGGCAGAAATAATCTCTGCTTGTAAAGGTCGGAATTTTTGGTACCCCCAATATTTTGATAATATTTCTAATGGTGTTGAAATGATATTTGTTTTTTACAAATTTAAGGCTTAAAATTAGGCTAAATCATTTTTTTTATCAGATTTCAATTTTTTTTAAGAAAGGCATGATAATTGCATTCTAAAAATTAAGATTAATAATGTTGTGTTTGAAATTCCTATATTTCAGCATGAAAATTTAAACAGATGATGCACAAATCTTTTTTAAAGTTTTTTTCTGCTTATTTACTGAAAATTAAGGTAATATTGGTCTTTTTACTTGTATCGCTGTCGATATTGGTAAAGGCCCAGGAGACTTTCTTTATACCCTTACAATCTGATTTTAGAACGTCTGATCCATTGCTTGATAGTTTAGAAAACAAATCTTTATTTACCACTTCAAAGAATAGCATCAGGAAAATACTCGCAAATGAGACTGATCAATGGGATTTGGTTATTCCGTTGGAAAAGGAATCTAACTGGGTTTTAGCTTTAGAAAGGGTTAAAATATGGGATAATTTGGCCAGTATAGAAACGGCCTCGGGTAAAAAGGTAAGTTTGCCATCCGGAGGTGTTCATTACCGGGGTACGGTGAAAGGTCATAAAGGCAGCCTGGTTTCGATGAGTATTTTTGACAATGGGATAACTGGTTTTGTAAGTTTTCCAGATCGTGGAAATTTTCAAATGAATCCAAATACTTATGTTTCCACGGGGGCTTTTGTTAACCATGTTCTTTATCCTGTTTCATCTTTGCCCATTAGAAAGACTTATGAATGTGCCGCAGCAGAGGGAGAACCTTATCGTGCGGAGGAATTAAAATCCTTTGGAACCCTAAGAGCGGAACCGAAATGTATAAAAGTTTATTATGAGGTTGATTATGATATTTTTCAAGACAAAGGGGGAATTACGCCCTCGTTACAATTTTTAACGAGTCTTTTTAATCAGGTTGGTACGCTTTTTTCAAATGATGGCGTGCAAATAAGGCTTTCTGGAGTGAAAATATGGGATATTCCCAGCCCATATAATGGTGCCAATTCAGAGGAAATGCTCACTCAGTTTGGAGCAACAAGAACCTCATTTACGGGGGATATTGGTCAGTTGATTTCTTATAAAACCAGTGGTGGAATCGCATGGGTGCGGGGAGTTTGTTCGCCTTCCCGTTTTCGATTAAGTTTTGCCAGTATTGATGACTCTTTTCAAAATTTCCCAACTTATTCATGGAGTGTTTTTGTAATGGCTCATGAACTGGGACATACCCTTGGCTCAAGTCATACCCATGCCTGCGTATGGAATGGCAATAATACAGCTATCGATGGTTGTTATTCTACGGAAGGTGGGTGCAATAGTTTTGGCTTACCAGCTGCCGGAGGAACCATTATGTCTTATTGTCACCTGAGAAGAGTAGGGGTTAATTTTTCTCTCGGCTTTGGTGTTCAGCCTGGAAATGTTATTCGAAATACCATTGCACAGGCTTCATGTCTTACTAATTGTGATGCCGCAGATTTTACATTAGATGCATCCTCGCTGATTTTTAACTTTAAAGCGGCAGGTGGAAAGAAAATCCTCAATATTACCGGAAATGCAGAGTGGAATATTTCAAAAAATAGTAGTTGGTTAACCTTAAGCCAAAATACAGGAATAGGTGCCACGCAGATTGAATTAGTTTCAGCTATTTATAATGGCCCATTAAATAGGAACGATACTTTATACCTGACGGGTGCTGGAAAATTAATTAAAATAGCCGTTAATCAGGAGAAATTTATTGCAGCAGAATGTCCTTCATCCGTAATCGGTGTAAACAATAATGTTTTTTGTGAAAATGCGAAGGTAAATTTTAATGCAAACACTCAAAATTTAGGAGGTTATAATCTTCAATATGCATGGCAATCTAGGATAGATAGTCTCACCTGGAATACCGTGGCCACTGGAACTGACAGTACTTATTCTTTTATTTCTCAGCCAGGGGGTGATTTTACCTATCGTTTTCAACTGAGTGCGCCAGGTTCAGATTGTCCATTAATCATTTCTGCACCTACTACCGTTAGAGTTATTATTCAACCTCAGGTGGACATAGAAACTACTGATTCAACGACGATCTGTTTAGGAAATGCCGTTACTTTAAAAGAAAAATTATTTTCACCATGGTCATCTACATTGCTTCGAAGACAATGGTTTAAAAGTGTAAATGGTATAGCCTTTGACAGTTTGCCAGCATCATCAGGGATAAATCTAGTCCTATCAGGAAATGAACCTACTTCATCATTCTATCAACTTAGAGTGAGTGTCGATGGTCCGTCAGCCTGCCAAACGGCTTTTTCCCCAGCATTCAAAGTGGATATTTTAGATACCATTTTAGTAAATGTGGTGGCTAATGATTCTTTAATTTGTCAAGGAAAACCGCTTCAAATCATTTCTATTGCTCCACAAGGAGGAAGTATTGGCTTCGATTATCAATGGCAACAATTAAACAGACAGACGCTAATATGGAATAATATACCCGGTGCTAACTTATCGGCCTACAACAATAATAATCTGAATACAGGTTTTTATACCTTTAGACTAAAATATAAAAGGAAATTAGCTTCTTGTCCAGAGTTGATTTCCAATGAATTACCTGTAAGAGTAGATACTATACCTTCTGTTGCTGTGCTTTTTCCTTCCTCAAAATTATGCCCTGGGGAAAGTATTAGTTTAACAGCCTCAGCGACGCCAAATCTGCCAGGTATTTACATCTGGCAACAAAGTTCCAACGGGAATATTTGGAATGATGTGCCTGGAATTAATACTGAGGTATTAACCTATCAGGCGCCTGCAACGGGAAAATCTTTTATCAGAGTTAGATTCTTACCCTCAAATTATGCTAATTGTGACTCCATTTTTTCAAATATCGGCCTTTTAGAATCTGATACCTCCAATTTAATTTCATTGGTTTTATCTTCTCCAGCTGACACGCTTTGTTTAGGTGGTGCAAGTAAAATGACCTTAGTTCTAAAAAGTCTAACCAATTTACCTGACACTATTACGTATAAATATGAGGTTAAAAAGGATACAGGTGCCTGGCAATTATTATCAGAAACCAAAGATACCTTTTTACTTTACACATCCAATGGGGTGGGAAATTATGCTTTCCGTGTTTCGATGGAAATTAAAGGAATTACTTGTAACAGACTATTTTCCAATGAAATAAAATGGAATGTAGGGGAGACTTCAATGGTTTCATTACCATACAGAGAAATTAATTTGTGTTTTGGCAGTCCTTTTAATCTAACGCCAACGATAAATAGATTAGGGGTTAGTCGTCTAAATTTTCAATGGCAACAAAGAAAAGATTTTTCCGATTGGACAGATTTATCTGGGGCAACCTCAATGTCGTATAATGGAAATGATACCATCAACGGAGCAGTTTATTATAGACTAAGGTACTTGAATGCCGGAATAGGTTGTTCTCCCTTTTTTACCGATAGTGTATTGGTTCGCAAAAAAGGAAATACCGTTGTACGCATTGGAGCAAGTACATTGAATCCTTGTTCAGGATCTTCTGTTTTATTGGCGGCTAATACCTTACAACCTGAAACAGAGCCGTTTTCATCTGTCTGGCAGGAATCAAATGATTCTGTTTCCTGGAGAACCATTGGCAGTAATTCATTTAATTACGGTTTAACATGGAATCAAAGTACACCGAAGTTTTTTAGATTTATTTATAAAAGTAGTGTTTCTGGATGTGATTCAAGCTTTTCAAATGTATTAAAATTGGTTCCAAAAGCGGGCATTATAGCTACCATAAGATCTGGAAATAATGTTTTATGTAAAGGAGATACACTGATAAGAGAAGCAAACATAACAGGTATTACCGGTACCCAAGGTCTTCAATGGCAATGGAGTAAAGATGGTAATAGCTGGAACGTTATCAATGGTTCGTCAGGCCTAAGACTGCGTTGGGTTCCCGATTCAACAGGAACTATTTTTCTTAGACTAAAAGTTTGGGATAACCCTATTTCTTGTGACACCAGTTATTCTATAGTACAGGAAATTAATATTTTTAACAATCCTGAAATTAAGATTATCCCCGCCTCAGGTACCTTCTGTCAAGGTCAGCCCATATTATTTACGGCCCAATTATCAGGTACAACCGTATCCATTCCCGTGTTTTGGCAACAAAGCAGAAATGGATCAAACTGGGTGAATATCCCAGGCGCTGATTCCACCAATTACCGCTTTCCGGCAGCAGATTCAGGTCTTTTTTATTTCAGAGTCATTACGGGAAGTATCGGAGGGAATTGTGCCACAGGTACTTCGTCGGTATCTAATGTTTCTGTGATTCCAACGTTTGCTGTAAGTGGAATGGCTTCTAAATCTGAAGTTTGTCAAAATGATAGTGTTACTTTAAGAGCTAGTTGGAGGGACATACCTGTACAACCTTTTATTCAATGGTATTCAAGCAGAGATAGAATTAATTATACCCTCATACCTGGTGGAGAGAAAGCAGAAGTCAGTATAAAAAGCAATGAACCAGGTATTATTTTTTATAGAGCACAACTCACAGTGCCAGGTTATTCCTGCGGTATCGTTTTTTCTGATCCTATCCCGGTATCATTTCAAGGAGGACTTTCTGTGTCGGTGAATGCAGACCAGTCCATTTCTTGTTTAGGTTCACCGGTAGTTATAAGGTCAGTGGTAACTAATGTGGGAAATACTCCCGTTCAGTATCAATGGGAATCAAGTGCAGATAATATGAGCTGGGTACCTATCCTGGGAGCTATTGCTATCACTTATACGGTTCAAGCAAGTGTTCAGTCAGACAAATTTTATAGATTAAGGCTCATTAATAATTCGTTGGCTTGTCCGCTAACAATTTCACCCTCCGTCAGAGTTTCTATCACTTCCATTCCCAATGTAGTCTTATCGGCTAATAGATTAACGGTTTGTGCTGGTGAGGAGGTCAGATTACAAGGTGTTTCTACCAGAGGCTTTAATCTACCCGTAACCTGGAGGTGGTTTAGCAGAGTTGGAACAGGCGCATTTACACAAATAACAGGAGCTAATGATTCTTTTTATATCGCGCCAACTCAGATAGCTGGAAAAACCAGTTATCAATTGCGAATGCAGGTGGGCGAAGCCATTTGTGCCAGTGCAACTTCTACCTCTTTAGAAATTACGGTTAATCCTAACTTCACCTTGTCTCTGCAACAAGATACTGATGAAAAATGTGTAGCTAATTTTCATAGGATTTTTTCTGTGGTTACCGGTGCAAATCGAGATTCTCTAACCTATAAATGGCAACGAAGTGTGAACGGTTCTCAATGGGAATTTGTTGACGCACCTTCCTTTTTTCAGTGGTATGCACCCGTCACAGAACCAGGTTATTTCTATAGAGTGGGGGTTCAAAATCTGGCGGGTTCTTGTGGGATATCTTTTTCAAATGCCATTCAGCTAACCGGTACAAAACTCCCTTCAGTGAGTATTCAGTCAGCGATAAAATATGCATGTAAAGGTGATTTTGTGCCTATTACTGCCACCGTTTCTGATAATTCCTTCCCCGTATTGTATAGATGGCAATTCAGCAGGGACAACAAGTTTTGGAATACCGTTGCTGAAGCGGGTTCATTAACGGAAAGATTTAATATAACCACTACCGGTATTTATTATTTTAGAGTGCAGGTTTTGAAATTGGGTTCCACTTGTGTAGCTTATTCTAATACGATAACTATCAGGGGGGTACAGACAAATACAGCTACTTTGACAACTAATCAGGGAGAAAATCCAATCCTATGTCCCGGTGTCACTACGACCTTGTCTGCTTCCATGGGCTCTAATCTGCCTTTTCCTGTTAAATATAGATGGCAATATGGCGTGGATGGCATCACATGGACAAATATAAATAATGCTTTTGGCGATAAACTGGCCGTCAATCAATTAACTGGTGACAAAGCTGGTTATTACAGAGCAATACTTCAGGTAGATAGTAGTTTATGCTCCGTGGTCAATACGCCTGCCATCTATATTAGGTCTGCCGGATTTGATGACTTTACGATAAATATTCAGGATACTTTACTTTGTTTTGGTGGCACTTCCTTGATTGAGGTTAAATCACTTGGAAATATTCAAGGATTAAGATTTCAGTGGCAACAATTGGAATATGTTGGTAATTGGTTAAATCTGACAGGCCAAACTGGTTCCACCCTTAAAGTTTCAGCACCTGATCCAGGTGTTTTGACCTTTAGGGTTCGCGTAAGTTCCAGTGGTTCTTCTTGCCCTGAATTTTTCTCCAGACCCGTCGTGATTACCCAACTCGGTTCTACCAGCGTAGCGTTAAATCAAGTAAACAATACTTATTGTGAGGACGATGTACTGAATCTTACAATGAATTCTAATATTATAGAAGAGAATAGGTTAAAATACAGGTGGTTTACCAGTGTGGACGGATTAAAATTTGATTCTATAGCCGGTGCAGGTGATAAAAGTTATCGCGTGCCAACTTCACGGGCCGGCGTCACTTATTATAGAGGCACTTTGCAGGCAAAAGGAGGAAATTGTCCTGAAACAAGCGCTTCACCGGCATTGATTAATGTGATTACCAGGTATCGGGCAAAAATCACTACGGTCAAAACACAATATTGTGCGGGAGAAGCCTTTGAAATGAGGGCACCTGTTACACCCAATTATGTTGGTACTATTCGATATGCCTGGCAGATAAGTGCGGACAGTGTGCAATGGGAAACTATTCCAGAAGCTAATAGTTTCATTTACAGGTCATTTGTAAACCCTGGAATTAATTTTTACAGGATGATTGCGGTAATTCCTAATTATCTATGTGATTCAGTGATTACTCCTGGAATAAAAATAGCTGGAGTCAATTTACCTGGTGTATTTATTTCCTCACCAACGATAGAAATATGTGTTGGAGAATTTTTTCAAGTTACTTCAAATCAGGCTACACAACCTGGAAGGAGATATTTCTGGCAATATAGCGTAAACAAACTGAATTGGTTTACCATATTGGAGGCAACAAAACCGATTGAAAATTTAACGGTGAGCACCCCACAACTTTATTATATTAGAATGGTGATAGAGGGCGGAACCTCATGTGGTTTTATTTATTCCAATAATATAGCAGTGCAGGGTCTTTTAGCGCCTAAGGCTACCTTAAATGCTAACTATAAGGAAGTATGTGTTGGTTCAACGAATGTTCTTTACACCACATTCAGGCCACAGCCATTCACTGATTCTATAAATTATCAGTGGGAAGTTAGGGATAGCTTTTCAAATTGGCGCCCCATTTCCGGAGCCGTCGGAACTTTTTATAATCATATTCCTGATACATCCGGTGTTTATTTCTTTAGAGTGGCTGTCAGACCAAAGTTGTTTAATTGTCAACCCACCTATTCTGATACCCTTTCTGTTTTAGTTAGGAGAACGCCCACTTTTTTAATCACTCAAACAGATACGGTAGTTTGTACAGGAGGTAATCTATTCCTGGATGCCAGAAAACTGGGTGGTGGTAATCTGACAAATTATACCTGGGAAAGTAGTCCTGATTCCTTAAACTGGACCAGGCTTGCTTCCTCAGAACTCAGCAGATATAAATTGAATGCAGGATTGCCATCAGGATTGTCCTACCGTGCCAGCATGTCTGATCCAGTATTTGGTTGTGGCACTTTAACCTCAAACATATTAAAGGCCACCATTTCGGAACAACCCAGGATACAAGTAAGCGTAACAGATACCTTGGTTTGTTTAAATAAACCCATTCAATTGAGGGTGACCGGTACAAATCCTGTTCATCCTAATCCTCGGTTTGTCTGGCAGTATAGGATTCCGGGAACCTCCTACATTTATTTGCTTAAGGATACATTGTCAACTTACAGTCCGCCAACCAACCGATTGGGTATATTAGAATACCGGGTTCAATATACCCTGCCAATTTCAGGATGTTTTACTTCCTTCTCTACGCCTATTCCAATACAGGTTCAATTTAATTGTGATGCTCAGGAGGAGGAAACCAATTTTATTAATATGGGCATTAATGATTATAAATGGCCAGAGGATAAATTATGGATGGATATTTATCCTAATCCTTCTTCTGAAAATACCACTATTCATTATTATCTGCCGCAAAATGGGGAAGCTACTTTAGTAATAACAGATTTGTCAGGTAAAAAAATAATGGAAACAGCATTGAATAAAGAGATGGGTGTACATCAATTCAGATGGGAACCAACATTGGGTGCAACGCGAGGTATTTATATAGCCGTACTTAAATTTGGAAATCAACAGATTACAAAGAGAATCATACGGATAAAGGAATAATTTTTTTTATACTTAATTAACACCTATTTGCAGTGACGTCAATGTTTTATTGACGTCACTTTTTTTATGTTTGATGATATATCAAAATAAAAAAGAATTCTTGAGTGGTTATACTATATATTATGCTTTTAGGTTAATTTTACCTAAAAGGGTTTTGGTATATGGCTAAAGTTAATATTGAAGAAAGTTGGAAAGAAGTTTTAGCGGAGGAATTTAATAAACCGTATTTTGAGGAATTAGTCACCTTCATTAAGGATGAAAAATTAAAAGGTAAAATCATTTATCCGCCGGGAAATAAAATTTTTGAAGCCTTTCGACTTACTCCTTTCCATAAGGTGAAGGTGGTAATTATAGGGCAAGATCCCTACCATAATCCCAATGAAGCCATGGGTTTAAGTTTTTCTGTTCCCCATGGGGTCAGAGTTCCTCCATCCCTTCAGAATATATTCAAAGAGTTGTCCTCCGATTTGAATCTGCCAGTACCTGGTCATGGAGATTTAACTAAATGGGCAGAACAAGGTGTTTTATTGCTGAATGCCTGTCTGACCGTTGAACATGGTATAGCGGCTTCTCATCAGGCTATTGGCTGGCAATCTTTTACCGATGTGGTTATTCAAAAGCTATCAAAACAAAAAAATGCCGTTGTCTTTATGCTTTGGGGTAATTACGCCAAAAGAAAACGCGATCTCATAGACCCAATGAAGCATTTAATTTTAGAAGCTGCTCATCCTTCGCCTTTAGCCAGAGGTGCTTTCAATGGTAACAAACATTTTTCTCAAGCCAATACTTTTCTCGTTTTGAACGATCTTTCACCTATAGATTTTAATCTGGTATAACATGGAAACATACGGTTTTGTGCTTCTTTTTGCGATTCCCTTTTTTCTGACACTCATGATGGTAGAATATGTCTATCAATGGAAAATAGGTGAAAAATTTTCACCTTCCATGGATACTATTTCCAGCCTAAGTTCAGGACTAACCAATTCAATTAAGGATATTCTTGGGTTGAGTGTATCTATTATTAGCTACGGATATATGGTCCAGCACCTTTCCCTGTTTCATATCGAATCTTCCATTCCTGCTTTTATAATTACTTTTTTTGTATTGGATTTTCAAGGTTACTGGACTCATCGCTTTCAACACCGGATTAATATTCTTTGGAATAATCATATCATTCATCATAGCAGTGAAGAATTTAATTTAGCCTGTGCGCTACGTCAAAGTATTTCCTCCTTTGTCAATTTATTTACTTTTTTTCTGTTGCCTTGTGCCCTTTTAGGCGTTGAAACGCAAGTTATTGCCACAGTGGCACCTTTGCATTTATTTGCCCAATTCTGGTACCATACACGATACATCAAAAAAATGGGCTGGCTGGAAAATATCATAGTCACGCCCGCTCATCATAGGGTTCATCATGCAATTAATCCCGTTTATATGGATAAAAATTTTAGTCAGATTTTTATTTTCTGGGATAAATGGTTTGGCACCTTCCAGGAAGAATTAGAAAGTGAACCTCCCGTTTATGGGGTATCCAGACCAGTGAGAACTTGGAATCCTGTTAAAATAAATTTCCAACACCTTTTGTTACTGATTAAGGATGCCATAAGAACTAAAATTATTTGGGATAAATTTACTATTTGGTTTAGACCGACAGGCTGGAGACCGGCAGATGTGAAAGAGAAATATGCTGTGGAAAAGATTGAGGATGTCAATGATTATGAAAAATTTAACCCTCCTGCAGACCACCAACTAATTTTATGGTCTTGGGTGCAATTTGCTTTCATTTTGCTGAATACCCTGTTCTTCTTTGGTAGCATCTCAAAAATTGGAACTCCAAATATATTTTTTTATGGGTTATATGCCTTTATTTCTATTTATGCTTACACAGAATTAATGGATAGAAATAAAAAGGCCATTTACTGGGAATCCATTCGTTTAGCTTTTGTCCTTTTGTTTTTATTACAATCTGAAAGTTGGTTTGGCTTAGAAACTTTTCTTCCTTTCGGAAATGAAATAATAATCCTTTTTAGTGTCATTTCCTGGATAGGTTGTTTATACTTTAGCCTAAAAACTCCTTCTAACTTATATCAGGATAGTAAAAAATTGAGTTCGTTACGATTAAGTTGATGCGTACCGGTACCACTTAAGATATCTTCAGCCAGCTGACTTTTCTTTTCCTGTAAATGCAGTATTTTTTCCTCAATACTTTCTCTGGTGATGAATTTCAACGCCATAACAGATTTTTCTTGTCCGATGCGATGAGCCCGCGCAATAGCTTGTTGTTCGGTTGAAGGATTCCACCAGGGGTCTAAAATAAAAACGTAGTCTGCTGCCGTCAGATTAAGTCCGGTTCCGCCTGCTTTTATAGAAATGAAAAAAGCTTGCACCGTTGGGTTATTCTCAAACAGCATGATCTGTTTTTGTCTTTCTTCTGCCGTTAAAGAGCCTGTTAACCAGGCATAAGGGGTATTTGTCTCTTCAAAATAATCTTTGAAAATGCTTAAATGTTTTACAAAGGAACTAAAGAAAAGCACTTTATGACCACTCTTTTTCACCTCTTCCCATTTTGCACATATATCCTGAAATTTACCACTTTCTTTAGTATAATCATCATAAACCAGTACAGGATGATTAACCAATTGCCTTAATTTTGTAAGCGTCTGGAGCAATTCCATTCTAAAGCGGGCATCATTTTCATTGAAATTCTCCAGCAGGTAGTTTCTTGCCGCTGACTTTTCCTTTTCATATAATTTTTTCTGCTCGGCAGACATTTCACTATAGAAAACCTGAGTTGTTAATGGGGGTAAATCTTTTGCCACCTCCTCTTTCGTCCTTCTTAGTAAAAATGGACTTACCAGGCTTCTTAATTTCGCCTTTTTTTCCTCATCTCCAATGCGTTCTATGGGTAAAATGAATTCTTTCTTGAAAAAATTAAAATTTCCAAGTAAATCCGGATTGATAAACTGCATCTGTGACCATAAGTCAGATAAGGAATTCTCGATAGGTGTTCCACTCAAAGATATTTTATGGTTAGCTTCTAGTTCATTTATATTGATGAATGCTGCACTATCCTTATTCTTAATCTGTTGACTTTCATCTAATATGATATATTCGTAGGTCATTTGCGATAAAAGGGTAGCATCCCTTATAACCGTTTGATAGGTAGTTAAAATGACATCATACCTTTTTAACAATCGGATATCCTTATGACGTTTATTGCCTGTGTGTTTATAGACAAATAGATTGGGGGCAAATCGGGTAAGTTCTTTTTCCCAGTTAAATACCAAACTGGCAGGTAAAATGACCAGGGTGTGTAAAGATTGAAGAAAACCCGCGTCTTTTGCTGCGAATATATCCAGTTGCCTCCCTACATTATTTTTTTCAAATTCCTTTCCCTCTTCTATTTTTCTCTCTTTTGCGTACAATAAAACGGCAATGGTTTGTAGGGTTTTTCCCAATCCCATGTCGTCTGCCAAACAAGCTCCCAGATTATTATGATACAGTTCTGCCAGCCATTTAAAACCAGTAAGTTGATATGGCCGCAGTTCTGCTTTTAAAAATCGGGGAAGATTTATTTCAATAGTTTTTGTTAAAGAAGTTTCCGGCAAAGAAATATCAGCTTCCTGTAATAATGTATATTGATTTTTATTAATACGTAGTGACTGCTCGTCGGTCTTAGCAAATTGCGTAATATCTTTAAATTTATTCATCCATTCCAGTGGAATGACAAAAACGGTACCATCGGGTAAGGGATAAAGCCTTTGGTTTTTTCTTATGTATGGAGCGAGAAGTCTGAATGAAAAAGAATGTTTTCCTACGGTTACCGCACCATCTATATCGAACCAATCGCCGGTTTGTTTAGTGTCTAAACTTAGGGTAGGGATATCCAATGAAAGAGGCATTCCGGATTCTACTATGTCGCCAATGATAAAACCCTGTTTTTCAAGAGATATCTTATGCTCGCTCAACCACTGAAGCATGGCAAAAATATCACTTTTATCCTCTGATTCCTTATGGGTAAAAACACCACTTGCTTCAATAACTTGTAATCCAGCAAGGTAAAGTAAATCTATAAATTCCTTTTCGGCCGGTGCATCCCTGGTAATTTGGGTAATCGTTACCTCTTCCCCCTGAAAAGAAAGACCTGCTTTTTTATCTTTTTTGTCATACCAACTAAATTCTGTTTGTTCATAAATCATTTTGACCTGTAACACCTTACCTTCGCCAAATAAATGATCCACAAGATCTAAACGGCATCCTGTTAATTTTCCAGATTGCAAGACAGTAAAGCCGGTAGCTTCGAAATCGAGTTGAGCTGCGATTTTTATAATAAATTTTTGGAAATAGGATTTAACTGAATTTTTAGGAATTCGGATTTCATCTTTTTGTAAAAATGGCTTGACCATATTTCCGTTGATCTGTGAAACCCTATACAAAACATAATCTACTAATAACCAACCTGGTGAATTTAAAATGGGCGTAACATCTTTATCTTTTATACGCCATATAATCCCATTATTTGACAACCTCAATTGATAGGAAACCCCCAAGTTATCTCTATGAAAAGTCAGGTGAGGTTGTAAATAAGTAGTATCAGGTTTCACTATAAAATCTTTAACTAATACTCTCCGATCGATAGCCCAGGTAAGGAAAAAATTATTTTTAACTATAATAGTGAGTAATTCATCCATCCTCCTTTGTACAAATTGGATGATTTTAGGTGCCACTGCCTCATCAGCCATTAAGGCTTCCAAAGATTTAATTTTCTTTTTTGGGGGAGAATATTTTTTTTCCAGCTTATCGGGTAATAGATCATTTATTATCTGAAAAAGTCTGTTTTGTGATTCATTAACAGATAATTTAAAACTTACCACTGTTTCTGAGGTAGCTTTTTGTTTAATATGAGCTAAATTCCCTAGTTTATCTCTACTAACGATATAGGCGTTTGGCAAATACAAACATGGTAAAACTTCGGCAATATTATAAACTATATCAACATTTCCTTCCATTTCCCTCAATTCATTCAACATGCAGGTCGAGCTTAAATAATTTTGAAATTTTTTGTGTCATAACGTAGGCATGCCTTGGCACAGATTCATAAGATATACCAGCTAAATGCGGATTCAAAATAACATTTTCAGCCATTTTAAGGTACTGAAAAGGGGGGGGTAAGGAAGAAATATCTAGTGCATTAAATGATTGTTCTTCGTATTCAATGACATCCAGTGCAGCCCCTTTGACCTTTCCTTCTTTTAGATGTTTAACTAATCCTTCCGTTTCTACAACGCCTCCCCGTGCCGTATTTATAATAAATAAGTCTTTCTTAAACTTATTTAAATAGTCATAATCTATAAAATATTTATTATCCTCATTTAGGGGAATATGAATAGTTAAAATATCCGTTTCACTGAAAAATTCTTCATCCTCGACCTGTTTAGTATAGGTAGGAATGGGTAAAACAAGAGAAATATCCCGAATTAAAATATCCACCTCAAATCCTGACAACCTTTGGGCGACCGCTCGGCCCATATTACCAAATCCTAATATTCCAACCTTTTTTCCTTTAAGTTCTATGGCTCTATTGGCATTCCGATCCCATATATTTCGACTTACTTCCCGATCTGCTTTCCCCAATTTATTCAGCATCATCAGCAGAAGACCGAGCGTATGTTCAGCCACGGTATCTTTGCTGGCTTCAGGGGTAGTAAAAATAGTTACTTGATTTTTTCTTGCGCTTTCCTCGTCAATATGTTCAATACCTACACCCAATCTGCCAATAAATAAAAGATGAGGGGCTGCCTTGAAAAAGGTAGCGTCCAGCGTCCAGCGACTTCTAAGAATAACCCCTTGATATTTAGATAGTTCAGATTGAAGTGACGCAAAAGACGATTGAGTATCCAGTGTAACAGTAAATCCATGCTCCGTTAAAAAATGAGCTAGTAATGAATCGGCTTGATCCAGCATTAAAATATGACCTGGTATGCTTTTCATGAATAAATTAATACCTGTAAATATTGGAAATGATTTCGATGACCTTATCTACTTCAGCTGAAGTATTTAGGTGTGAGAAGGAAAAACGAACAGAGATATGTTGACTTTCCGGATATATAGCTCTAAGAACGTGCGAGCCAGTGTCAGTTCCAGAGGAACAGGCACTACCTCCACTTGTACTTATGCCTTCAATATCTAGATTAAACAAAAGCATAGTTGCCTTTGGATTTGGAGGAAACCCAATGTTTAGTATTTTAGGATGGCCATTTTCAAGCTCAGGTCCATTTATCTGAATCCCCGGAATGGCCTCTTTTAGACCATTAAATAATTGTAATTTAAGTTTTTCCAGGTGAGCAAACCTCTCTGATTTTTCAGACATGGCAAGATCAAGGGCAAGAGCCATACCAACAATGCCTAACAAATTTTCTGTTCCACCTCGCATATTTCTTTCCTGGGCACCACCATGTTGAAAAGGGGGAATGGCATTTTCATTCCTAATATAGGCAAAGCCTATCCCTTTAGGACCGTTAAATTTATGTGCTGATCCAGCTATAAAGTGTACGGGTATATTTTGTAAATCAATAGAATAAAACCCTACAGATTGAACCACATCGCTATGGAACAAAGCGTCATATTTCTGACAAATGGCTCCGACACTTTCCCAATCTAAAAGGGTGCCTGTCTCATTGTTGCTGTGCATGAGTGAAACAAGCACTTTTTTATTTTCTGCGTCAGATAAATGTTCTTCCAGTGAATGGATAGATGGATTTCCTTCTTTATCGAGGGGTAAATAAATTACCCTGATTTTTCCTTCTTTCTCTAATGCTTCAATGGTGTGAAGGACCGCATGATGTTCCGTTGCTACCGTGATGATCGTTTTTACGTCTAACCCGCTCACAGCTCCCTGAATAATCATATTATTCGATTCAGTGGCGCCGGACGTGAAAAAAATTTCCCCGATAGAGCAGTTTAAATGGTTAGCCATGGATTTTCTGGCCTTTTCAATGAGTGCCCTGGAGGTTCGGCCTTCTGAATGAATGGATGAGGGATTTCCATAATTATTCAGCATCGTTTCATGCATCAAATGTATGACCTGGGGATGCAAGGGCGTAGTAGCCGCATGATCTAAGTAAATTCTTTGTTGCATTAGAAGGGACTTTCTAAACAGTGAATAATAGGATCTTCCTTTTCATTTGCTATAAACCGCTGATGAACAAATTCGTTTGATTTTGGATGATAATCATATTCTTTAGACCACTCATCCTTATGTATAACCATTGATTCAATGGCATCAAGAATAAAGTTTATTTCTTCATTGGTTTGTGTCGGGTGAATACTCATTCTTATCCAGCCTGGTTTTCCTGTCAAATCTCCTCGGTTTATTTTATCTGTTATATTTTTTGAATACTCATTTTCAACATGAAGTAAATAATGCCCATAAGTACCTGCACAAGAGCAACCTCCTCTTGTTTGGATACCAAAACGGTCATTTAACAGTCGTACGCCGAGATTATAATGAAGGTTTTCAATATAAAAAGAAATGACCCCAAGTCTGTGCGTATGTTGACCAGCTAAAATATGTAAACCCTTAATACTTTCTAATCGAGGCATTATGATAGCTAAGAGTTCTTCTTCACGGGCTAAGATTTTATCTACCCCCATTTTTTCTTTTAGTAAGATAGCCAGCGCAGCTCTTATGGTTTGTAAAAATGGAGGCGTTCCACCGTCTTCTCTGGCCTCAATTTCCTCAATATATTTATGTTCGCCCCATGGATTTGTCCAGTTCACTGTTCCTCCACCTGGGTCATCGGGAATTTCATTTTTATAAAGAGAAGGATGAAAAACTAAAATACCGGAAGAACCGGGACCACCTAAAAATTTATGCGGAGAAAAATAAATGGCATCCAACTGTTGCTTTTTATTTTCCGGATGCATATTAATATCTATATAGGGGGCAGAGCAGGCAAAATCTACAAAAATGAGACCACCATGATTATGCATTATTTCTGCCAGCTCGTAATAAGGTGTGCTGATGCCAGTAACATTGGAACAAGAAGTAACTGCGGCTATCTTTAAGGTCCTGTTTTTATATTTTTCCAATAAGGAAAGTAGATTGGCCGGGGCTACCAAGCCATCTTCATCAGGAGGAATGACTACTACTTCGGCAATAGTTTCTAACCAACTTGTCTGATTAGAATGATGTTCCATGTGAGTAACAAAAACAACAGGTCTGTTTTCACCGGCTTCCTTAATAACCTTATCCTTATAATTTTCATGAATTTTTAAGCCTAAAATCCGCTGGAATTTATTGACCACCCCTGTCATGCCAGAATGGGAAGCAATGAGAATATCTCTTTCATCAGCACCGACATGATGTTTAATAATGTTCCTCGCCTTTTTATAGGCGGTGGTCATGGCATTTCCCGTGTAGGTTGTTTCGGTATGAGTGTTGCCAATGAACGGGGCAATATCATTTAACAATCTCTCTTCCAAAGGTTCATATAAACGACCGCTGGCTGTCCAATCAGCATAAATGATTTTCTTTTGACCAAAAGGCCCATGGAAATGATGATTATTTCCCAGGATGTTCCTTCTAAATGGTTCAAAATAGTCTTGTAAACTCATTTTGCTAATTGATTTAAAAAATCACCTTTAATTTTTTCTGCTAAGGCTGTCGCTTTTTCTTCGGTATTAGCTTCTGCATAGATTCGAATAATGGGTTCTGTATTGCTGGAGCGCAGATGAACCCAGGAATCTTCGAAATCTATTTTCAGGCCATCGATTCTGGAGACTTCAGCATGTCCGTATTTACCTGCAAGTTGATCTAAATTTGCCGATAAATCAATCCCTTTGGGAATCGATATTTTACTTTTAATTATAGAATAGGCAGGATAGGTTTTTTTTATCTCCGAAACAGGTAGGTTTTTGGTGGCCATAAGCGAAAGAAACAAAGCAATGCCAATGAAGGCATCTCTTCCGAAATGTAAATCGGGTACAATGATACCGCCATTACCTTCACCACCAATCACGGCATTTGTTTTTTTCATGGCTTCTACCACATTGACCTCACCCACGGCACTGGCAGCATATTGGCCGCCATTCATTAAGGTAATATCTCTCAAAGCCCTGGTTGAGGAAAGATTGGACACGGTATTTCCTTTTTTGAGAGATAATACATAATCAGCTACAGCCACTAAAGTATATTCTTCTCCAAATAAATGCCCTTCTTCATCAATCAGCGCGAGTCGGTCAACATCGGGATCTACAGCGATGCCCAAAGCCCCTTTATCTGCTCTTACTGCATCGCAAAGGTCTGTTAAATGTTCTGGTAAGGGTTCTGGGTTATGGGCAAAATCACCGTGAACTGCGCCATGTACCAGAGAAAATGTGCATCCTAAGGCTCTTAATAATATAGGTACAAAAATAGCCCCTGTTGAATTTATCGGGTCTATGACAATGTGAAATTTTTTAGATCTAATGGCATCTGCCTGAACAAGAGGATGTTTTAAAATAGCCTCCAGGTGGTAGTCAAAATGAGACTCATTGTATTGGGTTAATTTACCCAGTTGATCAATATTTGCATAGTCGATCATTTCAGGTTGGTTAGAAATTTCCAACAATTCTTCTCCGTCCTTTGCAGAAATAAATTCCCCCTGATCATTTAAAAATTTTAGTGCATTCCATTCCCGCGGATTGTGGCTGGCGGTTATCACAATACCTCCGGCGGCATTCTCATTGGTTACCCACATTTCAACCGTAGGTGTAGTGGATAATCCAAGATCAACGACATTAAATCCCATGGAAATCAGCGTGTTATTGACTAACCCAGCCACCATAGAACCTGAAATTCTGGCGTCCCGGCCTATCACTACTTTGCGTTTTGCGTTTTTTTGCTTTAGCCAGTGTGCGAAGGCAGCAGTCACGATAACAATGTCAATAGCTGTTAAGTTTTCACCTGGTTGCCCTCCAATGGTTCCTCTTGTTCCGGAAATAGATTTTATTAAAGTCACCTTATTTTGATTTTGTAGCAAATATACAAAATAGCAGGCATCTCTTATCTTTGTATAAAAAAGGCTTTGGATAAATACCTGGGAATCGATAAAATGACATTCCTTTTTATGAAGGAATATTTTCATAATACATTGATAAATAAATTATTGTATTTATAATGGAATAAAATTTTATGGATATATCTAAATATTGTTATTCTATTACATTTAATAGATTAAGACCTTGCAATGATTTAATGATGAACACCTTGGTTGACTCGTCGGTATATTGTGGAAGTGGTTTATCTTTTTACTCCAGACCTTCAGTAAATCATTTTACCAAAGCTGCTTTTTTTTATAATACTGCCCAATTTATACCATTTAAAAGGCGCTTTGTATGGTATATTTGGGCATTTTCTATTTGTTTTGCAAAGATTTATGTTTGCGTTCATTATCCAATTCAGGTTTTTATTGGTGGATTGATTGGATTTTATTTTGGCAACATTGTTGCAAAGACGTATCTTCGCGTTGTGAATAATGAAAATGAAGAAAAAGGTTAAAAATGGGTCAATCTTGGTTAATTTATGTGGGTCTGATATTGGTAGTGTGGTTAGGGGCTGTTTTACCTTTTATTTTAAAAAGAGGAGAAATATTTCTGCCGAGAATCCTCTTGTTCAGTGGTGCCTATTTACTCGGTATCGCCCTTATTATATTTATTCCGGATATCATTAGGATAAGTCCCGAAAGAAGTCCCTGGATACTTATAGGTTTTTTTATACAGTTGATCATTCAAAAAATTTCTGGCGGCAGTGAGCACGGACACATACACACTACCACTTCCTTGAATAAGCAAGTGGCTTTACAGGTATTTGTCGGATTAAGTTTTCACGCACTGATGGATGGGGCTTCCGTTGGCAGTTACAATGAATGGTCTCATCTACACGACGAAACAGGTGGACACGAACATGGCTTTGTATATGGTATTTTAATGCACAAAATAGGAGAGGGATTTGCCCTTGCCTCTCTATTTATGTTAGCAAAAACCAAGGCTTTTCATGCAACAATGGTCATCCTTATTTTTTCTTTAATGGCCCCATTTTCAGCATGGATTGTTTCTTTATTACATTTATCTTCCACTGTTATTACCCTACTAATGGCCATGGTTGCAGGCTCTTTTTTACATATATCAGCGAGCATATTACTGGAAAGCTGGCATAAGAAAAAGGAAAATGAGGCAGACCGTTACAAATGGGTAGTTATTTTATCAGGATTTATATTAGCCATATTGAGTTCCTGGCATTAAAAAAGCCATCATCGGGAATCCCAATGATGGCTTTACTATGGATTATCTTAAAAACGATTACATCATTCCTGGCATTCCACCTCCATGAGGCATAGAAGGTGCGGATGATTCTTTTGAAGGTTTTTCGCTAATTACACAC